>JAESFX010000216.1_pt1 | contig 43871 bp, 34 predicted proteins | sample 9269501 | NCBI WGS metagenome assembly JAESFX01 (sample SAMN14515570, study PRJNA621655) | algae metagenome | isolation source: Desmonostoc geniculatum HA4340-LM1 and co-occurring heterotrophs from cave... | place: USA: Maniniholo cave, Kauai, Hawaii | collected 2009-07-28
AAATTTTTTTTTTATTACTGCCCGCCGCCCCCCGTCACACCCTCTCCCCCCCCCCCCCCCGCGGCCCTATTTTGCGATTTTACGCTGTTTTGCGCTAACATGAGCGTGGATGTTACTTTTAACATCCATGGTGCCAGTTCACCGCCTGTCAGGCGTGTTGGATGTTACTTTTTACATCCTTGGAGCCTGCTACCCGCCAGTCAGGCGTGTTGAATGTTACTTTTTACATCCATGGTGCCTGTTCACCGCCAGTAGGCGTGTTGAATGTTACTTTTTACATCCATGAGCCTGCTCCCCGCCAGTCAGGCGTGTTGAATGTTACTTTTTACATCCATGGAGCCTGCTCCCCGCCAGTCAGGCGTGTTGGATGTTACTTTTTACATCCATGGAGCCTGTTCACCGCCAGTCAGGCGTGTTGGATGTTACTTTTTACATCCATGGTGCCTGTTCACCGCCAGTCAGGCGTGTTGAATGTTACTTTTTACATCCATGGAGCCTGTTCACCGCCAGTAGCGCGTGTTGGATGTTACTTTTTACATCCACACAGAATCTCCAGCACCAGTTAGGCGCATTGGATATGATTTTTCATATCCACGAGGCTACCCACGCACCAGTTAGGCGCATTGGATATGATTTTTCATATCCACGAGGCCACTCACGCACCAGTTAGGCGCATTGGATATGATTTTTCATATCCACGAGGCCACTCACGCACCAGCTAGGAGCATTGGATATGATTTTTCATATCCACGAGGCCACTCACGCACCAGTTAGGCGCATTGGATATGATTTTTCATATCCACGAGGCCACTCACGCACCAGTTAGGCGCATTGGATATGATTTTTCATATCCACGGGGCCACTCACGCACCAGTTAGGTGCATTGGATCAGTATTTTCATATCCACATGCTTCCACCTTCACCAGTCAGGCGCCTGACCAATCCTTGCTGTTAGTCGAGCATAAACGGCTGCAAGCCGAGCGGCAGCGGCTGAGGACGCTCGCAGCTGCTCTTCATGCCGTAATGCGCGCCTTGCTCGGACGCGTCATGAATGCCGTGCATGGCTTCCAGCACATGGTACGCAAGCTCGCCGTTTGCACGATGCGCGCGTCCGGTGCGAATCGCCTTCGCCATATCGGCCGCACCTACGCCGCGCGCGTTCTCCGCGTAGCCGAGCGTAAGCGGAATCGTCGACCACTCCCGCGTGCCGGCGCGGCATACGAGAATTTCGCCGCCGAAGTTGTTGGGATCCGGCACGACAAGCGTTCCGCCGCTGCCGTATACCTCGATCCGCGGCAGCGTGGAGCCGCCCTTCGCGTCGAAGCTCGTCAGGATCGTGCCGATCGCGCCGGAAGCGAAGTCCATGACGCCCGCGATATGCGTCGGCACTTCGACCTGCACCTTTTGCCCGTACTTGGGCTGGCTCGTAATCGTACGCTCCGGATAGGAGATGCGCGCGGAGCCCGTTACGCGAGTCATAGGTCCCAGCAAGGCCACAAGCGCGGTCAAATAATACGGGCCCATGTCGAACATGGGGCCGCCGCCCTTCTGGTAATAAAACTCCGGCGACGGATGCCAGTTCTCGTGGCCGCCGCCCACCATGAACGCGGTAGCCCCGATCGGCGTGCCGATCCAGCCGTCGTCGATCAGCTTGATGCAGGTCTGGATGCCGCCGCCAAGAAACGTGTCCGGCGCGCTGCCGACATACAGCCCTTTACGGGATGCCAGCTCCAGCACTTCTTTCGCCTCATCGCGCGTGACGGCGAACGGCTTCTCCACGTAAGCGTGTTTGCCCGCCTCGAGCGCGCGCAGGTTAACCGCCGCATGTGCCTGCGGAATCGTCAAGTTAATGACCATGTCGATTTCCGGATCGGCGAGCATATCGTCCACCGAATACCCTTTTACGCCGTATTGCTCCCCTTTGGCTATCGCCCGGTCGACGTCCAGATCCGCGCACGCCGCGATTTCCAGCGCGTCGAATTTACTGCCGTTCTCGAAGTAGATGCCGCTAATGTTGCCCGTACCGATAATGCCCGCTTTTACCTTCTTCATGTTCCCCATCCTTCTATAAGCCCTATGTGGCAGAATCTAGTCCTTCTTGGCGGTGTGGCGCGATCATTACAGCTGGTTGTTCTGCATGTCGTAATGTGGCGCGATGATTACAGTTGGTTGTCCTGCGTTCCGTAGTACATTGCGATGATTACAGCTGATTGTCCTGCATGCCCGTATAGACGGCGCCGATTCCGCCTTGCGCTTTTTCGGCCGCCGACTTGCCGTCCGCGCACCACAGGAAGCCGCGTTTCATCAGCTCCATCACGACCGGGATTTCCATAATGTTCGCCTGATGTCCGAGCGAATTATAGTACACGCGTCCAAGCCCCCAGCGCTTCGTCCAAATAACGGGCATGTCGACGGCCTTGTTGTACGAATGAGGTCCCGGCGTGATCGGGAACCGCGTCGTGGCAAGAACCTCGACGGCCGGATCGACGTGCAGGTAATATTGCTCCGAGCTGACTTCGAAATCCTCGATGCCCTCCGTAAGCGCGCTGGTGGAATTGCAAATGTTCACCGTATAACGAACGCCGTCGTTGCCGGGATGAGCCACCCATTGGCCGCCGGTCATGAACTGCCAATCCACGTTCTCGCGGAACGCGTCGCACATGCCGCCGTGGCTGCCCGCGAGGCCCACTCCGCTCTGCACGGCCGCCGATACGTTATCGACCAGCTTCTGGTCGATGCGATCCATCGTCCACAGCGGGATGATCAAATCCAGGCTTTTCAGCTTCTCGCCGTCCTCGAACGCGCTTAGCGTGTTCGACACTTCGACTTCGAATCCTTCCGCCTCCAACTGGCCGCGGAATATGGCCGCCACTTCTTCCGGTTGATGGCCCAGCCATCCTCCCCAAACGATTAACGCCTTTTTCATAAAGCTTCTCCGCCTCTCCGCAATCCTTGTCTGCCGTTCTTACAATTCGCTAATCGAAACCCATCTGCGCTCCGCGATGGAACGGTCTACCGCTTCCAAAACTTCCTGACATTTGACCCCGTCCACGAAATTCGGAACGGGCTGCCGGTCCTCCTCGATCGCCGTCATCAGTTCCAGCACCTCGTGCGTAAACGTATGCTCGTAACCGATCGTATGGCCGGCCGGCCACCAAGCATCCATGTAAGCATGGGCGCCGTCCGTCGCTAGTACGCGGCGGAAGCCCTGCACATCCTCGGCATCGTCCGTAAAATAAACCTGCAGCTCGTTCATTCGCTCGAAGTCGAACTTGACGCTGCCTTTGCTGCCGTTAATTTCGAAGGCGTTCGTGCAGCGATGCCCTGCGGCGAACCGCGTCGCTTCAATGCTGCCCATCGCGCCGTTGTCGAACCGGGCCATAAACACCGTCGCGTCGTCCACCGTCACGTCGCCCAGCTCCTCGCCGGCGCCGCCCTTAGCGCTAAGCCCCGTCATCGCCGATGCGATCGGACGCTGTTTGACGAACGTATCGCTCATGCCGATGACCTCGCTGAATTCGCCGACCAAGTACCGGGCCATGTCGATGACATGCGCGCCAAGGTCGCCGTGCGAGCCCGAGCCCGCGATTTCCTTCTGCAGGCGCCAGACGAGCGGGAACGCCGGATCCAGAATCCAATCCTGAAGGAAGACTCCGCGGAAATGATAGATCTGGCCAAGGCGCCCTTCGGTTATCAGCTTCTTGGCGAGCTGCACCGCAGGGGCGAACCGATAGTTGAAGCCCACCATATGTTTGACGCCTGCCTTCTCGGCCGCTTCCAGCATCTCGCGGGAATCCTCCAGCGTCAGCGCAAGCGGCTTCTCGCAAAAGATGTGTTTGCCCGCTTCGGCAGCGGCGAGCGCGATCGCCTTATGCGCGTCGCTCGGCGCGTTGATGTCGACGAGATCGATGTCGTCGCGGTTCACGAGCTCCTTCCAGTCCGTCACGGCGTTCTCCCAGCCGAACTGCGCCCGGGCCGTTTCGAGCCCCACGGGATCCCTTCCGCATATCGCCTTCATTTCGGGCTGCACGGACTTCGGGAAAAACATCGGCAACGCGCGGTACGCGTTGCTGTGCGCCTTCCCCATAAATTTGTAGCCGACCATGCCTACTCTAACCTTTGCCATACCCATCAACCGCCTCTCCCGTAATTAACTTGAAACAACCGACGTTTCCCGTTCGATGACCTGCACCGGCAGCAGCGCGCAGCTTCCCGCTTCCGATTGCCGCTCCGAATCCAGCAGCATCTCGGCCGCCAGCTTGCCCATCTCGTAGAAGGGCACCTCGACGGTCGATAATCGCGGGCTTATGATACGCGAGCCGTCGGAATTGTCGTAACCGATCAATGCATATTGAGCCGGCGTCTCCAGCCCTTGCTCTTTGAGTCCTTGCATAAGGCCGATCGCCATTCGATCATTGGCGGCAAATACCGCGTCGATGCCGCCCCGAATGCCCTCCCCGATCTCTGGCGCCGCCTCGTACCCGCTCTTGCGGCTATAATTGCCTCGAAACAACAGCTCTGCGTCAAACGAGATTCCGTTATCGTCCAGTGCTGCCTTGTAGCCCTTCAGCCTGTCCAAGCTGTTGGAATAATGGTCTGGCCCGTTAAGAAAGGCGATGCGCCGGCGACCCTGCTTAAGAAGATGCTCCACCGCCTGCTTGCTGCCGGCCACGTGGTCCGCGTCAACGGACGGGAACGGATAACCGTCGAACCGTTGGTTCACGAGGCGGAAAGGGAATCCCTCCTTCGCCAGCTCCGCTAAAGCGTCCCGCTCCTCCTTCATATCCTGCGATCCCAGCATGATGCACGCGTCGACCTTCTGTTTGCGGAATAACGCAGCGTAATCGCGCGATTCCCCCGGCTCCTGGAAGATCAGCAGCAGATCGTAGCCGAACCGTTTCGCAGCCTCCCCGATCCCGCTCAATATTTCCGAGAAGTAGTAGGTGGAGAACAGATGCACCTTGGGCACGGACGGCAGGATGACGCCGATATTGCCGCTCTTGCGCCTTGCGAACTGCTGCGCCAAAGCGCTTGGCACGTAGCCGACCTCGGCAGCCGCTCGCAATACCCGCCGCTTCGTCTCCTCCTTGATCGGGCCTACGTTGTTTAATACTCTGGAGACGGTCGCCTCCGACACGCCAGCTAGCCTGGCCACGTCTTTCCTGCTAATGGTAACGGCCTCCCAGCTTGATGAGCAGCGATTATGCTCAAAGTTGCACAGCCTCTGGTTGAATGATCGCCAATCAATGTACACGCGTACATTATGGCATGAAACCGTTTTAGCGTCAATCGTTTCCGGACAAAAAAACAGGAGACCCGCCTAATTCGGCGTTCTCCTGTATTCGCCCGGCGCCATGCCCATGCGGCTCTTGAACATCTTGGAGAAATGATGGACGTCGGCGAAGCCGCAATACTCCGCGATCGTCTCATGCGACAGCGCCGTATCTCTCAGCAGCTCGCAGGCATGGCTCACGCGCATCCCGAGCAGATATCGATGGGGCGTCATGCCGTACTGCGTTTTGAATAAATCGTTGAACCGGGACACCGACAAACTCGCCCTCTTCGCCATGTCGGCCACGCTAACGGCTTCGCCGAGCCGAAAGGAGAGGTACGACGTCACCCAATCCAGCGCGACCGAAACCGATCTGGCGGCAGGCGAGGTAGGCGCATATTGCTCGATAATCATCGCCACCAAGCTGGACATGCCATTTTGCGCCTTTAGCTGCATGAGCGGGTCGCGATGCTTCCATTGTTCGACGACCTGCAAGAACGTATCCCTGAACTTGCTCTCGTGTTTCGGCTGCAATCTGACGGGAATGTCAACGGCCATTAAATCGCCGAGCCTCGGCTGCATGAGATGCGCGTAAGCGGACAACTGGGTTTGCCCCGCTCTGGTAGGGAAGCTCTCTTCCCTTCTGGGGTTATAGAACATATCAAAATGCGCGAACGGGGTCACCGTGTTCGTTATTCCCGCGATCCTGCTCAGACTGTCCGGCTGAATCAGGCAGAACTCCCCTCTGCCCATCGGGTACGCCTTTCCGTCCGCCTCGAAGATGCAATGTCCTTCCTGCACGTAGATCAGAAGATAATCAAGCAGTCTCCTCTCCGGCATGGACCAAGGCTTGCGGACCGCGAAGTCGCTTTGTCTAATATACGGGACGATCGGCATTTCGAGCATCTTTTCGTACAGGCGTTGCATGCGCGTCCCTCCTACGGTTAATCAGTCTCACTATAACATGCCTAATCAATTTTTTCGTTGTTTTTGACAAATTTTCAATAAACTTTGACAAAGTCCAAACTCCCGATCGGTTATATGATGGAACTATCGTTTCAACATTCTCACAATTAAAGGACGTGTTAAATATGACGAATCAACCGCAAACGCTGCATGCCATGCACGACGAATATGCAATAAGCCCGGAACAAGCGAAGCAGTACCAAGAGGACGGCCACATCTTTTTGACAAATGTCGCGAAACCGGAGGAAGTGACTTATTACGAGGAACAGATTACGTCCATCGTCATGCGGCTAAACAAGCACGACAAACCCGTTGCCGAGCGGGACACCTACGGCAAAGCGTTCATTCAGGTCGGCAATCTGTGGGAGCTTAGCGAAGAAGTGAAACGATTCGTCATGGCAAGACGCTTCGCCAAAATCGCCGCCGACCTGATGGGCGTGAACGGCGTGCGCATCTACCACGACCAGGCGTTGTTCAAGGAGCCTGGCGGCGGCCATACGCCTTGGCATCAGGATCAAATCTATTGGCCGCTGGACACGGACAAAACGATTACGATGTGGATGCCGCTTGTTCCGATTCCGCAAGAGGTAGGCACGATGACCTTTGCGTCAGGCACGCATAAGCTGGGGTACGTCAACAAGCAGTTTATTTCCGACGAATCGCATAAGACGCTAGGCCAGTACATCGAAGCGAAAGGCATACCGCAAGTGAATTACGGAGCCATGTCTCCGGGCGACGCCACCTTCCACTCCGGCTGGACGATGCACTCCGCTCCGGGCAATCCGACGGAGCATATGCGCAAGGTGATGACCGTCATCTATATCGCGGACGGACTTGCAGTGGCAGAGCCCGACAGCAAAGCCCGGGAGGCTGACTTGCAACGCTGGTTCCCGGGCTGCAAGCCGGGAGACCCTGCGGCGAGCGGGCTGAACCCTCTTGTCTTGAGCAGGTAAGCAAGAGCGGCTTCGTTCCCGTTAAACGTACAACAGCCTCCGCGCGACCAATAGTGTCTTGCCACTCAATTCAACTCCAGCCTCTGGCACTTTCAGAGTAAAAAGTCCTCAACAAAAAAACCGTAACTTTCGCAAAGCGCACACACGGACAGCGCTTAGCGAGGTTACGGTTTTTTCCTGCTCCTTAATAACAGAGCACCGCTAAAACTATTTCTTCACCGACGTTAACCAATCGCGAATTTGTTTAATGCCGTTGCCGGGATCAAACGACTTCATCTCCTCGGCGTAACGCTGTCTCTCGCTGTACAGCTCCATCGTTCGCTCCAGAAGAGAATCCGCCGTCAGCTCTTCCTCCGGCAGCACCTCGGCGTAGCCCAGCTTGCGGAACGATTCGGCGTTCAGTATTTGGTCCCCGCGGCTTTGGCCTTTGGTTAGCGGGATCAAAAGCATTGGCTTGCGAAGCGCCAGAAATTCGAAGATCGAATTCGAGCCGGCGCGCGAAATGACGATATCCGCCGAAGCCAGCAAATGGGGCAATTCGTCGCTAACATACTCGAATTGTCTATAGTTGCCGGATTCCAGCTTGGACTCCACGCCTCCCTTGCCGCACAGATGAATGATCTGGAAGCGGCTCGTGAGCGGCGACAGCTGCTTGCGCACGGCTTCGTTAATGCGGCGCGCCCCAAGGCTGCCGCCCATAATAAGCAGCACGGGCTTGTCGCGGCGGAAGCCGCAAAGCTCGCGTCCGCGCGACGCGTTGCCCTGCATCAGCTCGTCGCGAATGACGGGACCGATGTAGCGGCTCTTGCCCGGCGACATATGCTTGGACGTCTCAGGGAACGTCGTGCAGATGCCGGACGCGAACGGCGCCGCGATCCGATTCGCCAGCCCCGGCGTCAAGTCGGATTCGTGGATCAGCACCGGCACGCGGTTGAGCCAAGCGCCCATAACGACCGGAACGGATACGAAGCCGCCTTTGGAGAACACGACGTTCGGCTTCTGCTTGCGGATAATGCGGTAAGCCTGCAGCAATCCTCCCACAACCTTAAAGGGATCCTTCACGTTGTTCCAATCCAGATACCTGCGCAGCTTGCCCGTCGCGATCGGCCAATATTTCACCTCGGGCAGCTCTTCGATTAATTTGCGTTCGATGCCGGAGACCGATCCGATATATTCGATCTCCCAGCCCTCCTTGCGGAAATACGGGATTAGCGCGAGATTCGCGGTCACATGCCCCGCCGAACCGCCGCCCGTAAACATAATTTTCGTCATCGCCGTTAACCTCCAATCACGTTCTTTTCATTATACTTTCACGATGGAAAAATAGCACGAGCAAAAGCTGGCAGCACAAAAAACGCGTATGACGTTGTAATCCGTCATGCGCGTTTGTCGTTTCTTTATTTCGTGCCGGTAAACGTAATCCCCTGGACAAAAAATCGATTAAAGAAAATATAGATGAGCAGCGCGGGGATCGTCATAATAATAGATGCCGCCATGATATAGTTCCAGAAGCTGATATATTGACCTTTAAAGGTATTCAGACCGACGGAGAGTGTAAACATGCTTTTGTCCGACATTAACATGAGCGGTTTCAAAAACTCATTCCACGCGCCCATGAAAATAAAGATCGTCTGAGCCGCCATAGCCGGCTTGGCAAGTGGAAGCACGACCCGGAAGAACAGCCCGAACTTGCCAAGGCCGTCCAGCTCGGAGGCTTCCTCCAGCTCCCTGGGGAAATTGACGAAAAACTGCCGCATCATAAAAATGTACGTAGCTTGCGCGGCCATTGGAACGATGATGGCCTGATAGCTGTTCAGCCAGCCCAGCTCTTTAATAATCAAGTAGCTGGGGATAATCGTAAGCTGTCCCGGAATCATAATCATGGCCAGGATGCTGTAGAACATCAATGTGCTGCCAGGGAAATGAATGCGGGCAAGCGCATAACCTGCCATGGAATTGAACAGCAAATTAAAAATCGTTACCGACAAAGCGATAATTGCGCTGTTCAAGAACCAGCGCGAAAATAAAGGCTCTTGCTTAAAGATTGTCATATAGTTGTCGAAGGTGAATTGCTTAGGGATCAGATGAATGCCGCCGGAGACGATCTCAGGCAGCGGCTTGAACGAGGCGGACAGCGCCCACAGAAACGGAACAAATGTAATTAACGCATAGACACTGAGCAAGGCATAGAAAAACAGCCTGAAAGAACCGTTGCTGCTCATTGTGATCTCCTCCTAGTTCAGACGCTCTTCTTTGAAAATATACCGCTGCACGACCGTAATCAGCATAATAACGACCGCAAGAAGGAAAGCAAGCGCGGATGCGTAGCCCATATCCAGGTTTTTGAACGCATATTGATAAATCAAAAGCACCATTGTAAGCGTAGCGTTGTTGGGACCGCCGGAGCCCGCCGAGAAAATATACGATTGGTCAAACAGCTGAAACGTGCCGATAATGCCCATGACAAGCACATAAAACGTAACGGGCTGAAGCTGCGGCACCGTAATGCGCCAAAACTTCTGCCAAGCGTTGGCCCCGTCGATTTCTGCAGCCTCATACAGATTTTGCGGAATATCCTGCAGGGCGGCCAAATAAATGACCATAAATAACGGCGCTGTCGACCAGATGTTCATAATCATAATGCCGAAAAGAGCCACGGATGGATCGCCCAGCCAGTTATATGTCGGCAGACCAGCCCAATCCAGCAAGTGGTTCAGCAGTCCGTTGCTATTGTAGATCCACATAAAGATCAGGACTAGCACAGCTGATGAGGTAACTGTAGGCAAGTAGAACGCGACTCGAAAGAAATTCCGAAAACGCAGCGGCATATTTAGAATCGCGGCAAGCAGCAGCGCTAGCACCGTCTGCGACGGCACAACGATCAGCGCGTACCTGAACGTATTCTTTAATGCAATCCACAGCCGATCATCATCCAGCATTCGCTCGAAATTAGCCGTCCCGGTAAATCGGTAGCTGACCTCTCCCATCAAGTTAACCTTGTGAACGGAAAGAAAGACGGAATAGCCGATGGGGAGCAAGAGGAAAAATCCCAGGATGACGATTACTGGCAGCATAAAGGTATAGCCCGATACCATGTTCCTTATTTTTGTTTTGGATGACTGTTTGGCCATGTCGAACCACTCCTTTCCCCCTATTGACGCGTTATGCGTGAAATGACTGCAGCCGTAAAAGCGTTATTCGTTATAAGCGGCTCCACTCGTTTCACGCCAACGCCGCTATCGCAAAACAATCGCGCAGGCAGAGCCTTGGAGTCATGCCTGCGCTTCTGCTTCGGCTTTGCGCTTAACGCGCTGCCTTGATTTCCTTATTTGCCGTCTCTTGCGCTTGCTTCAGCGCCTCCGTCAAAGTGCTCATTCCGGTATAAGCCGCCACAAAGGTATTGTTGAAATTGTTAGAAATCGTAGGTAGCGTGGAGCCCGCCTGCCATGCGGTTGCATAAGAGGAGCCTGCTACAAGCGCACCGCGCAGCGGATCCTTGTCGTATCCCAGCTCAGCCGCTACCGATTTGCGAGTAGGCAGCGCAAAGCCTTTGCTCGTCCACGTTTTCATGCCTTCCTTGCCAGTCAAGTAGGAGATGAGCTTCCAGGCAGCTTCCTTCTTCTCGGAATTTTTGTTCATTACATATGCAACCGTAAAGGCCATGGTGCCTTTGTTTCCATTAACCGTAGGCAGCTCGGCTGTTCCGAAGTCAACGTCGCTAAAGTTGTTCTGAAGGAATGGAATGGCCCAGTTGCCTTCGATGACCATAGCCGCTTTTTGCTGACCAAACATCTCGCCGCCCCAGCCTGCGCCGACATCGGACGGCTGTCCGGCCGTATTGGCCTTCGTGTGCTGGTCGATTACAAGAGCCAATCCCTTCTCCGCTTCCGGCGTGGCGAACGCGGCCATGCCGTCCTCATCCGTCAGCTTGCCGCCGAACGCCTTAATCATAAACATTTGACGTGCCAGCTCCGGCGCTTGACCCAGTCCGTACACTTCGACCTTGTCGCCATCTTTCTTGGTCAGCTTCTCGGATACCGCAAGGAGCTCATCCCATGTCGCAGGCGGTGCCGCAATCCCCGCATCGGCAAACATTTTTTTGTTATAGAAGAGCGCTAGCGTAGATGTATCTTTAGGGAAACCATAAATGCTGCCTTCTGGAGATTTGAAAGCGTTTACGGTCGGCCCCTCAAAATCCTCGATATCAAACTCTGGCGTGACGTAACCGTCCAGCGGCTCCAGCACATCCAGCTCAATCAGGGCCGGCGCTTCAAAGGCATCCAGGTAGAAGACATCCGGCGCTTCGTTGCCGATTAATCTCGTTTTGATGACGTCCATATACTGGTCGGCAATTACCTCGTATTTCACTTTCACATCCGGATTTTTTGTTTCAAACTCATCCAACACTTGCTGCAGCAGCGCCTGCTCCTCCGGAGAAGAACCCCAGCCCGCCAGCGTAACTTCCACTGGAGCTTTGGTCTCATTGCCGGCCGGGGACGATTCCGGCGAAGCACTCCCGCCATTATTGGTATTATTGCCGCATGCAGAAACTACAGTAGCAAGTGCAAGTGTCGTTATCATTCCGGAAAGCATCTTTTTGTTCATTGTCAAACATCCTCCCTTTTATTTATACATCTATAATTAATCAGGTGATAACGAGTCGCCGCCGGTCTCAGGCCGGCGGATCCTTCCGGCCGAGAGTCGACAGAATACGAGGTTATACCTGTTTAATTCCTTTATTCATTCTCAACTGAAAAACTGCAGCCGCTGTCATTGCGGAGTAACCGAACCTCAAGCGGCCCATTGTCATGACTCCGCTTGAGGTCTACCGATATTCGGCCGTTACCTACGGGCAAGTCCGTCACCTGAAGCCAGTTGATGCCTTCAGGCAGAAATGGATTTATTCGCAAGGAATGATCCATGGCGTCCACCGTCATGCCAAGCATGGCTTGAATAAGAACGATAGAGGTTCCTGCGGCCCAAGCTTGAGGGGAGCAGGCTACGGGATAGGATACAGGATATCCGATACTTTGATCGTATCCGCAGAAGAGCTCAGGCAATCGGCTGTATTCGAAATGCTCTGCCGCCTTCAATAATCCAGTGACGACGGTGGAGGCTTCGTCTCTGAATCCCAGTCGGCTCATGCCGATCAACGCCATAGCGTTATCGTGAGGCCACACGCTGCCGTCGTGATAGCTCATGGGATTATAGCCCGTGGAACGGCTCGACATGGTCCGAATGCCGTAGCCGCTGAACATATCGTCCGCAACTAGCCGCTTGGCCACCTCCTTGGCTCTATCCTTGGACACGATGCCGCTCATCAGCAGATGACCTGGATTAGAAGTAACGGATTGAACCTGAGCTTTGTCCGCATCAAGCGCAATGGCATAATACTGTTCATCCTCCATCCAGAACGCTTGGTCAAACGCCAATCTCAACTTCTCGGCTTCCTCCCTCAGGCTTTGTGCCAGGTCCTTACGGCCCAGCGCATCCAGAATGGGGGCAAGCCTTGACTTTGCTTGATAGACATACCCTTGCACCTCAACCAATGCGATGGGAGCGACGGCAAATTCGCCGCTGGCATGAACGACCGAATCCGCGGAATCCTTCCAGCCTTGATTGGCTATGCCTTTGGTGGATTCCTGGAAGTATTCCACCCAGCCGTCATGGTCCCGATCTCCGTATCCGTTTACCCATTCCAGCGCCCTCTCGATATGAGGCAGCAGCTTCTGAATCAGTCCCGTATCGCCAGTCCAGTGAGCATACTCCGCTGCAAGAAGGATAAACAATGGCGTCGAGTCAACGCTTCCGTAATACGGCGCGAAGGGCACTTGCCCCGACTGGGCCAGCTCTCCGCTGCGCAGCTCATGCATGATTTTGCCCGGCTGCTCGTCTTTCCAAGGATTGACTTCATTGCCCTGGTAAGCAGCCATCATCTCCAAGGTACCTTTGGCTACATCGGGGTTCAGCGGCAGCATCTGCAGCGCGGCAATCAGGCTATCCCTGCCGAACGGAACGGCAAACCATGGCAGACCGGCTACCGGGAAGAGACCGTGTCCAAAATCGGTGAGCAGCACGCGCAAATCCTGTACGCCGCGGTGGAACAGGTTGTTCAGCAGCTTGGAGTCGCTTTGAACCTTCATAGCTCCATCGTTCCAGCTATCATAAGCCTCCTGTAGACGGGCCAGCGCCTCGTCGCGAGGCAGAAAGTCAGGCCGTTTGCCTTGCAATGAAGGAACGACGATAAAGGTAATAGCTCTCTTCTCCGTTGGCTTAAGGCATATTGAGAAGCTAGCCTTGCCCGATCCGCTCCTGACATCCGCATCGCTATCCCAATAGATGTCCGTATCCCTGCGGATTCCATCGGCTCCCATATAGGAGGCATGCCAGGCCTTGTTTGTAAAGTTTTGGTGTGTTATCTTGCCCAATTTCTCCGGAGCCTGGAACCCTCGAACGACAAACATATCTTTAAAGTCTGCGTCAAAGGCCATTCCAAGCTCGAACTTTAACGGTTTGGTGGAGAAATTAGTCATGCTAACGGTTTCGTACAAAACATCTCCGTGAATAAATCGTTCACGATTGAGCTCAACGGATTCCCTCCAGAGCTTGAGCTCTCCGTCTATCTCCTCGTGCTCGTTCGTCATCCGAATACGGGCCAAATGGTTCTCGTCAGCCGCAGAAGACAGCAGCAGCGGGCGCTTGCCGTTAATCGTCAGCTCCATCCGACTTAGGAATCGTGTATCTCTCATGTACAGACCGTCCTGCGCTCTGTCTTCCGGAATATCACCGTGATGGTCTGTCATGAGAAACAGATCATTGTGTTTAATCACTCTGTAGTTCATGGTTTGAAATTCTCCATCCTGTAAAAGAATAGTTATGCAAATTATATCCGAAACGTTTCGGATTACCTCCAAAAAAAACGCAGCAGCCTTTGTTTACCTTTAAAGTCGCCGCGTGCTTTCCCTAATCATGAGCTGATTGCCAAGCAAGGTCTTTCGATTATCGGTCCGATCCTCAAGCAAATCGATGAGAAGCTGGGCCGCTTGATAACCCAATTCGTATTTATCCTGCCTGATTGTAGTCAGCTTGGGCGAGCAATACGAAGAAATCATAATATCGTCAAAGCCGACAATGGATATGTCGTCGGGCACCTTCCGTCCCATCCGCTCCAGCGTTCGCATGGCCCCCAGCGCCATCAGATCGCTGGCGCAAAAGATAGCCGTCACTTCCGGATGCCGAAGCAGAATCTGATACATGGCCTCCGCACCGCCGTCCTCTGAGAATTGACCGTCGATCACAAGCTCCTCATTGACGGTTATCCCTTGCTGCTGAAGCGCTTCCTTATAGCCCAAGTAACGCTCCTGACTGACAAAGGCTTGATTATGTCCGTTAATCATTGCAATTTGGCGATGACCGTAGTCCAGCAGATGTCGAACGGCCACGCTTGCACCCGCTTTACTGTCGGATGCGATATAAGCTACATTACGATCCATTCTGGGAATATCGATCAGAACGCATGGGAATGCATTCTGCTCAATGACCTCTTGCAAATACGGATCGTCCATGCGCAGGCCGGACAATATGGCGCCGTCCACGTTCCGTTCCTTGCATAGCTCGGCGTACGACTTTTCCATTTGTTTGGAGGGGTTGGTGCTGAAGAGCAGCAAATCATAATTCAACTCGCCCGTACGGTCGTTGATTCCGCATAATACTTCGTAAGCAAACGCGTCCTTGGCTCCGGCACGGTTAATATCCGAGATAATTAATCCAATTGTTCGCGTTTTTTTGGAAACCAGACTTCTGGCAACTGCACTGGGGCTGTAAGCCAGCTCCGAAGCTACCTGTTTAATCTTTTTCCTGGTCTCTTCGTTGACATCATCGTAACCGTTAAGCGCCCTGGACACCGTAGTGACGGAAACACCAGCTTTTTTTGCGATATCTTTTATTGTAGCCATACCAAAACACCTTTCCAAAACGTTTCGGATTAAATTTAACATATCATTTGTTGTTTTGCAAGCGTTTCATTTCCATCATAAAAAGGCACAGCCTCTTCAAGTGTTAAGAAGAGGCTGCGACTGAGTTTATTGCTATTTCCCTGACAAAGCGTCCACAACATCCTTGATCAGCATGTAGACGTCGCCGTTGGTCAGCTCCGAACGATTTTTGATGATGTCTAACGTTTCCGTCCGCACGTAGCCTTGCGCCATCATGACATCGAGCGCCTTGGCCGGCACGGCTTCGCCTTCCACGGCCGTCAAGATCGTGTAAGCGGCCTGCTCCAGCGTTAACGAAATGGTGCTTGCTTGGTCCTCCGGAATGTCCTTGATCGACGGCGTCGCCGAATGCGCGAAGACTTCGGGATGCGTCTTGGACGCGCCGGCCAAATTATAGACGATGCGCTTAGGATTGGACTCCAGATCCAGACCGAAGTCCACGCCGTAGCCTGCTTGGGAAATCCCCATCATGACAGCCAGCTTCATGCCTTCGTAAGCCGGATGGCTCATAAACGGGTAGGGCTCGAGCTTAGGCGGAGTCAATTCCATGCCTTGCTCCGTCAAACGCTGCTTCAGCGTATCGATCAACGATTGATTACCCGACAGCTCGCGAAGCGTAATACCTTCTTCTTGGGCCAGCTTGACCGCCGCGCCGGCCGCCTGTGCCGTCGCCATGCCGAGCGGAACGACGCGCGCGCTGCCATGCGGCAAGGAGTCGAAGCTCGCCGCGCGGCCTACGACCAATAGACCTTCGATCTCTTGAGGCACAAGCGTGCGGAACGGCACGCCGTAGAACTCCGGCGTCATCAATACCGCGCCGCGGTCCGTAGGCGCGGAAGACGTGCTTTGAATGTCGACCGGATACGAGCCGAATGCGATATCGTCGGGATGAGTTTGCTGCTCCAGCAGATCCGCCATCGTCAGCCTGTATTCGCCGATGAAATGGCGAGTCTCCCGCACGTATAGCTCTGGAGCCAGCCTGCCAAGCTCGATAGGCTCTAATTCCGGATACAGCGACTTCAAATAGTCGAGCATCAGCGGAATTTCTATGCGCGCGATTTCGTAAGCTTCCTCGATGGATGCAGGATCGAACGGATCGATGCCGAAGATTTGAACCGCGTTGATAAACGCGGTATCGCCCACGGAACGTCCGATGTTAAGACCTCGCGATCGAATGCGCTCCGGATTCGTGGACGGATACTCCCACATTTCCTTGAAGCCCCATACGCTTTCGTTATTCGCTCCGGTATGAGGGTCGTCATCGTTGTTTTGACGCTTGCTGATGGCATCCCATACTTCCGGGGTAACGTTAACAAGCTCGTAGACCGGAGTAACCGCCATCAACAACTTATCGTCGCCGATATCCTCGCGTCCGAACGTGAACGGAGCGCCTGCGGCTGCCGCGATGTCGCCGTCCTGCGTCGCGTCGATGACCGCGCCTGCCGTTACCTCCAGTTCGGTACCGTCCTCCGCCGTCAGCTTCACGCCGGTTACGGTCTTGGCGCCGCCGTCCTCGGTGACGACGGGCTCCATGCTCTTCATGCCGAGTCGAACCTCGATATTGTCTTCCGCCTCTACCATTTCGTGGAAAGCATTGGTAGCCGTAACGATGGCGAAGGAATCGCCTTCGACCCGGTCGAACCATTCTTTGAATATGCCTTTGTTATAATAATCGACGCCGTCCGGCGCCCGGTTCATATCCAAGCTATTAATCCAGCCCAAGGTAAACAATCCGCCTAATATTTCACGGTTTTTCCCGTCTACCAGCAGCGTTTTGAGGCCGTTGCGCGCCGAAGATATCGCCGCCGTCACGCCTTCCGGATCGGTGCCTACGACCACTACGTCATAGTGCTCCTTCACTTCCTCGATCGGGACCTGCGGAATGTCTTTGACCACCGCCAATGATGTCGGCCCCTTCTTGCCGTCCTGCAATTTCCCTACGTAAAACAAACCCGAGATGATGATCAGCAATAGTCCGAAAGTCAACAGTATGAATGGCTTACGATTCTTCATGCTTTCTCTTGTACACACCCTTCCTCTTTCTATCCCAACTATTATAGTCTATCTATCTATCGGGATACAACGAAAGACAAGGAGTTTCATAGAGTTGCCAAATTTAGAGCGATTAAGGAAGCCTTTTAATTCATTCCAGGAACGTATATTCGCGCGCAAAAAAACCTCCCTGGCTGCGTTGCCGCTCGCCCGGAGGTTTCCCTATTCATCGTCTTATGGAGCCGTCTCCAGAAACTTGGAGGTCGGATTCTTGTCGATCGCGGTGCGCATGGCGTATTCGTTCTCGAACAGCGCCACGAAATTGCCCTTCTTGTCTTTAACCAGCGTCGAGTTGATGCGGAACTTGGAGGGATCGATCTTCTCGTCCACGATCCATCTCGCGAATTGGAAGGTCATCCGGTGAAGCTGGATATCGACGCCGTACTCCGCCTTCATCCGATGCTCGAACACCTCGAATTGCAGGTGGCCGACCACGCCGAGTATCGTCTCGTCGAAATTGCCCGTCGAATAAAACACTTGGATCGTGCCTTCTTCGGTCAGCTGATCCAGCCCCTTCTGGTATTGCTTATGTTTAAGGGCGTTCTTGACGGTTACCTTGGCGAAGATCTCCGGGGAGAACGTCGGCAGCTCGTCGAACTCCACCTCCATGCCTTGAGACAGGGAATCGCCGATCCGGAAGATCCCGGGATCGAACAATCCAACGATATCGCCGGGATACGCCATTTGGACGATATCGCGGTCTTGGGCCAGAAATTGCTGCGGCTGCGAAAGCTTGATCTCCTTTTTGTTGCGGACGTGTTTGACGGTCATGCCGCGCTCGAACCGTCCGGAGCAAATCCGGAGGAAAGCAATGCGGTCCCGATGCGCCGGATTCATGTTCGCTTGAATCTTGAACACGTAGCCGCTGAACTTCTCGTCCGTCGGCTCGACCGTCCCCGTCGTGGTGTTGCGCGGCGTGGGCTTGGGAGCGAGCTGCAGGAAGTTCTCGAGAAACGTCTGAACGCCGAAATTATTGACGGCGCTGCCGAAGAAGATCGGCGTCAGCTCGCCCGCGCGCACCTTGTCGTAGTCGAACGGGTCGCCCGCAACGTCCAGCAGCTCCAGGTCGCCGATAAGCTGATCCGTCAAATAATCGCCGGCCATCTCGCGAATGATCGCATCGTTGTAATCGTCCACCTTTCGAACCTCGATCGTCGAGTGGTCGTTACCTTGAAACAGCTCCACCTGCGTCTTCATCCGGTCGTAGACGCCGCAGAGCTCGCGGCCCATGCCGATCGGCCAGTTCATCGGGACGGAGCGGATGCCGAGCACCTGCTCCAGCTCCTCCATGAGCTCGAACGGGCTCTTGCCTTCGCGGTCCAGCTTATTAATGAAGGTGAAGATGGGAATGCCCCGTTTGCGGCAGACCTGGAACAGCTTGACCGTCTGCGCCTCGACGCCCTTCGCGACGTCGATCAGCATGACCGCGCAGTCGGCCGCCGTAAGCGTCCGATACGTGTCTTCTGAGAAGTCTTGGTGACCCGGCGTATCCAAAATGTTGACGCGATGGCCCGAATAATCGAATTGCATGACGGAAGAAGTAACGGAGATGCCGCGCTGCTTCTCGATTTCCATCCAGTCCGAGGTCGCATGGCGGCTCGCCTTGCGCGCTTTGACGGAGCCCGCCTCCCTGATGGCTCCCCCGAACAGGAGAAGCTTCTCCGTCAAGGTCGTCTTGCCGGCATCCGGGTGGGAAATAATCGCGAACGTCCGCCGTTTGTCGACTTCCTGTTTAATTTCGTTCGTTAATGATGGATTCATGCTTGCCTTCCCCTCACGAGCGTATCGCTACTAATCATAATACATATGATTAGTCATTCCGAAGCCGATTGCAAGGCCCGAAATGACTAACGTCATCGATCGATCTATATTCGTTCTTTGAACATTCAATCCTTATTCATATGTTTACTTCTCTTTGTTCGTGATCCAGATCACGTTATCCTCGTCTTGTCCGTTCACCGGCCACCAATGGTGGCCCTGCTCCGCGAGCAGGCCGTTCGATTTGTCCGGCCCCCACGAGCCTGCCGGATAATGCTCCAGATCGGAGGCATCCTCCCGCCACGCCTGCGCGATGCGGTCGACGAATGCCCAAGCATGCGACACTTCGTCCCACCGCGTAAAGTAAGTGGAGTCCCCGCGCGCCGCGTCGTGGATCAGTCTTTCGTAGGCTTCCGGCGTATTGATGCCGACCATGCAGCTTTGGCAGAATTCCATGGATACCGGCTGGACATCGTTGTCCGCGCCCGGCTTCTTGGCGTTGATCTTGATGTAGATGCCCTCCATGGGATTAACCCGAATGACGAGCAGATTGGGCGACAGCTCATGCTTCTGCGCGAACAGCACGTTCTGCGGCATCGCTTTAAACTCCACGACGACCTCCGTCGTCTTGACCGGAAGACGTTTGCCCGTGCGGATATAGAACGGCACGCCCGCCCAGCGGAAGTTGTCTACGAATACCTTAGCCGCAAAATACGTCTCCGTGTCGGACTGTTCGCCGACCGATTCTTCCTCGCGGTAGCCCGGCAGCTCCTTGCCTCCAAGCTTCCCTGCCGAATATTGGCCGCGCACGACATGGGTACGCACTTCCTCGCTCGACTTGTAGCCGCGAAGCGAACGAAGCACCTTAACTTTCTCGTCGCGGATATCTTCTCCGTGCAGACGGCTTGGCGGCTCCATCGCGATCATCGTCAGCATCTGAAGCATATGGTTCTGCCCCATGTCGCGAAGCGCTCCCGATTTGTCGTAGTAGCCCCCGCGTTCTTCGACGCCGACCGTCTCGGATAACGTAATCTGCACGTTGGCGATATGGTTATTGTTCCAGAGCGGCTCGAAGAAGGCGTTGGCGAACCTTATGACCTGGATGTTCTGGACCATTTCCTTGCCCAGATAGTGGTCGATCCGGAAGATCTCTTCTTCCTTGAACACTTGGCCCAATTGCTCGTTCAGCTTCTGCGCCGACGGCAGGTCGTAGCCGAACGGCTTCTCGATGACGAGACGATTCCAGCCCGCGGACTCCAGCATGCCTCCGTCTCTCAGGTTAAACGATACCGGACCGAACAACGAAGGAGCCAAAGCCAGATAGAACAGGCGGTTGCCCGGGATGTCGAATTTCTCGTCGAGCTTCGAAGACAACTCGGCCAATTCGCGGAAGCCGGAGACGTCGTTAATATCCAAGGACATGTATACGAAGTGCTCCGCAAAGCGGCTCCACAGCTCTACGTCATCCGCCTTATAACGGCAGAATTCGTTAATGGATTCGTACAGGTCGGAACGGAATTGCTCGTTCGTGCGCGCCCTTCGGGCGAGACCGACGACCGCGAACCGTTCGGATAGCTTTCCTTCTTTATATAAACTGAACAATGCCGGGAACAGCTTGCGTCTGGCGAGATCGCCCGTAGCCCCGAACAGATAGTAGACCGCGCCTTCCGGGGACATCGTGTCGTTAGCAGGATTGTAAGTCATACGCCTCATTCTTTCTACCTGAATTTTTATACGAATTACATGTTATGTAGTGTAGCATATTCATCCTTAATTAGCCATTGAACGGCTAATAATAATACGGATGAAACCAATCCGCTTTCTTGATGGAACAAGCATGGGCGCGGACGCTGGCAAGGCTTGCCCGGACAGGCTTCGAGCGCTGTCACTGCGCCGGCTCCGCCTTGCCGAATTCTCCGGTCAGAAGAGGTATGCCGATCGTCAGCTCCGTTCGTCCGTTCTCCGTATTGCGATGCTCGGACAGCTGGAGATTCGCGTAGCGGTATTGGTCCAGCGGCTGCTCGGACAGCAGCTTGTCCGTTGACAGCGTTATGCTGCGCGTTTCCCCATCCTCGTATTGTTCCATGACACGCCCCATCGTTATCCGCGCAAGCTCGTCCCCCGCGTCCTTCATGCGGGAAAAGCCATGCGACTTGATCGTCGCTTTTCCTTCGGAAGCGTGCTGCCCGAGCACCGACGCGACGGTACGGGCGGCTTCTCGCAGCTGCTCCCTGGATCCGGCACCGGCGCCGTTCGCTGTCTGAAGGAGCACGACGAATGCCGTTCCTTTGGTCGTGCGCTCCGATTCGTGCAAGGCCAATCGGCCTTCCCAAACCCCGGGATAAGCTCCGGCAATCGACTTGCCTCCTTGCGACACCTGTTTGTCCGTCGGGTTCCCTTCCGCATCCGCGAACAGCTCATCCGATAATCCGCTCAGGCTTTGTCCGTCCGTCAAAATGCCATCCCAACGAATGCTCCAGTCGGCCGAGGCCGAGCCGCCGATTAGCAGCTGCTCGTTCCAATCCCATAGCTGATCCAAGTCTTGCAGCAACGGTTTTGCCGAGAGCGGTTCGCTCTGCGGGGCGGACTTCTGCAGCAGCGCGGCGGCAAGCAGCAACGCGACGAGCAGGATGGCCGCTCCGGCCATGCTGTATTTGCCGCGGTACGGGGAAGTCCTCCTGCGTCTGGCGTTTGGTTTCGCGGAAGGCTCGCGCTCCAGATTCAGCAACGAATTGCGGGGTATATACATGGTATGACCTCCGTTCGTATATGGGCTAACGGACACTTTGCCTCCCGCATGAATAGACTGGTGCATACCCAATGGAGGGAAAGGAAGGCGAAGTCATGGAACGAATCTATCCGCTGAGCGACGGCCACTTGCAGCATATTATCGGCATGCCGGTCTGCGCGGTCATGAAGAACGGACTCAGATACGTCGGCATTGCGGAAAGCTGCAAGGGGGGCCGTCTGGTCTTGATGGATCCGGCAGCTAGAGCATCGTGGTTAAGGTATGGTCAATCCAGCGAACAAAATGGCAATTTCGAGCGAACATCCACAGATGATAGCAAGACAACTGTTCGCGGTAAGAAACAAAATCGTCGTGCAAAGGCATCATCCGCTTCCAATGAAGCAGTCTCTACTAATTACGCAAGCAATGTCCATATTCCTGCCGCCGACGGCCGTTCCAATGCGGATATTCATGGCAGCAAGCTGAATATCGATGACATTTTTTTATTATTCCTAATCATTTAACCGACATGGAGAGTCTTAAATCGACATAATTGTTCCTTATATCGAACGATTTTTACATTTTCGACTCTCCCATTCGAGTCCATTCGTGTTCGTTATATAGTATGATTGGTTTATTAATTTTTGTTCATACACGAAAGGAGGATGTCACAATGTCCCATTACATACGTTCCATCCGCGGGATCGAGCGATCGCAAGCCTATGCTCCGATCAGCCCCGTGAACCGGTATGCCGCTTATCGCAACCGCGAGCAGATCGAGCCCAGCCGGGCAGAGCCTGCCCTAGGATATGATTATCGGGAGATGGAGGCCCAGGCGGCCATGGGCGCCGCGGCCTGGCTGCGAACGGCCAAGTCCGCCGAAGGCAAGCTGAACGGGCTTATGATCGAGCTGGGCCGCCAAGAAGGCTGGAAGGATTCCTCCGTCACGAAGGACATGCTTCTTCGGCTGGAGAGCCTTCTGAACGAGCTTGCTTCCGTGTACAGCCGTTACGAGGAACAATTAAAGCCCGAAGTCTGGGAAGTGATCGAGCTGGCGCTGAGACATCCGGCTGCGGAGGCCATCGGCCTCGCGAGAGGCGAAGAATCGGCGTTCCGAATCGAGCTTCAGAAGGCCGAAGCCGTCAGCCGGCTGACGGTCGAGCAGGATCGGACGAAGCTGAGAAGGCTTTTGCTCGGTTCGGAGGGACTGTTGAACGGGCTTAAACATGCCGTCGCGTACGCCGAACGGCAGCAGACATCCGATTGGCTGCAGCTTCCCTTCACCGCGGCTTATCCGTATGCCCTGTATTACGGAGCCGCGCAGCTTTATTGGCCGCTGCCGAGCAGGGGATCGATCGTCAACAAATTCATCTAAACCGTATCGGATGCGTTACGCCCCATAAACGTCAAACGGACAAGGTCATCCTCCGAAGGAGGATACGCCTTGTCCGATTTTGTTGTTCCGTTGTTTTGTTGTTCCATTGTTTTGTTGCTTATGTCGGCAATAAAATAATGTCCGCCCATTGGCCCGCATCCCGTCCATCGGGACCCGCGGGTATGATCGCAAGCGCCTCCGCTTCCGCGATCGAGGCCATCATGCTGGACTTGGAGAACGCCAGCGGCTCGGCGAGCAGCACGCCGTCTTCTCCGAACAGGAGCCTGGACCGCACGAACCGCACATGCGGGCATCCCTTTCGGACCGGAGCGGCGAGCTTCGCTTGTGCTCTGCGGGGCAGCGGAGGCTCGCTGCCTTGGATGGCGGCGAGCGCCGGACGGGCAAACAGCTCGAAGCCGACGAAACAGGCTCCCGGATTGCCGGACAGACAAATCAACAGCTTGCCGTCGTACAAGGCTGCCGAGGTCGGGCTGCCGGGCCGCATCGCGACTTTGTTGAACAAGAGCCCGCGCTCTTTTGCCGTGCCCGCTTCCCATCCGTCGTCATTCGGCGCTTCGGCCGCGGAGAGCCCGCTCCCCAGCCCCCTCAACAGGCTTGCCATCACGTCGTAATCGCCTACGGACACGCCGCCGGTCGTGATGATCAGATCGGCATCCTTCGCTGCATGCCCAAGCGCCGACTCCACCGCTTCAAGCTCGTCCGGCAGCGTGCCGCACAGCCATGGCTCAGCGCCGCTCTGCTCCGCCATCCACGCGACCATCGCGCTGTTGCTGTCGCGGATCCGCCCCGGCGCGGCCTCCGCCGCCACGGGCAACAGCTCGCTGCCGGTGGCGAAGATCGCCACGCGGGGGCGCCGGAACACCGGCACGTCGGCATAGCCGAACGTGCCGAGCAAGGCGGCGTGGCCCGGCCGCAGCACCGTGCCGGGCTCAGCCAGCAGGCTCCCGAGGCGGAATTCCTCGCCTCGGGGCGCCACGTTCTGGCCGGGCAAGGCGGCCGCTCGCACGAGCACCGCCGCGCCGCCCCCGGCCAGGGACGCCTCCGCGGTCTGCTCCAGCATGACGACCGCGTCGGCGCCTTCGGGGACGGCCGCGCCCGTCATGACTCGCGCGGCCGTCCCCGGCATCAAGGTCGCGGAGGCGAGCTCGCCTGCCGCGACCGGAGCAACCGCGCGGAGCAGCGCCGGGGATTCCGGCGCCGCTCCCGCGGTATCCGCCGCGCGCACGGCGTAGCCGTCGAGCCCCGCGCGCGGGAACGGCGGCCAGTCGCACGTCGCGCTCAGCGCGCGCGCGAGGCGGCGGCCGCCGCTTTCGGCCAGCGGCGCGAGCTCGCTGCCGACGGGCCTGGCGGCAGCGGCGGCGACTATTCGCCGCTGCGCCTCATCCGGCAGTATCGCCCTACGGTTGAATCGTCCGTCGCTGCCTGCGGAGCGTATTCGTTCCACGTCTTCGGTAATCCCTTTCTCGTTCACCAAGCACGCTCACCTGCCTCGTTTCATCCGAGCCCATCTCTCGTTCCGCTTATTGTACCACGGCCGTTGTGGACGCGATACCCGGCTGATAAAATGAGAGCATGAGGGAAGGTGGGAGCATGATGCTTGAACGTCGAGCCTGCGTGAACGAAAGCGAACAACGTCCCATCGTTTTTCAAATCGTGGGATACAAAAATACCGGCAAGACCACGTTGGTCTGCCGGTTGACGTCGCTACTCAAGGAAGACGGGTATATCGTCGGTACGATTAAACACGACGCCCATGAATTCCGCATGGATCATCCGGGTACGGATACGTGGAAGCATCAGCGGTCCGGAGCGGATCTAACCGCGATCTCCTCTTCCACGGGGACGGCCTTCGTATCGCGGCAGCCATCTACCTTGAAGCAGCTCATCGAGCTGATGGCAGGCGCGGACTACGTGCTGGTGGAAGGCTTTAAACAGGAAGCGTACCCCAAGCTGCTGTTGATTAGGAACGAAGGAGACCTGGAGCTGGCGAAGTCCGTCAGTCGGCTTGCCGCGGTCGCGTTATGGCCGGAAGCGTCCCGCAACGAGGCCATTCGGGACGCGATCTCTTCCATGCGCGGTATTCCTTGCTTCCTTATCGACGAGCCCAAGGCTATATTAACCTGCATGCGAGTAGCTGGTAATGAAAGGAATGCAAACTAGATCAGCCGCCTAACGCGACAACCAACCCGGAAAGCAAGAATGGCATCGTAGATGGCCTGTAGCAGGTACTAGCGAAGCCAGCCTACTGGGCGTCCCTCGTAGAGGAGACGAAAGCCGATTGCAAGGTGCGCATGGTTGGTTTGGATGGCTTAACGCACGGGAGTGGTTCGAGATGGTCGGTATGCGCAGCAGGCACCATTTGCGCCAGAAGGCGGTGCTGGATGAGAAATTGGCGGAGGCAGGCCTAAAATAACGCGATGTCATCTGCCTTGACCCCAACAAGTCGTTATACAATAACAAAGCAGCGACAGCCTTGGACCTTATGCTCTAGTCCAAGGCTGTCGCTGCTTTTGCAGTCGGGTTCGTTTCATCCTTCATTTACCATGCTCCGTCGTTTCGCTACTGCGGAGAAACAGTTTGATTACAGCTGTTCGCAAGCCTCGTTTACTCCGCGATCCCTTGCTTGTGCGCATATATCGCCGCTTGCGTCCGATCGTCCACATGCAGCTTGTTGAATATATTCGTAATGTGGAATTTCACCGTCTTCACGCCGATAAACAACCCGTCCGCGATCTCTTGATTGGACTTGCCTTGCGCCAGCAGCTTAAGCACGTCCATCTCGCGTTCGGTCAGATCGTCGTGCAGGGGCGCCTTCTCCAGCTGCTTGGGCTGTCTGAAGCGGTTCATCATTTTGGCCGCAACCTGGGACTCCAGCACGGATTGACCGCGCGCGGCGGCGCGGATCGCTTCCGCGATTTCGTTCGCGCGTGACGTCTTGAGCAAATAACTGAACGCACCCGCTTCGATCACGGGATAGATCTTGCTGTCGTCGATAAAGCTCGTGAGCACGATGACCTTGCAGTCGGGATGCTGCTCCAGCAGCTTCGCCGTCGTCTCGACCCCATCCATCCCGTCCATGACGAGATCCATTAAAACGACGTCCGGCCGATAGGACGTCGCGAGCCTAATGCCGTCCAAGCCGTTGCTCGCTTCTCCCACGACCTCGATGCCGTCCTCCGTATCGAGCACGGCGGCCAGTCCGATCCGAACCATCTCGTGATCGTCGACGAGTAATACTTTGATTGGTGCCTCCATTCTTGCATCTCTCCCTATTAAGAGGTTGTTCAAAAAGTCCGCTTCCCATTACGAAGTCATTCTGGAAGCCTACTGACATTGAATATGGAATTCAGCCGAACCTAAGCGTATGCTTTCGAAGTATGTTTCCTCCGGAAACATTGCGGTTTCTCACGTAGCTCTGCTACGCTCCGATACTCAGTTTCTAGCTGCCTCCCATCTTCTCGGTACTGAAAACCGAACTTTTTGAACTCTCCCTATTTACTATCGAAATCACCCTATAACGAAGCCGTTTTTCCTTGCGTATCGATCGGAACCCACAGATGAATCGTCGTCCCCTCCCCCGGCTGCGATATCATCTGAAGCGCGCCGCCAAGCTCGTTGACCCGCTCCTCCATGGTGAGCAATCCGTACGAGGTTTGTTTTTTGGCTTCCAGATCAAAGCCGATGCCGCTGTCCTGTATCGTCATGTGCACCCTGTTGTCCAGGCGAAGAAGGCGAATATGCATCTTGTCGGCCTTGGAATGGCGCAAAGTATTCGATAAAGCTTCTTGCGCGATGCGGAACAAATGATCCTCCGCCGCCGGCAGCAGCGTGATGGATTCGTCTACTTCCAATGTAATGTCCATGGGAATCTTTTGCTGAAGCTCGTCGATCAGCGCCTTCAGCGCCTGTCCCAGATTCTTCCCTTCCAGATGAACCGGACGGAGATGCAGCAGCAACGCGCGCATCTCGGATTGCGCTACCGCTGCCATTTCCTCGATCAGCTGAACCTGCCGCTTCGCCCGCTCCCAGTCCCGCTCGATGGTGCGGCTTACCGCGGTCGCGGTCATCGAGATGGCGAACAGCTGTTGGCTGACCGCATCATGAAGTTCGCGCGCGAGACGTTGCCTCTCCTCGATTACGGCCGTAAACCTGACCTTCTCTCTCCAGTTCGGATCGTCGTCCATTTCGTCTTGATTTTCGCTCCTGGGGCGGTCACTATCGATGGTAACGGCATAGGACGAACGTTTCTTTTGCTGCTCCGTCAGCCTTTTGAGCGCTGCTTTCAGCTTGGAGTTCTGCAGGTAACCCATAACCGTTGCCGCGGCCAAACCGCCGCCTACGCCGATCAGCCCCATCACCGCCCACTTCCCTTTGAGCGTGTACAGCTCCACGACGTCGAGTCCCTGCAAGACGATAACCGCAAGACTGACGATAATAAGCAGCCATAATACCGTCTCCGCCGTATTGCGCTTTCTGGCCGCCGATTGGCCCTCGGCGTCCAGGTTGCGCTTTTCTTGATCCCCTTGCATGTCGCACGCTCCTTATGTACCCGGAGCAGGCCATAGCCAAGCCTGGTCCGGTCATTCTCCAACGACCCTCCAAAGCAGGAAAGAGCAGACCGTCGCCGGTCCGCTGCTTCCACTTCAGCCGTTGTTATTCGGTTGCGTTATCGTTCGCCTGCGGCGCAGGCGCATTAACGTTTAGTCTGCTTTTGAGCGCTTCAAGCTGCTCGTCGACCTTCATCCGTTTCTCGAGATCCGCCGTGCTTGCCGGGGCGGAGCCTCCTTGGCTGCCATAGCCGTAAGGCGTGCGAAGCACATCCGCCTCCGCTTCAAGCTGCATGATCTTCTCTTCCATCCGGTAGAAGCCGCGGGATGCGGTGCCGCTGTCGATGGAGTGATTCGAGCTGAGCTGCGCCATTTGCTTTTGCGCCTTGGCTACTTGCGCGCGGGATGCCAGCTCGTTGCGCTTGTTGCGCAGCTGGTAGAACTCTTCTTTCATGCCGTGCAGCTGCTGCATCAGCTCTTCGGCCTGCGCTTTGGCTTGGGCATGCAGATCGATGTATTCCGTTACCTTTTGGTCGAAGTACAGCTTCTCTTCGAGCAGCTTGCGCGTCAGCTCCTCTTGGCCGGCGCGGAGAGCGGCTTCCGCCTTCGATTCGCGGTCCGCGGCATTCCGCACGGAATCGTCGAGGCGTTGCTTCATGCGGCGCTCGTTCGCCATTTGCTTCGCTACCGTAACCTCCGCTTGATGAATTTCGGACTCCATGTCTCGCAGGTATTGATTGAGCATGATTACCGGATCTTCCATTTTGTCGAGTACCTCGTTCATCGATGCTTTCGTCATATCCTTCATTCTTTTAAAGATTCCCATATTGTTATTCTCCCTTCTCGTACTTTGCGATTTTAGTTTTTAATTCGTCGATTTCGCGTCTAAGCGCCTTTTTCTCGAGATCATCCATCATGCTATCGAAGCCGGGCGTTCCGGCAGGCTCTTCCTTGCCGTATTTCCAATTCTCCTGAGGGGGAGGCGTAGGCTGTCCGTATGAAGCGTTGTAAGGTCTGCCTTGTCCGTTAGAGGGACCGAAGGCTCCGTTATTGCCGTTATTATATCCTCCGTTGTAGCCGCCTCCGTAACCTCCGCCGCCGTATCCGCCCCCGTAACCCCCGGGACCGAAACCGCCGTGACCGTATCCGCCGTGAATCGGCGGTTCCTTCGGGATGACCAAGCCGGCAATCAGATAGATAAAGATGACGGTGCCGCTTGTGAAGATGGTAACGACGATTAGCAGAATCCTGAGCAAGGTGGCGTCGACGTTCAACATTTCGCTTAGTCCGCCGCATAATCCGAGCAGCTTCTTGTCGCGTCTGGAGCGATATAATTTTCTCAAGATGACCATCCTTCCTTCTCAAGCTTGCGTTTCAGTTCATTCAGCTCTCGCTCGATGACCGACTTGACCGTGCTGCCGAGTCCCGTGCTCTCCATTTCGTGGCCCATCCGGCGCACGTCGCGGATGCTCCTCGCTTCCGTTTCGAGATCGTTAATGCGATCTTCCATCCGGCGGAACATCGCGCCCGGCTGCGGGCCCGATTCGCCGTAGCCGCCGAATCGGCTGTTCATTCGTTGCTGCAATCGAACCGATTCCATGCGCGCCGCGTAATACTCGCGTTTGTCGTATACCGATTGATATTCGCCGCGCATTTCCCGAAGCTGCTCTTCAAGCTCCAGCGTATGCTGTCTGCTTTGCTCGAACAATTCCTTGTATTGCGCGGCTCGTTCCTCGGAGCTTGCTTTCTCGTGGAGCGCGAATCTGGCCATATTCTCTTCCCCGGCCTTCAGCGCGGTCATCGCTTGCTGCTCCCTGCGTTCCTTTTGCGACTCCGCCTGCAGCCATTGCGCTCTCAGGTGGTTCGAGTGGCTTGTGTATTGTTGGTGAAGCTTTTCCGCTTGTATGATATCTTCCCTGGTGGACCAGAGAAACTGGTCGATCAACCGAACCGGATCCTCGGACTTCTCCAGCCTTTCGTTTAACGTTGCGACCGTGATATCGCGAATTCGTCTTACGATGCTCATCTCTATATCCTCCTCTAAGGGTTCGTTAGCGTCTATTGCCGCCCGTCCGCCCGTTCTTTAGTTCATTCCGCGTTTGCCGCCTTTAAACAATGATACGCCTGCTACGACAAGTCCGATAGCGAGAATCAGCATCAGCAGTCCGCCGAGCTTCCCGAGCACCATGATGCCGCCAAGGGCGATCAGAATGCCGCCGATCAATTTCTTGTTGTTAAGCCACCCCACGATGCCGAATCCAATCAGAATAAACGGAATCAGGAAGCCGATGATGCGGCCGAAGTCGATGTTCAGGAAGTTCAACGCGGCTAATCCGCCGACGATAATGAGCAGTACGCCTAATGCGCTTTTACCATTCATGTCCAATTATCTCTCCTTTCTTCTAGAGGAAGTTCATAAAGCCCGCTTCCGATCACGAAGTATCCCAAGAAACCGGTCTTTCTGAACTCTCATTTCGATTAGAATTCTTTCATATTCGCTTTTGGCCTGCCTGTTGTTGCTCTTGCTTATGTACTTAGTATAGATGGTTTAAAGCCTTGGCAAAACAGACTTTCGGCTGTTTCCGAACTAGACTTTAGTCGGGTCGCCGGCCCGTCCCGGGATGCGGAATTGGGTAAAGGACCAGTTTTTACAGGTTAAAAACGCTTTCCGGCCTATGTTACGGTATAGCTATCAACCAGGAGGTGCATCATAAATGAAAACCACGAAACATCATATAATCAAGAAAAGCTTGATCGCAAGCGTAGTCGCAACGGCGTTGCTCACGACCGGAGTCGTTCCGCTTCCCATGGACGGACATGCTTACGCCGCGACGGCAAGCTCTTCCAAATCGTCCAAGATCGAAGCGACCATCTCGCTCGGTGCCAAATATAGAGGTACGCCTTACGAATTCGGATCGAACCGCAGCACGACGCGGACCTTTGACTGCTCCGACTTCGTAAAGCATATCTATAAGAAAGCGACAGGAGTAACAATACCCGGCTCATCGGCCACGCAAGCAGCTTGGGTGAAAAGGAATTCGACAGTCAAGACAAGCTGGTCCAGCCTGAAACGAGGCGATCTCGTGTTCTTCATGTCCTATAAAGGTTCTTCCGCATCCAGCTACAGCCGGCTGAACAAATCCGCCCAGAAAGTCACGCATGTCGCATTGTACTTGGGCGACGGCAAGATTCTGCACACGTATTCCCAGAAAAGCGGCGGCGTTCGCGTCGACTCCGTCAAGGGCACCCAGTGGGAACACCGCATGATCTTTGGCGGCAGCGTCCTGTAGAATTACTTCATTCAATAGGATTGTCTCAATCTTCACGGCAGAAGCAAACGCCGCGGTTCGCGATCCTCTCGCGCTCCGCGGCGTTTGCTTTCTGTTAGCATCCAGGCTTTTACCCGTTATTCTCGGCCAAATATTCGTTGAACTGCCTCTGCTTCTCCGCGATGATCCGGTCGATGCCTGCCGCTTTCAGCTTATCCTCGTACTGAGGCAAGACGTGATCGATGTCGACCGCTCCCGTGTCCAGCGCGTTCAAGTATTGCCGATCCACGTTGACGACGGCCGCCACCTCGGCTTTGACCGGGGCGCTGTCGAAGACGAAGCCCAATCCGGGCGAAAGATGGGTTCCGTCGTTAAACGCCTTGAACGTTTCCCACTTCGCCGGGTCCTCCGTGTCCCAGACGTCGTTAAGAAATTGATTGCCGAACATCCAGGTGGAAGAGGGGTTATAATCTCCAGTACGTTGCGTTTGCCGTATGATGCCTCTGCCCGCGGCTTCGTAATGGACGCCTTCGATTCCGTAGTTGAGCAAGTTGTTGAGATATCGGTCCGTATGGAGCAAGTTGATCCACTGCATCGCCAGATCCGGCCGCTTGGAGGTCGATGAGATGCCCAGCATGGAGCCCGCCGTCTCCGAGGTCGATATCGTTTTTGCGTTTAGCTCTTTTTGCGCAAGCAGGCCGATTAACCCCGTCTGCATCGCGATCTCTTCGGCTTTGCCCGGCTTTAGCGACGAGGTTATCGCGAACACGTTGCCTCCCATTAACGCGTTCATGTTCATGGTCCCGTTCGTGACGGCGTCGTTGTTAATATACCCTTTTTGATAATAATCTCGCGTGATCCGCAGCGTCTCCACGTAACGCTCCGTCTCGTAATTGGGCTTTACCAGCGTGCTGTCGCCGTCCTTGAGCAGAATGCCGGGAATGGACGTATCGCCGAGCGCATCGTAGTTGCCGATATAATGGGCGTTAAACGTCTCGCCTTGTTTCATGTAGATCGGAATCATGTCCGGCTTCATGTCCTTCACCCTTGCGAATACCGGCTCCAGATCCGCAATCGATTGCACGGAAGACATGTCGATATCCAGCTCCTCCGCGATATCCATGCGGTAGATGATGCCGCCTTGCGCCGCCAGCTCCTTGTTGGTCGGCACGCCGTAGTTGCCTCCGTCAATCCTCGAGCCGCTTAAGAATACGGGATCAAGCGTCGTTAATATGCCTTGTCCATGTGCCTCCAACAGCTCCGTCAGCTCTACGAACGCACCTTTGGCGACGTTGACGGCATGTTTGTTCCACTGCGCCGTAAAGATGATATCCACCTTCTCGCGCGAAGCGATCATCAGATTGATGCGATCCTCCCATTGGCTCCAATCAATCGGCATCAGATCGATACGGGCGTCCATCTTCCCTTTTAAATAATCGTTAATCGCCGCTTCCACAGCGAGTTCATCCTTTTGGGGCGCTCCCGTGTATACGAACTTGATGGTGTATGCTCCTTCGGGGTCTACATGTTCTTTTGACGTCGCGGAATCGCGATAAGCGCTTTCATTTACGTCCGGAGAAGCGCATGCGCTTAATCCGACGACGACGGAGAGCACGGCCACAGCAAGCACTCGCTTGCCGCGGCCGACCGCGCTTGCCATGCGCCAACGTGCCATGCCCTCGCCCCCATCTCTTCCCGAATCGTTCCAGATACTTCTATTCTAATGGTTCGGGATCAAAAAGCAATACGTTAGTCCAGTCTTATGAACGTCAGATCGGGCAGCGCGATCCACGATTCCCCCGCGAGTACGGCTTCATCGGTGCCGCTTTCGATCGCCACCTCCTTCAAATCGCCGAACGAACCGTCCATCGTCCATAACAAGGCGGCGCTGCCGTCCGTCTCGTCCTGCCTGATCCACGCCTTCCTCGTTCCGTTCGACTGATCGTCGTCCGGAATCCATGCCCCGCGTTCATTAAGTTTAACGATAGCTTTGGCTTCCCGGTCCACCAGCAGTAGAGGAGGAGCGACGCCAGGACGGCTCTGGTAGGAAATGACGGGCTCCAGATCGCCCCTTTCATGTTCGTTCGCCGTTTCTTTCAGAGCGACACTTTCCCCCGTAGAAAGCTCATAGAGGACATACTTTTCTTCAACAGGAGTTTGAACGCCATTCATCTCTTCAACCCCATAAAATCGCAGTACCGCATACTCGTCATTTTTACCCAACCATCCGGCTGCATCAACGTAGGGACCGGAGCTTTTATCGAAGGCGACATGGCGTCCGTTGCCATCCCGGTCGTAGAAGGAGATGCGGTCCATCGCCCGCGTCACGAATTCGGAATCTTCTTGAAGGATGGGATTAACGCTTGCATCGGGAGAGGAGTAATGAGCGGCATATGTCCCGTTCGGGCTCCAGAAGAACCAGCCATATTGTTCTCTCGCCGACTCCGAAGGAAAAGAAAACGCATTCCGAATCGTACCGGCATGATCCATTAATACGAATCGGCTGTTCTCGCTGTCGAAGTGCCAGATCCGCTCTCCGTCCGGCGACACCGAAGTCATAAAGAACGGCCAATGATGATTCGCTTTTGTCGGCAGCAGCCGCATCTCTCCGCTTGCCGTATCGATCGACCACAGCTTGCCTTCCATATAACTGTTCAACATCAGCTTTTCTTTGTTCTCCGTCAGCCATCCTTTTGCAAAATGCTCGGGAGGCGCGAGTTCGTCGAATTCTTGAATGCGCGGAATCAGCACCGTTTTCTCTCCGGTCAAAATATCCAGCTTTTCGGCGCTGTAATAATGTTCGTTTGGCGCCTCCTCATCGTTCTTTGCAGCGATATACAGCAGGGTATGGTCGTCTACGAAGCCGTACGCCTTGGCGAGAGAATCTGCCGCGTAGCTGTCCCCTACCTTCGCCCGAAACAGCGGATAAGAACGAAACGCTCCGCTCTCCGGGTGGGCCACGACCGCCTTGAGGCCGTACATGCCTTGGATGTTCCCGGGCTCCTCGGACGTCAGCACATGAACGGTATACGAGCTGCCGTTCTCCACCTTGGTGGCGTACAGCTCTCTAGTATGTTCATGTTCGCCGTGCGTTAAACGGAATCCTTTGGACGTGGCCTCCATGGTCATATCGGGCGTTTGAGACGGGGTCGGCTTTGGCGTGGAGCTCGCGCTAGGCGCTGCCGAGACGGTCGCAATAGGGGAAGGTCGCTCCGTCTCCTCCGGTTTGAGATTGTTAGGCCCATTCGTGCAGCCGGCAAGGAATAACGTTGCTCCCATCAGAAGTACGGCCATTCTCTTCATCATAACCCACTCTCTTCCAGTTTTTGTTACTAACTTAAACGCTGGGAGGATCGCTTTAGTTGCGGAAGAGCATGCAGCGCCGGGTACAGGCGGCTTTCGCTCGATGGCTTGCTCACCGCTTGCAAGTGTTCATGAAGCCCAAAAAGGCGTTGCCGGGTCGCAATCACCCAGCAACGCCTTTGCTTATTGGACCTAGTCTTGCGGCCTGTTACTTGCTCGCGAGAAAAGCGTCGAATTGCTTCTGCTTCTCGGCGACGACTTTGTCGATGCCTGCATCCTTTAGCGCTTGGCGGTAATCCTTTAGCCCGGCTTCCGTCTCGACGGAACCCGTTTCTACCGCCTTCTGGAATTGGCGTATGACGTTCGCAAGCGCTCCGACCTCTGATTTGACGGGTTCGCTGTCGAAGACGAAGCCGAGTGCCGGCGAGGAGATGGCCCCCTCGTTAAAGGCTTTGAACTGCTCCCACTTGTCCGGAGCTTCCGTATTCCACACATAGTTGAGGAACTGGCTGCCGAACATCCAGGCCGAGCCCGGGGAATAATCGACCGTCTTGTCGGTCGGCGTTATGATCTCGCCGCTTCTCGTATAATGTACGCCTTCGATGCCGAAGTTGAGCAGGTTGTTGATTTCTTTGTCCGTATGCAGCAGGTTGATGAACATCATCGCCCGCTCCGGATTCGTCGAAGTCGAGGAGATGCCCAGCATGGAGCCTGCCGTCTCGGACGTCGCGACCGTTTTCGACGTCATGATGATTTGCGCCGTTTTGCCCGGAATGCCTGCAGCGCTCGCGATTTCCGCGTCTTTGCCCGGCTTCATCGGTTCGACGGTCGAGAAAACCTTGCCCGCGTTCCATGCGTCGGCTGATGCGACCTGCGTCGTCGCGGCGTCGCTGTTGATATATCCTTTTACATAGAAGTCCCTTGCCAGCTCCAGGAATTCCTGATATCTTGCCGAGTCCTCTACGGGCGCCACCGTCGTGCCGTTCTCGTCCTTGAGCAGCGCGCCGGGAATGGTGGAGTCGCCGAGGAAGTCGTAGTTGCCGAAGTAATGCGCGTTGAATACCGCTCCCGTCGTGTACAACGGCACCAAATCCGGTCTCTTTTCCTTCACGATCGCGTATACCGCGTCCAGATCCTTGGGTTCCTTGACCCGGCTCATGTCGATGCCGAGCTCATCCGTCACGTCCTTGCGATAGACGATGCCGCCTGCGGAAGCAAGCTCTTTGTTGGTTGGCACGCCATAGTTTTTGCCATTGATTTTGGCGCCTTCCAGGAAGGCCGGATCCAGCGAATCCTTGATGCCTTGGCCGTATTGATCGATCAGATCGTTAAGCGGGATAAAAGCGCCCTTGGATACGTTGTTGGCATGGCCGTTCCATTGCGCCGTGAAATAGATGTCGATGACGTCGCGGCCCGCGATCATCAGGTTGATTTTGTCGTCCCAAGCGCCCCAGTCGATTGGCATTAGGTCGATCGTCGCGTTGATTTTGGCGGTCAGCAGCTTATTGAGCGCTTCTTCGACGACCGCTTCGTCCTTCTGCGGTGTTCCCGGATAAACCAGCGTCAGCTTATGCGGCTTGAGCTCATCTGGCGCATCGGTAGAGTCTCCGCCGGTCGCCGCCGTCTTCTCCGGCTGCTTACTCGCATCCGTATCCGAGCCTTTGCCGTCGTTGCTCGAGCAAGCGGATACCATCATGGCCGCTATCATGGTGAACAAGAGGAGCGTTACCCATTTTCTTTTGTTCTTCTTTGTCATCGCGATGACCTCCCGATCGGATTAATGAATCTATGCTTAACTAGCTATCGCTAGCTCCAGCCGTACGGACCATGTTGGAACGGCTGTCGCCGTCCTATCGCGGCGCAGCGCTTTGCATTTGTTCAAGATTCGTGCATGGCTACCCCTTGACCGCCCCAACCGTCAGCCCTTTCACGAAGTACTTCTGGAAGAACGGGTACGCGAAAATAATCGGCCCGATTCCGACGATAACCATCGCCATCCGCACCGTCTCGCTCGGGAAGCGAAACGTCCCCCCCGCCGCCTGGATCGCCGCCGCGGCCGTGTTGTTGTTGGCCAGGAACTGGATGTTGAGCATCGTCTTGTACATGAGGTATTGGACGGTGATGTTGGCGTCCTTCGTAATGAACACGAGGCTGAGGAACCAGTCGTTCCAATACGTCAAGGTCTGGAACAGCGCGACGGTCGCGAGCACGGGCAGCGACAGCGGAAGCACGATGCGCAGGAAGATGGTGAGCTCGCCAGCTCCGTCGATTTTGGCAGACTCCAGGACCGCCGTTGGAATGGTCGTCATAAAAAACGTTCGCATGATGAGGACAAAGAAAGCCGAAATGACGAGCGGCATGATCAGCGCCCAGATGTTGTCCTTCAGCTCCAGCATTTGCACGTAGACCAAGTACCAAGGAACAAGGCCGCCGCCGAACAGCATCGTGAAGAAGACGAAGAACGTAAAGTGCTTTGCATGCGGGAAGTCGCTTCTGGAGATGGGATATGCGTACAAGGCCATAATAATCAGGCTCGATAACGTTCCTACGACCGTCACGAAGATGGAGATGCCGTACGAGCGGATAATTTGCGTCGCGTCCGCGAACAAGAACTCGTAGGCGCCGAGATCAAGCTTTGAAGGAAAAAACTGATACCCTTCCCGCACGACCGTCGCTTCGTCGCTGATGGACACCATGATGATCAGGATGACCGGAATGATGCAGAGCAGCGAATAAAGAATAAAAAAGACGTGTATGCCCGCCGAAGCCGGCGCAGACAATCGGTTCCGCGGGTTGGAGGCGCTAGGCGCTTTCTCCATAACCGGTGCTTCCATGCTCTCCGCCTCCTAAAATAACGCGTTATCTTTATTGATTCTCCTGACGACCCAGTTGGACAGGAATACGAGCGTAAATCCGACAACGGATTGCAGGAGCCCCGCCGCCGAAGACAAGCCGATATCGCCGACCGTCAGGAAGGTGCGGTAAACGTACGTGTCGATGACGTTGGTCACCGGGAACAACACGCCGGATTCGCGCGGCACCTGGAAGAACAGACCGAAGTCGGCGTTAAAGATCCTGCCGATCTGGAGCAGAGTCATAATGACGATGACAGGCATGATGAGCGGAATGGTAATTCGCGTCATTTGCTTCCATTTGCTCGCCCCGTCGATCGTGGCCGCCTCGTAATATTCCTCGTCGATGCCGATTATCGCCGCCATATAGATGACGGTGTAATACCCGATCCACTTCCACGTATTTACGAGCGGCAGCACGTACGGCCACACTTCTTTGGTGAAATACCATTTGACCTCGTCCAGCCCCAGCATCGGCAGCACCGTCGTATTCAGATATCCGTGCTCGTCGCTCATGAAAGCGAAGGCGAGATAGCTCACGACGACCATGGACAGGAAGTAAGGCAGGAACATGACCGTCTGATGCAGCTTGGCCAAAAACCGGTTTCTCATCTCGTTCAGCATAATCGCGAACGCCAGCGGCACGACGAGATTTAGCGCGATGAAGCTCCCGTTATAGAGAAGCGTGTTCCGCGTAATGATCCAGGCGTCCTTCGTTTTGAACAAATATTCGAAGTTCCGCAATCCCGTCCACGGACTTCCCAGGATGCCATCCGTGTAGTTGATGTTCTTGAACGCGATCAATATCCCGAACATGGGGATATAATTGTTGACGATCAAGATGGCGATTGCAGGCAGCATCATCAAGTAGAACATCCAGTATTTGCGTAGATTCGCCATCGCCTCTCCTCCTCTCTCTTGTTAATCCAAGTGTAATCAAAAAAAACGCCGACATCTGTCGGCGTAATGACCGCATTGTCGGCGTTGTGACTTCTTTTTTTGGCGTTGCCCGGCTTTCGCTTAAACCTTCTGATATTTTTTCCGATACTCCTGCGGCGTTAATCCCGTCGCCCGTTTGTACGCTTGCGAGAAATGCGAGAAGTTCGTGTAGCCTACCGCGGCGGCAATATCGCTAATCCGGTAATTGGAGCCCGCAAGCTCGGCCTTTGCTTTGGCCATTCTAAGCTCGACAAGGTAATCCGTGAGGGTCAATCCCGTTTCCTTGCGGAACAGCCTGGACAGATAGGCCGGGTTCAAATAAACGAGCTCAGCGGCTTGTTCCCTGCTGAAATCCTCGTGCAAATGCTCCTTCATATATTGCTGCACCTTCTCCACCGCGTTCGACACCGCCTTGCCCCGCTCGGACGAATAGACTGTCGTCATCGAACAAATCCGGTGCGTCCATGTCCGCAGCTTCGATATCGACTTTAGCGCTGGCGACCCATCCTCCCACTCGCTCCCCGGGAACACGTCGGACACCTGCAGCGATCTTTCGTTCAGCCAGCCGAACAACATGTTCATGAAGCCGTAATAAAACGACGCAAGTACCGTATAATCGGCTTTCCGCTCCATAAGCCGGTCGAAGCACTCATCGATCCGGTACGCAAGCTCCGTCTGTTTGCCTAACGCCATTAGCGAGCTCCAATCCGAAAACGGGAAATCGAGAGGGCCGCCGCCTCCCATGCTATCGGAGCTCGGCGAATGCGCCCCGTTCCATACGGTGCCGCCCTGGCTGACATTATGTTTCTCCTGCTCCAGCAGACGCTGCAATTCCGTCCTAGCGCCTTCCACCGGGACGGGATTTCCCGCATAACAAGATAACTGGCAATGGAGCAATTCGCGGCATTGCACGATGAGATGGCGGCAACGCGCCTCCAGCGCCGCTTCGTCCTCAGGTTCCGGGTTGTACGCGATCGCGTACAGCATGCCGTTCGGCTCCTGTACGACCGTGCCGGGACGCTCCTCCAACAATACCTCTTCTGTCGCCTTTTTAACCGCGTACGTCATAATTTCTTCGTCTCTCGCAGACCACTCCTCGCGCCACTGCTCGATGCTAAGGACGATGATCCGGATATAGCCGGCCGATTGCAACGGAATCTCGTATGTGGCAAGCGCGGGATCCAGCAGTCCCGGATTCGCAGATATCCGGTAATGCAGATAATCCTGCCAGAATCGCTCCACCAAAGCGGGCCGCTGCCTCCGCCACTGCTCCGACACGAGCGCGTACGTGTCCTTGATTTCGCCCAGCTGCCTTTGCTCCTTCACCTTTCGGGCGGCCGCGGCAATACGTTCCTTCAACTGAACGTGATCGATCGGCTTAAGCAAATAATCGAAGCAATCGAGATGCACGGCCTGCTGCGCGTATACAAAATCGGCATGACCGGTCAAGAATAGGGTAACCGTATCAGGTTTGTGCTCTTTGACCCAACGCAGCAGCCCAATGCCGTTGTCGCCCGGCATGTCGATGTCCGACAACAGAATATCGATAGAATGGAGCTGCATCAGCTCCTTCGCTTCATCCGCGTCGTAAGCCATATGGATCTCCGAGATTTCCGTGCCCGTCCAGTCAATGCCTTCCCGGATCCCCCTGATGGCGATGTCTTCGTCGTCCACGATCAACAAATTATACATCCGCAGCCCCCCTGTCATCATCGCTTAACGGTATTTTTATCGTGACCTCGGCTCCCCCATCGCCGCCGTTCGCGAACATGATCGACGCCTTGTCCCCGTACATGATCGACAATCGATCCACCACATTCATAATGCCTAGTCCGCCGGTTTGTCCGGGAGGCACATAGCGCTTTTCCTGCAGCTGTTCAAGCACGTCCTCCCCGTATCCCGCGCCATTGTCCGCAACCGTTAACGTCAAGCCGGGAGCCTGCTCCAATAATCCGGTTCTAACGGCCGCTATGCGAATATGGAATAACTTCCGCCTGTTTTTGAAGCCATGAATAATCGCATTCTCCACGAACGGCTGCAGCGTAAGCGCGGCTATCGGCACCCGCTTTGCTTCCTCGTCCGCTTCGATGGTGCATATCAGCTTATCGGGAAATCTCATCTGTTGGATCGTTATATAATTGCCGATATGCGACAGCTCCTCGCCGAGCGTGATCGTGTCGGAATTGGTGCGCATGATGAATCGGAAGTAGTCCGCCAGATGCAGCGACATCTTCTTCACGGACTCCGTGTCCTGAAGCGCCGCCAGGTTATAAATAATATTCAAGCTGTTCATGTAAAAATGCGGATTGATCTGTCCCTGCAGCTGTCTGAGCTCACCTTGCTTGACGCGCAGCTGTTCCTCGTAGACATCGATCTTGAGCGTCTTGATCTGCTCGGCCATCTTATTAAACGTGTCTCCAAGAAATTCGAATTCGATCGTCTTGCCCCGTTTAAGGCGCACGTCGAGCATGCCAAGAGCGATCTTCCTCATCCCGAAGATCAGCTCTTGAAGCGGCTTAAACAACATTTTGCGGATAAAGATCAGATATAACGTCAGCATGAGGAACAGGCCGATCGGCGCGAACAGCGACACATTGCGGAAGAAGATTAGCTCCTTCAGAAGCGTCGCCTCCGGTACGACGACCTGGTACGCAACGGGCACGACTCTGCTTGGACGATTCATGACGAGATAGGATTTGCCGTTGCTCTCGTTATTCAGAGTCTGGTAGGAACCATTCGTCATCCTCGTTGCGACGGTGTCCACGGGTGGTTCATCCTCCGTGAGCAGCTCCTTCAGATTGTCCTCATCCCGCAGCCAAATGCCCGTATTCCCGATGACTCCGTCGCTCCATTGCTTAAGCAGCCGCTCATTGATGTCCTTCACCTGGATAAGCGCGCCAATATGCAGGCCGGCGGTTACCTCTATGCTATTGAGCAAAAAGAACTCCCCCGGCATGCGCTGATCGTAGCGCACCTCCCAGCTCCTGCCAAGGTCTTCCGTTTGCCTGGCCATGCTGGACACCCGTTCGCCCATATGGGTTTGAATAATCTCTTTCATATTGTTGTAATCGCTGTTCGTACCCAAAATAATATCGTTGTCGTGATACAGAAACACGCTATCGATGACATTGTAAATATCGACGTCCCGCTTAAGCTTGGTATCGATGCGGATTTTGGTAAGCGTATACATATCATCGCTCATCGGAAACGACATCAGCATGCCGACATCCACGTCGAGAATCGACATCTTAAGCAAATAATTGGTAATCTCGTCCAGGTTGTCATCCGTCTGCCCTACAAATATGTCGAGCGTATTACGGTAAGTCTCCGTCACTTTATCCCGGACGATGTCCCTCGAATAAAAGTGGTTGATCATCATAAAGAGGAGGGTCGGCAACATCACCGCCATGAAGCCGGCAATTAGTATCGTGCGAATGGAATAAACGAATTTCAATGCGGCTGCCTCCTTCATCGTTACAATACCATTCTATGCGCATGACCATTTTCCTTCACGCCTGTCTTATATATGTCAGTAGATGTCATATTAAGGAGGTTATACTAGGGTTATATTAAGGAAGGGAGCTTGAGGCTCATGAAACCATTAGCGGGAAAAGTGGCACTCGTAGCAGGAGCTACGCGCGGCGCGGGAAGAGGGATCGCCGTCGAATTAGGCGCGGCCGGAGCGACCGTGTACGTAACGGGACGTACGACGAGAGCGTCGCGTTCCGAATATAATCGTTCGGAAACGATTGAAGAAACGGCCGAGCTTGTGGATGCTGCCGGGGGAACCGGAATCGCGGTTCAAGTCGATCATCTGGATGAATCGCAAGTTCGGGCATTGATTTCCCGCATCGAGGGGGATCACGGCCGTTTGGATATTTTGGTCAACGATATTTGGGGCGGCGAGAATATGATCGAATGGAACGTCCCCGTCTGGGAGCATTCGCTCGAGAGCGGCTTTAGAATGCTCCGGCTTGCGATCGATACGCATATCATAACAAGTCATTATGCGCTTCCTTTATTAATCCGCAATCCGGGAGGGCTCGTAGTCGAAATCACGGACGGTACGGCCAAGTATAATGAGTCGAATTACAGGTTGTCGATGTTCTATGACTTGGCCAAAACATCCGTCCTCCGGATGGCTAAGTCTCTGGCGCACGAGCTGTCGCCCCATCGTTGCACGGCGCTTGCCGTAACGCCGGGCTGGATGCGCTCCGAAATCATGTTGGAGCACTTCGGGGTCACGGAGCCTACCTGGCGGGATGCCTTGGCCAAGGAGCCTCATTTTGCCATCTCGGAATCGCCTCGTTTTATTGGCAGAGGCATCGCCGCGCTGGCAAGCGATCCGGATGTAGCACGATGGAATGGCGGGTCGACCTCCAGCGGCGAGCTTGCCCAAGCGTATGGTTTCACGGATCTTGACGGCTCGAAGCCCGACGCGTGGAGATACATCGTGGAGGTTCAAGAACCGAACAAGCCGGCGGATACGACAGGTTATCGGTAATCGAGGAAATATAATGCTTCATGCAAAAAGCGATTGCCGCTTCAAACACGGCAATCGCTTTTTTTTGCGTGTTATACGCCCGTTATAAAGTCATCACTCCCCCTCCTATACCGCGTGTATTATTAAAAACGCAAAAACGCCGATTGCACATTAGTACAATCGACGTTTTAATCAGTGATATTATTTTTTTGTGTGGTGCCGGTGAGAGGACTCGAACCTCCACGGTTTCCCTCACGATTTTGAGTCGCGCGCGTCTGCCATTCCGCCACACCGGCAATTTAAAGAATAAAGATGGCGCGGCCTAAGAGATTCGAACTCCTGACCTTTTGATTCGTAGTCAAACGCTCTATCCAGCTGAGCTAAGGCCGCACGTATAAGGTTGTGGAGGCGCCACCCAGACTCGAACTGGGGGTAAAGCTTTTGCAGAGCTCTGCCTTACCACTTGGCTATGGCGCCATAAAAGATTGGAGCGGAAGACGGGAATCGAACCCGCGACCCTCGCCTTGGCAAGGCGATGCTCTACCGCTGAGCCACTTCCGCATAAATGGCTGGGGATTCAGGGATCGAACCTGAGAATGACGGAGTCAAAGTCCGTTGCCTTACCGCTTGGCTAATCCCCAACGTTGGGTATTCACTTGTTTCATGTGTGAGTATGGGGCGATCGAGGGGAATTGAACCCCCGAATGTCGGATCCACAAACCGATGCGTTAACCACTTCGCCACGACCGCCACGCTACACACTATAGAGATTATCTGGCAGGGGCAGCAGGAATTGAACCCACACCAAAGGTTTTGGAGACCTTTGTTCTACCTTTAAACTATGCCCCTAAAACTGGTGGAGGATGATGGATTCGAACCACCGAACCCGAAGGAAGAGATTTACAGTCTCCCGCGTTTGGCCACTTCGCTAATCCTCCAAAAACTATGGTGCCGTCGAGAGGACTTGAACCCCCAACCTACTGATTACAAGTCAGTTGCTCTACCAGTTGAGCTACAACGGCATAAAAAACGTACATGGTGGCTCGGGACGGAATCGAACCGCCGACACAAGGATTTTCAGTCCTTTGCTCTACCAACTGAGCTACCGAGCCTGATGATGCCATAATGGCGGAGCTGACGGGATTCGAACCCGCGGTCTCCTGCGTGACAGGCAGGCATGTTAGGCCTCTACACCACAGCTCCACATCATATTCTCGGATAATCTCCGAAGGTAATTGGTTGCGGGGGCAGGATTTGAACCTGCGGCCTTCGGGTTATGAGCCCGACGAGCTACCGAGCTGCTCCACCCCGCGTCGTTACGAATAAATAATGGTGGAGGATGACGGGATCGAACCGCCG
>JAESFX010000217.1_pt1 | contig 43787 bp, 50 predicted proteins | sample 9269501 | NCBI WGS metagenome assembly JAESFX01 (sample SAMN14515570, study PRJNA621655) | algae metagenome | isolation source: Desmonostoc geniculatum HA4340-LM1 and co-occurring heterotrophs from cave... | place: USA: Maniniholo cave, Kauai, Hawaii | collected 2009-07-28
ACGAGGCTGACAGCTACCGAACCAGACCGCAGCTTTTTCTACAGCTCGGGGCGTTCGTCCAACGAGGCGGGCTTCCTGTTCCAGCTGCTTGCCCGCGCCTACGGCACGAACAATGTCAACAATTGCTCTTATTATTGCCACCAGGCGACCGGCGTCGGCATGAAAACGACGATCGGCACCGGCACCTCGACGGTCGAGCTGGCCGATCTCGGCTTGTCCGATTTCATGCTCATCATTGGCGCTAACCCGTCATCGAACCACCCCCGCTTCATTCATCAGCTAAAGGGCGTGCGCGAACGCGGCGGAGATGTGATTTTCGTCAACCCCGCCAAGGAGCCCGGTCTTGTCAAATTCGCCGTTCCCAAAAGCGCGAAGTCGATGCTGTCGGGGGGTACCGAAATTGCCTCGGACTATCTGCAACCGCGCATTGGCGGAGACATTGCGCTGATCAAGGGCATTGCCAAGGCGGTGCTCGAGTTGGACGCAGCGGATGGAGAATTCATTGAAGTGCACAGCACCGGTTTCGCCGAATGGCGCGTCGATATCGAGGCGCAGGATTGGGCAGATATCGAACATGCGTCGGGCGTTGCACGCGCCGATATAGAGCGTGTTGCCGCCATCTACGCGCAGGCCAAGAACGCCGTCTTCGCATGGGGCATGGGTGTCACGCATCATGTTCATGGCTGTGACACCGTGGAATACATCGCCAATCTTGCCCTGTTGCGAGGGCAGATCGGGCGGCCGGGAGCGGGGCTGTTGCCCTTGCGTGGGCATAGCAATGTGCAGGGCATCGGCACCATCGGCGTCAAGCCGGTGCTGAGCGAAACGATCATGGCTGCGATGGAGGCAGCTTTCGATATCGAGCTGCCCAAGGGCAAAGGCTTCGACACGATGGCGGCGATGCAGGCGGCGGATGCGGGCAATATCGAAGCGGCAATCATCATGGGCGGCAACCTGTTTCAGGCAACGCCCGACAGCAATTGGGCGCGCGGAGCGTTCGACAAGATCGGCTTCAAGCTGTTCCTGACCACCACCATAAACCGCGGCCATATCGAAGGCGTCGACAGCGGCGAAAGCATTATCCTGCCGGTCACCGCGCGCGACGAGGAATGGCAGCCGACCACGCAGGAATCGATGTTTAACTATGTGCGGCTGTCGGATGGCGGGATCGACCGGCTCGATAATGTCAGGCCGGAGGTTGCGATATTGGCCGACCTCGCAACGCGGACGCGGCCCGACAGTCCGATCGACTGGACCGCGTTCCAGCAGCATAAAACGATCCGCGAAGCCATCGCGCGCATCATTCCGGGAATGGAGCCGCTAGCCGACATCGACGTCGCCAAGCGCGAATTCCATATCGCCAACCGGCTGCTGCACACGCCTGTCTTTCACACCGCCGATGGCAAGGCGCATTTCGTCACGCGCCCGACACCGACGCCGCACACCGCGCCGCTGATGCTGACTACTGTACGGTCGGAGGGACAATTCAACACCATCATCTACGAACGCACCGATAGCTATCGCGGCGGCGCGGATCGGTGGACGGTGATGCTGTCGGCGAATGACATTGCCACACATGGCCTGACCGAAGGCGGCAAGGCCAACCTATGTTCGGCGGATGGCCGGATGGAGGGGGTAACCATCAAGGCCTTCGACTTGGCCAAAGGCAGCGTGATGGCTTATTATCCCGAGGCGAATGTCCTGACCGGCACCGCCGTCGATCCGAGGTCGAAGACCCCGAGCTTCAAGGCTACGCCGGTCTGGTTCGAGAAGCTCTCATAATCTCTCTATCTTCTGCGCTGCTTCGTCAATCAGTGCGGTGACCGCGTGCAGCGTTTCCGCCGAGACATCGTCATGGCTGAGCCGGATTTGCACGGATTCGCGCAAATTACCCAGAGCACGCCGGACCTGCATGCCATTCGTGCGGCCGCTGCGTTCGTTCATCGCGGCAAGTTTTGCCATCGCTGCCTCGACTGCCTCGGCCTGCTCGGCAAGATGCGCGGTGCCAGCCTCGGTGATTTCAAACAGCTTGCGTGCACCGTCAGCAGGCGCTTCGCCAATCAGATCCATGTCCTGCAACAGCGTCAGTGTGGGATAAACCACGCCCGGACTCGGTGCATAGGCCCCGCCCGAAAGCGCCTCGATCTCGCGGATCAGGTCATAGCCGTGGCGCGGCTGTTCCGACACCAGCTTGAGCAGCACCAGCCGCAATTCGCCATTGTCGAACATCCGCCGGCGACCGCCGCGCTCGCCGCGACCCCAGTGCCCGCCATGGCGATTGGCCGCATGCGCCCACATTGCAAAATAGCCACGCGGTCCGCAGCTATGCGATTTTCCATAGTAGAACATGGATTGGCTCCTTTTTTGATATGACTAAGATATATCTTACTTCTACCTTGTCAAGAAGGTGATAGGCCTGGTCGGGTGACATTCTTGTCAAGCCAATCCAGTATCGCTCGCTGGGATGCCGGGCCATAGGCCAGCTCATGCCCCACATCGCGCACCGTTATCAGCGTGGCGTTGGGCGCAGCTTTGGCCAATCGCGTCGCATTCATCGGCCTCACCAGCCCGTCTGCCTCGCCCTGCAGAATGAGTATGGGCGACTTTACGCGACCGACCTTTGCTTCATTGTCGTAGCGATCGCGGACCAGTTGCTTGGGAATGAAGGGCCTTATGTCCGATACGACGAAAGGCAGGCTGGCAAAGCCGGATACCAGAACAAGCGCCGCCGGGTCATAGCGCAACGCCATTTCGGTTGCCGGGCCGGAGCCGATAGAGTTTCCGATGATCACAAGCTCGTTCGCGAGAGTGCCTTGGTCGGAAAGCCATTTTATCGCAGCCTCGCCATCGCGATAGAAACCGTCCTCGCTGGGCGACCCGGGATTGCCACCATAGCCTCGATATTCGACAAGCAATGCTCCATAGCCTTCATCGACCAGCAATCGGGTCGCCACGTTGGCACCGGCGATGCTGTCGCCATTGCCGTGAAAGAAAAGCAGCGTCGGCTTGCCGTCCCTCGCCGGGGCGTAGGCGGCGCGCAGCTTCAGGCCGTCCGATGTTTGCGTTTGTATGAAGCGATAGCCCGACGGCGGCTCGGCCATCACTTGCTGCGGGGCGGGATAGAAGAAATAGCGCTGCCCGAAAAAGAGGATCGCGGTTGTCGCGATCAGAAAGACGACTATTGTTAGCAAAAATTTTCGAACCACCGTTCGGTCTTACCCACCACAGGCCCTGAACAACGCCAGCGTCCGCTCGCGCGCCAGTTCGGCGCTCGGGCCGTGATAATCCTTGCGCCGGTCGGAATTGAACCCGTGGTTCGCATCATAGACGAAAATCTGCGCGGTCGGGTGGGCCTTGGCGATCAACGCCTCGACACCTTCCATCGGGATGCCCTGGTCGTAGCGGCCGAAATGGGCAATGGTCGCGCATTTGGGAGGTTTGTCGGCGTAAATTGTCGGGATCAGGCTTCCATAATAGCAGGATGCCGCGGCGAGATCGTCGCTGATCCCCGCCATCGCCCAAGCGACCGAGCCGCCATAACAATAGCCCGTGATGAACACCGGGCCCTTTTCCTTGAGCGAATCAATGCACGTCTGCGCGTCGTCGAGCGATTGCGTGAACGGGTGGAGTTCCCGCGCAAGCTGCACCGCGCGGTCGAAATCGGGGCCGGTGTATTCGGCCTCGAACCCCGGATGCTCACGGTCGAACAGGGCAGGAGCAAGCACCTCATAGCCGTCGGCAGCATATTCGTCGCACAGCTCGCGAATATGGTCGGTGACGCCGAAGATTTCCTGGATGAGGACGAGACCGCCACGGCGTTCGCCTGTCGGCTCGGCGTGATAGACGGCGATTTGTGCGCCGTCGGACATTGTCATCATGCTAGTATCCGGCATAGCTGATCTCCAAACCGCCAATCGTATTTTTTGCGTTAGCGTCGGACAGTTCGCATGTTGTCGGCGTGCCGGAAAGACAGTTTTTTATTTTCGGGAATCTGCCCCGTCGCCACGACCCTGTTGGCAACGGGACATTATCGGTCAGAACTTGCCGGCAAGCTTCACGCCGGATTTGGCCAGCGCCAGATCGCGCTGCGGGGCGATCGCCGCTTCGGCTTTGATCTGGCATTTGCGGATAGCCATTTTCACATAAAGATGTTGGCCGATACCGCGACCGCAGACGATTTGGACAGCCTGGTTCAACCGGCGATCAAGAACATCCCGACCAGCCGCAGACGCCAGATTCAGATCGCCATATTGGACGACCGCCTGGCGGGGTTCGCTGTCTCCGGTCGGAACAACTGTAATCGCGGCGCCCATCAGGGTCAGAGCAATGAACGACATTTCAAGTCTCCTCTTCGATGCGACGCACGATTGCGCCGCTGCCCCAAGAGTGCCGCCGATGAACCGGGCGCGACAGGATGACGACCTGACATATTGCCGATGAAAGACCGATAATTCGCCGATTTGTATAAATTAATCAGCTACTTTTGTACAAATTCGTCATGTAATCGGGCTGCCGCTTTGCCTCCCGCCAATAATGTTGGAGTCCGAGGCTCTCGGTCAAAGAATCGAAACGCGGGTCGGCTCTGAGCGCTTTCATCGGCGGTTCGAACAGGAAGAATGTCATCACGCCGCTATGCGCTGGCAACCCGCTGGCGGCAGCCATTTGCCGAAACGTCCGGATGGGCTGTCCCGAAACATAATATGTTTGCAGATAACCGAAGGCGGCATCGAGCCGACCAGCGGCAGAAGCAAAGCTGGCTGCCTCTTGCGCCTTGCTCATGATCCGTGGGGCAATGCCGTCGAACAGCCGCAATGCAATGTCGATCTTGGCCGCGTCGCGATTTGCAAGCGCTGCCGTCTGCGCCGCCCAAATTTCGAAATCGATATCGTCGAGGCCGACCGGGATTTCCGACAACATCGATTCAGCCTGCTTGAAATCTCCCGAAAACAGCAGGAACTTGTACCGCGACGCCCAGACAGAAAAGTGACGCGGCCAGCGCTCGATCAATATGTCGAGCAGCGTGTCTGCTTCGTCGAGGCGCCCTGCCGACCAAAGCTTGATGGCGTGCGAGGTAACGGAGGGCGATGGCAGCGCCGCATCGACTAGTCTTTCGCCGACCTCAATCGATTCGCGAATACGCCCTGTCTCGAACAGAAAGCCTGCACGGGCGCGCCGGGCGACATCGTGGCCGGGAAACCGATTCAGTGCCCGGCTGCTCCGGCGGTCGAAGTCGAGATAATTGGAATACCACAGCCCGTTGCCGACAGCGAGGACGACCGAACCATCGGCGTTGCGCGGATCGATTTCAACGGCCCGCCGGGCGGCGGCCTGCGACAGGCTCATCATGCTGGCGGCCTCGGCCCGCCTGCTGTTCAGTATTTTCTGGCGATAAGCGATAGCAAGCCTGCCCCACGCCACGGCACTGTCGGGAAAGCGCCTGGAAGCTTCACGCATGATGGCGACGGCAGCATCATTTTGCTCGGGCGTGTTATAGTTTAACGCAGCGTCGGCCTTGTCGACCAGCTTTGCCAGCTCGGAAGGCATTCTGGGTCGCGCCCTGAAAAAATACCAGCCACCGCCCGCCGCCAACACCGCCGCGCCTGCGCCCGCCATGACGGCCCGTCGACCGATGCCACTATTTCCGATTGGCGAAGGCGATGCATCTCGCAACTGCGGCTCCCCGTCCGCAACCAGACGATAGCCGACGCGCGTTACCGTTTCGATCTGGAAAATGTCTTTGGCAATTCCCTCGCCCACCCTGCGTAGCCGCGAGATCACACGGTTGATGGCATCTTCGCCGACCACCCGACCCTCCCAGCAACTGTGCGCGAGATCGTCCTTCGATACCACAGCACCGCCCGCACGATGGAGCGCAACCAGAACCTGCATCACACGCGGCTCGATCACCAGACGGTCGCCGTCGCGCGACAGTTCGCGCGTCGATGGATGCACATTCAGCGCTCCGATCGCGAAATCGGCTTCGTGTGCAAGGTCGATCCGCGGGTGATCCAAGCAATCCTCCTGACCGATTTGTTACCCTGTCTTATAGTCGGGCGTTATGCCCGCTTGCGTCCAGTAAGCGCGCAATCCCAGTTTAGCCGTCAGCAGATCGAACCGGCCGTCAGCACGTGCCGCTTTCATGGGCGGTTCGAACAGGAAATAGGTTTGCTTGCCGCTATGTAGCTGGACGGCATGGGCCGGAAATTCCTTTCTTATTCTCGTTGCAAGTTCGCCCGAGAAGAAAAGCTGATCGAGATATCGAAACGATGCATCGAGTCGACCGACTGCAGAGGCAAAGGCCGCTCCTTCCTCTGCTTTCCCGATACTGCCCGAGGCCACCTTGTCGAAACTGCCGAGCGCCAAATCGATGACGGCGTCCTCTTTGCTGACAATGGCCGACACCTGAAGCCGCAACATGTCGATATCGATCGATTCAAGGTCGTCCGGCCAGTTTTCGAAATTGGCAAGCGTCGGCACATTCTCGCCCGCTCGACCGGTATAGGAAAGGAAGCTCAGCAACGACCGCCAGACACCCGGATGGCGCGGCCATCTGGCAATCATTTTCCGGAGCAACGCCTCGGCTTCGTCCAGTCTTCCCAAACTCCAAAGTTTGCGCGCATGCGAAGTTGCGCGAGGGTTCAGCCGTGCATCGGAGACCGATGCGGCACTTATCTCAAGCGATTCGCGAATACGGCCCGTTTCAAAAAGGAAGGTCGAGCGTGCTCCGCGCGCAATTTCATGGTCTGGAAAGCGCCTCAAGGCATTGCGGGTTCGCTCGTCATAGTCGCGGTAACTTGCGTACCACAAGCCCTTGCCGATCATAAGGATAACCGCGCCGTCGACATTGCCGGGATCGATTTCCAGGGCCCGGCGGGCGGCAGCTTCCGACCGTTCGAGTACATGGTTGCCGCTGGCAAAAGGATTGTTGACGCCCTGTCTGCGGTAGGCCACGGCCAATCGTCCCCATGCTTCGGCCTCGGCGGGATAGCGACGTGTTGCTTCCTGCAATAAACCGACTGCGGTTGCCGTTTGTTCGACAGTCGCATAGTTCAATGCCGTTTCCGCATCCGAATATAATTTGCTCAGGTCGGCTGGCACCTCCCGCTGTTGTGTCGACAGAAACCATCCAGCCGACGCCAGAATAGCTCCGCCCGCCGCACCGGCGATGACCATCAGTCGGCGCCGATCGGGAGTTGCGGGAAAATCGCGGACATCGGGAAGAATGGCAGCGTCGCCATGATTGGCCGCAACCATGCGGTAACCAACCCGTGTAACCGTCTCGATCCAGAAAATATCTTTGCCAAAGTCTTCACTAAGCCTGCGCAACCGTGACATCACACGGTTTATCGCATCTTCGCCAACCACCCGACCTTCCCAGCAGCTATGGGCAAGATCGTCCTTGGAAACGACGGCTCCGCGCGCGCGGTACAGCGCGACCAGAACCTGCATCACTCGTGGTTCGACAATTTGGCGGTCACCATCGCGCGAAACTTCGCGGGTCGATGGATGCACGTTCAGCGCCCCGATTGCAAAATCGGGTTCATGTGCAAGGTCGATCCGTGGGTTGTCCACCCTGCCCTCCCGATTGACGATGCGACCCGATTTTTCGGGCTTTATACATGGATAGGCGGTTCAAGCCAAGAATAGCCCAATCCCTATCTTGCATCGCAGCAAATCCCCTGCTAGGCGCGCGGCGACCAAGAGCGAAGGGTAACCTTCCGACCAAGGGTCAGCATATTTTCAGTCTCACATTCGAGGGCTTTTGCGCGTGGATCACTCCGGCGGTAACACTGCTAATATACAGGCCAGTCTGGCTGGCCGTTACGCGACGGCATTGTTCGAACTGGCGCGCGACGTGAAGGCCATCGATGCGGTCGAGGCGAGCCTGAAAGGCGTTGCACAGGCCATCAGCGAATCGGACGATCTGAAAGCGCTGACCTCAAGCCCGTCGATCACCCGCGCCGATGCGAAGAATGCCATCGCCGCCGTCGCTAGGTCGATGAAACTCGATATGCTGACCGCCAACACGCTGGGCGTGCTTGCGCAGAACCGCCGTCTTGGCGAAACCGCTGCCGTTGCGCGCGCCTTCTCGACACTGGCCGCAAGCCATCGCGGCGAAGTGACCGCCGAAGTCACTTCGGCCCACCCGTTGAGCGCCGCGCAAATGTCAGCGCTTTCGGCAAAACTCAAAACGCGCGTCGGTAGCGACGTTGCCATCCAGACCAAAGTCGATCCGGCCATTCTCGGCGGGCTTACCGTCAAGATCGGCAGCCAGATGATCGACAATAGTATCAAAACCCGTCTCAATACCCTCGCTAACGCGATGAAAGGCTAAGCAAGCATCATGGATATCCGCGCCGCAGAAATCTCCAAGGTCATCAAGGACCAGATCGCCAATTTCGGCACCGAAGCCCAGGTTTCGGAAGTCGGCAGCGTGCTGTCGGTCGGTGACGGTATCGCCCGTATCCACGGCCTCGACAATGTGCAGGCGGGCGAAATGGTCGCCTTTGCCAATGGCATCCAGGGCATGGCGCTCAACCTCGAAGCCGACAATGTCGGTGTGGTTATCTTCGGTTCGGACGCCGAAATTCGCGAAGGCGATGTCGTCAAGCGCACCGGCACGATTGTGGACGTTCCCGTTGGCAAGGAACTGCTCGGCCGCGTCGTGGACGGCCTTGGCAACCCCATCGATGGCAAAGGCCCATTGAAGACCACGCAGCGCAGCCGCGTCGAAGTAAAGGCCCCCGGCATCATCCCGCGCCAGTCGGTTTCGGAACCGGTGCAGACCGGCCTCAAGGCACTCGACGCGCTCGTCCCCGTCGGCCGCGGCCAGCGCGAGCTGATCATCGGCGACCGGCAAACGGGTAAAACGGCGGTCGCCATCGACACCTTCATCAACCAGAAGGAAGTCAACAAGGGCACCGACGAATCGAAGAAGCTCTATTGCATCTACGTCGCCGTCGGCCAGAAGCGTTCGACCGTCGCGCAGATCGTCCGCGCGCTTGAAGAGCAAGGCGCGATGGAATATTCGATCGTGGTCGCCGCAACCGCGTCGGAGCCTGCTCCGCTGCAATATCTCGCGCCTTATACCGGCGTCGCGATGGGCGAATATTTCCGCGACAATGGCATGCACGCCGTCATCGTTTATGACGATCTGTCGAAGCAGGCCGTTGCCTATCGCCAGATGTCGCTGCTGCTGCGCCGCCCGCCGGGCCGCGAAGCCTATCCCGGCGACGTTTTCTACCTGCACAGCCGCTTGCTCGAACGCGCCGCGAAGATGAGCGACGCCAATGGCGGCGGTTCGCTGACCGCATTGCCGATCATCGAAACGCAGGCGGGCGACGTGTCGGCCTATATTCCGACCAACGTGATTTCGATCACCGACGGCCAGATCTTCCTTGAAACCGACCTGTTCTTCCAGGGCATCCGCCCTGCGATCAACGTCGGCCTGTCGGTCAGCCGCGTCGGCTCCGCCGCGCAGACCAAGGCGATGAAGAAGGTGTCGGGCTCGATCAAGCTCGAACTCGCGCAATATCGCGAAATGGCGGCCTTCGCGCAGTTCGGTTCGGACCTCGATGCTTCGACGCAGAAGCTGCTGAACCGTGGCGCGCGTTTGACCGAGCTTTTGAAGCAGAAGCAATTCTCGCCGCTTCCTTTCGAAGAGCAGACCGCGTCGATATTCGCCGGCACCAACGGCTATCTCGATAGCATCGCGGTTTCGGACGTCACCCGTTACGAAGAAGCAATGCTCGCCGACCTGCGCGCCAACCATGCCGATGTGCTGAAAGGCATCCGCGACAGCCGCGATTTCAGCGACGACAGCAAGAAGGCGCTGGTTGCCGCACTCGACAAGTTCACGAAGAATTTTGCGTAATTACCCGTCATCCCCGCGAAGGCGGGGATCGCAGGCAGTATAGAGTAAACCTCCAGAGACCCCCGCCTTCGCGGGGGTGACGACAGGAAGAATAGATGGCGTCTCTTAAGGCCCTGAAAATCCGGATCAACTCGGTCAAGTCGACCCAGAAGATCACCAAGGCGATGAAGATGGTCGCCGCCGCGAAGCTGCGCCGGGCGACCGAAGCGGCGGAGGCGTCGCGGCCTTATGCCGAACGGCTCGAAGCCGTGGTGTCGAGCATCGCCTCGAAGGTCACCGTCGGCCCGCAATCGCCCAAGCTGCTGGCCGGCACGGGCAAGGACGACGTCCACCTGTTCGTCGTCGCAACTTCGGACAAGGGCCTTGCAGGAGCGTTCAACACCAACATCGTCCGCCTCGCCCGCCGTCAGGCAGAGGCGCTAAAGGCCGAAGGCAAGACCGTCAAATTCTACACCATCGGCAAGAAGGGCCGCGACCAGCTGAGCCGGACCTTCCGTGGCGACATCATCAAGGGCATCGAACCGGGCGATCTTGGCAAACTCAGCTTCGCCGATGTCCAAGCCTGGGCCGAAGACCTGACCGCGCGTTTCGAAGCGGGCGAGTTCGACGTCGCCCATCTGTTCTTCAGCAAGTTCGTCACCGTGCTGACGCAGGAGCCGACGCAAATCCAGCTTATGCCGGTTGCGGTTTCGGCCCCCGAAGGCGCGGGCGTTTCGGCCTCGGTCGAGTACGAACCCGACGAAGAAGAAATTCTCGCCGACCTGCTGCCGCGCAATGTCGCCGTCCAGCTCCTGCGTGCCAACCGTGAAAATGCGGCGTCGGAGCAAGGCTCGAAAATGACTGCGATGGACAACGCCACACGCAACGCGGGCGACATGATCAACAAGCTGACCATCCAGTATAACCGCACCCGTCAGGCGGCGATTACGACTGAACTCATCGAAATTATCGCTGGCGCAGAAGCGCTTTAAGCAGACTTACAGGCAAGGAACGAAGACATGGCAACCGCCCCGAAGAAAACCGCCACCTCCGCTAAAGCTACGGCGGCCAAGGCCGCTCCCAAGGCAGCCGCTGCCGCCAAGGCTCCAGCGGCCAAGGCCGCACCGAAGGCCGCAAGCAAGGCCCCTGCCCCCAAGGCAGGCTCCAGCCAGACCGCAGTCAATGTCGCTGGCGCAACCGGCCGCATCAGCCAGATCATCGGCGCTGTTGTCGACGTTAGCTTCACCGGCACCCTGCCCGCGATTCTCTCGGCGCTCGAAACCGATAATAACGGCAACCGCCTTGTCCTCGAAGTCGCGCAGCATCTGGGCGAAAACACCGTTCGCACTATCGCCATGGACGCGACCGAAGGCCTGACCCGCGGCCAGCCCGTGCGTGACACCGGCAGCCAGATTTCGGTCCCCGTCGGCCCGATGACCCTGGGCCGCATCATGAACGTCATCGGCGAGCCGATCGATGAGCGTGGCCCTGTCGGCGCTGCCAAGTCCAACCCGATCCATGCCGAAGCCCCGCTCTTCACCGACCAGTCGACCGAGGCTGAAATCCTCGTCACCGGCATCAAGGTCATCGACCTACTCGCGCCTTATGCAAAGGGCGGCAAGATCGGCCTGTTCGGCGGTGCCGGCGTTGGCAAGACCGTGCTTATCCAGGAACTGATCAACAACATCGCCAAGGGCCATGGTGGCGTTTCGGTGTTTGCGGGCGTCGGTGAACGCACCCGCGAAGGCAACGATCTGTATCACGAATTCCTCGACGCTGGCGTTATCGCCAAGGACGCCGACGGCAACCCGACCCCTGAAGGATCGAAGGTTGCGCTGGTCTTCGGCCAGATGAACGAACCTCCCGGAGCGCGCGCACGCGTTGCGCTTTCGGGCCTGACGATGGCGGAATATTTTCGCGACGAAGAAGGTCAGGACGTTCTGTTCTTCGTCGACAACATCTTCCGCTTCACGCAGGCTGGCTCCGAAGTGTCCGCGCTGCTCGGTCGAATCCCTTCGGCCGTGGGTTACCAGCCGACGCTCGCCACCGACATGGGCCAGTTGCAGGAGCGCATCACCTCGACCAACAAGGGTTCGATTACCTCGGTGCAGGCGATTTACGTCCCCGCCGACGACTTGACCGACCCTGCGCCAGCCACCTCGTTCGCCCACTTGGACGCAACGACCACGCTGAACCGCGCGATTTCGGAGCTTGGCATTTACCCCGCAGTCGACCCGCTCGACTCGGTCAGCCGCGTATTGACCCCTGCTGTTGTCGGCCAGGAGCATTACGACACCGCTCGCCGCGTTCAGGAAACCTTGCAGAAATACAAGAGCTTGCAGGACATCATCGCGATTCTCGGGATGGACGAGCTGTCCGAAGACGACAAGCTGACCGTGACCCGCGCGCGCAAAATCCAGCGCTTCCTGTCGCAGCCTTTCCACGTCGCCGAAGTCTTCACCGGCATTTCGGGCAAGTTCGTGCAGGTCGAGGACACCGTGAAGTCGTTCAAGGCAGTCGTCGACGGCGAATACGACCACCTTCCCGAAGCAGCCTTCTACATGGTCGGCGGCATCGAGGAAGCGGTTGCCAAGGCGGCCAAGATGGCGGCTGAAGCGGCCTGATGCTGCGCTGCGCCGTTGCCCTGACCGTGTTGGCGGCATGTGCCGTCGCCACGTCGGCGTCGGCGCAGGACCGGAAGGCCGAGTTGCAGAAACTGGCATTCGAGACCTGCCCGGCAGTGCTCGACGGCACCATCTCGCTCGCTGATCCGGAGCAGCTCGCGACCCTGGGCTTTACGCCGACCGCGCCACGCGAAACGCCAGCGGGCAAGCTGCCACGGGCCGAGAAAGGAAGCGGCAACGACAAGATCGTGCTTTCTTCCGGGCCTGAAACCTGCAGCCTCTGGTTCGGAGGTCCCGAAAATCCGCAATTGGCCGGGGGGATCATGGAGAAGGGGCTCGCCGCCAAATGGACAGGGAGCAACCAACCCCAGCGGCTGAGCGACGGCACCATGTTGCTGGTACTTCGGGACAAGCCGACGAAGCGATTTGTAACGATCTTCCTGGCAGATGCCGGTGGCGAACTGGGATTTTCGCCCGCGACTACGGTCGTGATGATGAATGAAAAGGATAAGTGAGCGCATGTCTCTTCGTTTCGAACTCGTAACCCCTGAAAAGCTCTACCGCTCGGACGACGTCTATATGGTCGTCGTGCCGGGAACCGAGGGCGATTTCGGCGTGCTGGAGGGCCACGCGCCGATAATGTCCACGCTGCGCAGCGATGCAGCGCTGGAAATTTATGCGTCACAGGGCGCTGCACCCGAGCGGTTGACGATTGCTGGCGGCTTTGCCGAGGTCAACGAGACCGGGCTGACGGTGTTGGCCGAGCAGGTTGTCGAGGCTGCCTAGCTTCTTTACCAGCAACCGTTGCTGATTTCACGCGAAGCTCGCGAAGGAGCGAAGGACGCGAAGAGGTTGTGCAAATTTGCGCGAAGCGCTTTACAAGTTGCCGACGTCCAAACTTGCTTGGCAAGTCGATCACGAATGCCCTTCGGGCAAGCACTGAATCTTCGCGTCCTTCGCTCCTTCGCGAGCTTCGCGTGAAACAGAAATTGCAAAGCTGCGGCTAAGGGCTACCCATCATCTTCCAGCTGAAATCCATCGGTTTGCTGCCATCCAGCATCGAAATCCGTGCCTTCAAGCCCTCAGCATCGCGCCAGTAACGGACACGTTGCGGGTAATCGTTGGCCGCATTTTCAAAGATGGCGTCATCGCCATCGGCATGAGCCGCAACAAAGCGCGTTGGATTCTTTCCGCCCGGCAGGGCCCAGAATACGAGCGTGCCATCGGGTTCGCGCTCGATGCGCATATGTTCGAAGGACATGAGCTTGCTGCCCTGCCCTGCGCGTCCGGCCCCGATCATCAGGTCGCCGCGCGGCGGGGTCCAATACTCGTCGACCCACGCTTCGCCTTCACCGCCTGACCATGCGCCGGTCATCCAGCCGGGCATCGGCAACGGATCGCCTGCCACAAGCGTTGCCGGCGTGAGCGCCAGCAAGAGTAGCGCCAATTTCAAAGGATATCGCATCGCCTAACCCTCCTTCAGGCGGGCTTTTGATGCCACAAATAGAGCCCTGCGCCAATGATGATTGCCGAACCCGCCAGCGAAGCCAAATCCGGCCAGTCGCCGAATAAGGCAATTCCGAGCGCCATCGCCACGAGCAGTTGCACATAGGTCATCGGCGCAATCTCCGCCGCCGAGGCCCGGGTTGTGCCCATGAACACCAGGAAATGCGCGGTGCTTGCCGTAACCGCGACCACGGCGCAGCGCGCGACGATGGTCCAGTCGGGGGCGCCGACCTGCAGCGCCTCGACCCCGGAAAAATGCCCCGCTACTGCTGCGGCGACGATAAATGGCACCGCAATGGCAGCCACAAGGAACTGCATCTGCAACGCAGACCCCGCCCCTGCCACCGCCCGATTGCCCATCATCATCAGCGCCATGCACGCCGCCGCGCCTAACGGCATGACCGCCACCCAGCCCAAGTCGGCGATGTTGGGCCGCAGGATCAGCAAAACCCCCGCAAAAGCCACGAACGACGCCACCCATGTCGCCGCGCTTGTCCGCTCTTTCAGAAACAAGGCGCTCAGCAAGGCGGTCATCATCGGGCTGGTGAAAGCAATTGCGGTTGCGTCGGCGAGCGGCATCAGGAAGATCGAGGAAAAGAACAGCATGGTTGCGGCGGCTACCGATGCGCCCCGCAATAGCTGCGCTTGCGGTTGCGGCAGCGTAAACCCTTGCTTGCCTTCCTTGAGATACAGCAGCACGCCGAGACCGGTCGCGCCGATGATATAACGCAGCGCCGCTACCGCCGTCCCCGGCCATGCACCCGCTATCGACTTGATGATCGCATCGCCGCACGACAGCAGGGCAAAGCCGCACAAAGCGAAGATCAGGCCCGAGCGGACCGAGTGTGAATGCACTGGAAAATTCCCTGAATTTCAGACTGCGATAGTTGGGTAGAACAGCTTTGCAAAGCCCAATGCATCGTCGGCGAGCGCTTAGCATTACCGATTTATTCACCATTTCACGATAGCACGAACGCTTGTTGCAACCGGAATAAATTGGAGCGGACGAAACGTGAGCGCATTCGGCAAGAAACCAGGCCTGACTCCGGCACGTCCTTCCTTTGGCGTTGCCCGCCCGATGACCGGCGGTGGTTCCGCACCAGCCAACAACACTCCCGCGCCACAGGCAGCTCCGATGCCGCAACCCGAACCCGCAGGTGGCGAGCAATTTCCGCCGATCAGCTCCGCCGAGCTTCCGGGTAGCGCTCCGTCGGCCCCGATGTCGGATGCAATGACACGGCTGTCGGACCGCGCAAATAATGCTGCACCCGTCGATGAAGGCCCCCAGGGTTTCGAAGCTTCGGTGCACAAGATCAAGGAACAGGTGCTGCCGCGCCTGCTCGAACGTGTCGATCCAGAAGCTGCTGCGTCGCTCAACAAGGAAGAGTTGACCGAGGAATTTCGCCCGATCATCCTCGAGGTGCTGGCCGAGCTCAAGCTGACGCTCAACCGCCGCGAACAGTTCGCGCTCGAAAAAGTGCTGGTCGACGAACTGCTGGGTTTCGGGCCGTTGGAAGAGCTGCTCGGCGACCCCGATATTTCGGATATCATGGTCAACGGACCGCTGCAGACCTACATCGAAAAAAAAGGCAAGCTGCAGATCGCGCCCATCCAGTTCCGTGACGAGGAGCATCTGTTCCAGATCGCGCAGCGTATCGTCAACCAGGTCGGCCGCCGCGTCGACCAGACCACGCCGCTCGCCGATGCCCGTCTGAAAGACGGCAGCCGCGTGAACGTCATCGTGCCGCCGCTTTCGCTGCGCGGCACAGCGATCTCGATTCGTAAATTCTCGGAAAAGCCGATCACCATCGACATGCTCAAGGGCTTCGGTTCGATGTCCGAGGCAATGGCGACTGCGCTCAAAATCGCCGGGGCCTGCCGGATGAACATCGTTATTTCGGGCGGTACCGGTTCGGGTAAGACGACGATGCTCAACGCACTGTCGAAAATGATCGACCCTGGCGAGCGCGTGTTGACCATCGAAGACGCCGCCGAACTTCGCTTGCAGCAGCCGCACTGGCTGCCACTCGAAACGCGCCCGCCGAACCTCGAAGGCGATGGCGCGATTACCATCGGCGACCTTGTGAAGAACGCCCTGCGTATGCGCCCCGACCGCATCATCTTGGGCGAAATTCGTGGCGCGGAGTGCTTCGATCTCCTCGCCGCCATGAACACCGGTCACGATGGCTCGATGTGTACACTCCACGCCAACAATCCGCGCGAATGCCTGGGCCGTATGGAAAACATGATCCTGATGGGTGACATCAAGATCCCCAAGGAAGCGATCTCGCGCCAGATTGCCGAATCCGTCGATATGATCGTCCAGGTCAAGCGCCTGCGCGACGGTTCGCGTCGCACCACGCAGATTACCGAAGTTATCGGTATGGAAGGCGACGTTATCGTCACGCAGGACCTGTTCAAGTTCGAATATCGCGACGAGGATGCCGACGGCAAAATCCACGGCGAATGGGTTCCGGGCGGGGTCCGGCCATACACGCTGGAAAAAGCACGCCAGTTCGGTTTCGACCAGCCTTTCCTTGAGGCCTGCCTCGGCTAAATCACGTATTTAAACGCTTTTCAGCGCCAGCGCAGCGGACAGCACCATTACCAGAACGGCCATGACGGTGATTGCGGTCCAGGGCATAAACCCCACCGCTTCGATATCCTTGCGCCGGGTCCGCCTTCGGTCGGCAAGGCTGCTTCCGGCCACAACAAAAGCGGACAGGACGGACAGTGCCGTCCAGAAATGATTGCTCCAATAGAGCGCATTATAGCCGTTCATTCCGCGCATGTGGGAAGTGACTGTGTGGTGGTCAACCCTCCGCTGCTCGACTAGGGCATCGGCATGACCGATGTCACCGCGCCGATCCAGCAAGAACAACCCGATGCACGGCCAATTCTGGGGATATTGCTCAGGCTCGCGGCAATGGCAGTGCTCGGGGTCATGTTCGCATTGGTCAAGCTTGCTGCCGAACATGGTGTGCATCTGGTCGAAAGTCTGTTCTGGCGGCAATTTGCGGGCCTCCCTGCGGTCATCCTGTGGCTATGGTGGACCCGAAAACTGCACGAGGTCCGCACGTCCGATCCGGCAGCGCATGCGTTACGCAGCGGCTTGGGTCTTGGCGCAATGGCCCTCAATTTCGCGGCAATGACGATACTGCCAATGGCCGAGGCGACAACCATCAGCTTCGCCTCGCCGATTTTCGCGACGATGCTCGCGGCGCTGCTGCTCGCCGAGCCAACGGGCAAATACCGGTGGGGCGCGGTGGCGCTGGGCTTTGTCGGCGTTTTGCTGGCGATGCGTCCAGCCGAATCCAGCTACGGCATCGGCCCCTGGATAGCGCTTGCCGGCGCATTGCTGACCGCCGCAGTCATCGTCCAGCTTCGACGGATGAGCAGGCACGAGAGCGCAGGCGCAATTGTTTTCTGGTTCAGTCTGGCGACCCTCGTTCCGCTCGGCATCGGCATGGTGTTTTTCGCCAAGCAACATGATGCAACGAGCTGGACAATCATTGCTGGTCTCGCTGTATGTGGTGCGGTCGGGCAGCTGTTGCTCACATCGGCGATGCGCCATGCCTCGGTCGCGACAGTGGCGACGATGGATTATAGCGGCCTGATCTGGTCGGTTCTGTTTGGTTACTGGCTTTTCGACACATTGCCCGGACCCGGCACCTGGATCGGCGCGCCCGTCATCATCGCGGCCGGGCTAATCATTATCTGGCGCGAACAGCAGCTTGCAAAAGCGAAGCTCAGAAAATCCTGACCGGCATCGCAATCTCTCGCCGGTTCTTGTGCACCGGGACTTGCGCACGCACCTCTGCAATACGGTTCAGATCGATCTCGGCAAAGCCGAGTCCCTCGCCGTCGCCCATGTCGAGCAATATTTCGCCCCAAGGGTCGATTACCAGCGAATGGCCATAGGTCTGGCGGCCATCCTCATGCCGGCCCGATTGCGCCGCCGCGACCACAAATGCCTGCGTCTCGATGGCGCGCGCGCGCAATAATATGTGCCAGTGCGCTTTGCCGGTGGGCACCGTGAACGCGGCGGGCACTGCAATCACATCGACAGCCGACCGGATAAGCGCCGCATATAGCTCGGGAAAACGAAGGTCGTAACAGATGGTCAGCCCCATCAGCCCCAAAGGCGTCGCGACTGCGGCTGGGGTATCGCCAGCTCCATAAGCCGAAGATTCGCGCCAGCTTTCGCCGGAAGATAGATCGACATCGAACAGGTGCATCTTGTCATAACGGGCCCTGATTTTCCCGTCGGGGCCGATGACCAGCGAGCGGTTGGCAAATTTGCCGTCTCGTTCGTTCAACACCGGTATCGACCCCACATGCACCCAAATACCCGCGCCGGCGGCTGCGCGGGATAGCTCGCCGATTGCAGGCTGTTGCGATTCCGGCAGAATATGGGAAATCGCCCTATTCCGGTCCCTGTCGAGCAGAATGGACATTTCGGGAGCAAAATAGGCGACCGCACCCGCCGCCGCAGATTGGTAAATGCTTTCGACCATGGATTGCGCATTTTTGACCTGTTCAATACCACTGCACATCTGGTGAACCGCAATTTTCATAGGCCCGTCCTTGAGTCTCGATTTTGTCACAACTGTAACATGGTTAATTCAATGCAAGTCATGCCAGTCGCGCAACCTGTATGAAATATGCAACACTTCGATAAATTAAGATAATTTTGCACTTCCGCTCAATTCAAGGGTTGAAATGGCAGGGTCATTGTGCAAGAGACGATGAGGAGTGCAACGCACTTCGCAAAAAAGGAGCACAAAAATGCGTTTCGGTAAGATTTCTCTCGCTGCTGTTGCAGCTGCTTCGCTGGTCAGCGCACCGGTGATGGCACAGTCTCTCTCGCCTGCTGCCAAGGCAGTCGGCACTTCGAAGGTGAAGCGCGCTGGCGCCAGCACCCAGGAAGAAAGCAAGCTCGGCGGCGGCAGCGGCGTTATCGTTGCTATCCTTGCTGCAGTTGCAGTTATCGGCGGCATCGTGATTGCTGCTGGCAACGATGACGACGCACCTACAAGCCCCTGATTTCTGCGGGTTAGCAAATTTGAAAAGGCGGTCTTAGGGCCGCCTTTTTTTTGACTTCGGCATATGTAAGATGCGGTCGCAATGGCATTCTTGCTGTGCGGGACACGCGCTCGTAAAAAGGAAACCGATGGGCGACAAACTGAACGTGCTGGTCACGGGTGGAGCGGGATATATCGGTAGTCATGCCGTCCTGGCTTTGCGCGATGCCGGCCATAATCCTGTTGTCATCGACAATCTCGTTACCGGTTTTCGCTGGGCGGTTCCGAACGAAGTCCCTTTTTACGAAGGCGATATCAACGATTCGGAACTTATTGCGAAAATCGCCGCGAAAGATCGCATTTCAGCCGTCATGCACTTTGCCGGATCGGTGGTCGTTCCCGAATCGGTCGAGAACCCCCTGAAATATTATCACAACAACACCGCCAAGACGCGGGCGCTGATCGAATCAGTCATTGGCAACAATATCCGGCACATGATTTTTTCGTCGACGGCGGCAATCTATGGCATTCCCGAATCGAGTCCGGTTCGCGAAGATATGCCGACTTTGCCTATCAATCCCTATGGCACGTCCAAACTGATGACCGAGATGATGCTGCGCGACGTCGCAGCGGCGCATGAGTTCAACTATTGCGCGCTGCGTTACTTCAATGTCGCAGGCGCAGATCCCGAAGGCCGCAGCGGCCAATCGACCGTTGGTGCCACTCATCTGATAAAAATTGCTGTTGAAGCTGCGCTGGGCAAGCGCAGCTCGGTCAGCGTGTTCGGGACCGATTACGCGACAGCGGACGGCACCGGAGTGCGCGACTATATCCATGTGTCCGACCTTGCGGCAGCACATGTCATTGCGCTGGAAGCACTCGTCGCAGACCCGGCAACCAGCCACACGCTGAATTGCGGCTATGGGCATGGCTATTCGGTAATGCAGGTGCTCGACGCCGTGGACCGGGTGACCAACAATAAACTGCTGCGCAAGCTGGAAGGCCGCCGCGCGGGCGACCCCGACGAGCTTATTTCGGACAATCGCGCGATCATGGCTCGTTTCGGATGGCAACCCCAATTTGATGATCTCGACACGATAGTGCAACATGCGCTGGCGTGGGAGCGGCAGTTGGGTGAGCGTCAGGACAACTAGGCTCTCTTGCGCTTTCCATGCGGCCCCACCATATCCCGCGCATGGACAATAATACACATAATAGCGCGACCACCTGGTACGGCACGACCATCCTATCGGTGCGCAAGAACGGCAAGGTCGTTATCGCGGGCGACGGGCAGGTCTCGATGGGCCAGACCGTGATGAAGCCCAATGCCAAGAAGGTGCGTCAGTTGCACGACGGCAGCGTCATTGGCGGCTTTGCTGGTGCGACCGCCGACGCATTTACCTTGTTCGAACGACTGGAACGCAAGCTGGAGGCGCATCGCGGGCAATTGATGCGCGCAGCGGTCGAGCTCGCCAAGGACTGGCGCACCGACAAATATCTGCGCAATCTGGAAGCGATGATGATTGTTGCCGACAAGGATGTGACGCTGATCCTCACCGGCAATGGCGATGTGCTCGAACCGCTGGACGGCATCGCGGCAATCGGCTCCGGTGGCAATTACGCGCTGTCGGCGGCTCGGGCGCTCGTGGACTATGAAAAGGACGCCGAAAAGCTTGCGCGCCATGCGATGAAGATCGCGGCAGAGATTTGCGTGTACACCAACGACCAGCTCACCGTCGAAAGCCTCGACAGCGCCGCTTAACCCGAGGCGAAAAACATCAGATGCACCAACCGCCCGTCTTCGGGTCCCGTCCCGAAGGCGCGCGCCGAATTGTGGAACATCCACGGGCTGAACAGGATCAGCCGGTTGAACCGCATCGGCACGGTGAACTGTTTCTCCCAGCGCGACGGCTTTAGTGTGTCGGTATTGACTACTTCGGCGATCAGCCGGTTCGGATCGGTGTAGCCCGCCGCCAGCATCTGCCCCGCGTCGGTCGGCACGCGGTCGAGCCCCGTGCGTTTGTGCCGGAAGAAATCGGTGCCGCCGCGGCAATGTTGGGGCAGGTTCAGGTAGAGAATGCCCGAATAGAAACACGGGTCGATATGTACGCCCGACAGCCCTTTGTCCTTCGCCAGCGTAAGGCGGCAATGGCCGTGGCTGGTGCCGGGTTGCGGCCGCACCAGAGCGCCAATGATCCGCGATACCGCTTCGTCGAGGCCCGGAATGTCGAGTGGCTCAGATGAAAGCACACCGGGATAATTGCCGTCTTTCAGCGCCGGATCGTAATCGAGCGCCAGCGCCTTGTTCCGCGCGATCTGCGGATCGGTCAGGAAATCGTCGATGATAAGAAGCGACGGCAGCGGCATCATTGCGGCATATCAAAGCGTCGACACCCGAACCACTTGAATCGCCCTCGATATCCACCATTTAGACGGATATGAATCAGAACCTTACCCCCAAATCGATAGTCGCCGCTCTCGACGAGCATATCATCGGTCAGGCCGACGCCAAGCGCGCGGTCGCGGTTGCCTTGCGCAACCGCTGGCGGCGGCAGCGGCTTGGTGCCGACCTGCGCGACGAAGTAACGCCGAAGAATATCCTGATGATCGGCCCCACCGGCTGCGGCAAGACCGAGATCAGTCGCCGCCTGGCCAAGCTCGCCGACGCGCCTTTCATCAAGGTCGAGGCCACGAAATTCACGGAGGTCGGCTATGTCGGCCGCGACGTCGAGCAGATTGCGCGCGACCTAGCCGAAGAAGCCGTCCGCCTCGAAAAGGACCGCCGCCGCGAGCATGTTCGCGAAGCTGCCGAGGCCGCCGCGATGGAGCGCATCCTGAAGCCGCTGGCAGGCGACACCGCGAGCGAAGCCACCCGCGAAGCCTTCCGCCAGCGTATCCGCGACCGCCATATGGACGAGGTCGAAATCGAGATCGAAGTTGCCGACGGCCCGTCGATGCCGATGGAAATCCCCGGCATGGGCGGCAATGTCGGCATGATCAATCTCGGCGAAATGATGGGCAAGGCGTTCGGCAAGGACAATCTGAAGCGCCGCAAGATGAAAGTACCTGCCGCTTGGGCGAAGCTGGTCGAGGAAGAATCGGAAAAGCGGCTCGATCAGGATGATGTCAACCGCGCCGCGCTCGCCGATGCCGAGGCCAATGGCATCGTCTTTCTTGACGAGATCGACAAGATCGCCGTCTCCGACGTGCGCGGCGGGTCGGTAAGCCGTGAAGGCGTACAACGCGACCTGTTGCCCTTGATTGAAGGCACCACTGTCGCCACCAAATACGGGCCGATGAAGACCGACCATGTGCTCTTCATCGCCTCGGGCGCGTTCCATATATCGAAGCCGAGCGACATGCTACCCGAGCTTCAAGGCCGCCTGCCCATCCGTGTTGAACTGCGTGCTTTGGAGCATAAGGATTTTGTGCGCATCCTTTCGGAAACGAGAGCGAACCTGCCGCAGCAATATAAAGCCTTGATGGCGACCGAAGAGGTGACGCTGGATTTCACCGATGACGCCATCGACGCCATTGCCCGGATCGCGGTTGACGTAAACTCGTCTGTCGAGAATATCGGCGCGCGACGGTTGCAGACGGTGATGGAAAAGCTGCTTGAAGAAATCAGTTTCGAGGCGGAGGACCGCAAAGGCGATACGCTGACCATCGATGCCGATTATGTGGGCAAGCAGCTTGCTGACATCGCCAAGGATACCGATCTCTCTAAATATGTTCTTTGAATGTTCTCTTTTCGCTGCTATTATTGCAGCGAAGGAGAGTCGGTATGGGACATAAAGGCGGGTGCCATTGTGGCGGCGTAAGATATGAGGTGAGCGGCGAGCCGGAACATGTTTCGGTTTGCCATTGCAGCGACTGCCGTAAATCTGCGGGCGCACCTTTCGTGAGCTGGGCGGCTTTCAAGACGGACGATTTCAAGGTCGAAGGCAATGTATCGAGCTATAATAGCTCGCCCAACGCCTATCGCCATTTCTGTGCAAAATGCGGGACCGGGCTTTATTATGTGAACGAGCAAATACTGCCCGGCCTTGTCGATATCCAGACCGCGACGCTCGATAATCCGGACGTGCTGGAACCGCAATTGCATGTACAGGCAGCCGAGCAGCTAAAATGGACGCATGGCCTTGAAGCGTTACCCAAGTTCGAGCGTTATCCCGGATAAATCCTGTCGTTTAAGGTGGAACCTTAGCGTAACCTTTCGACAAAGCAGCTAACGCGAAACGGCCTGCCTTGCCCCACCTTCCTGGGGCGCAACCACCAGCTTCCACGCCTTGTCCTTGACAAAGTAACGCTTCGCCAGCGCCTGCAATGTCGTCGGTGTCACGCCGGTGTAATCGCTGTACAAGGTGCCCAGCGCAGTGAAGCGCCGGGGTTCGTAAGTCGCGCCCTTCAGCTGGTTGAGCCAGAAGGTGTTTCCGGACGCGGCGCGCTCTATCGCCTGCTTCATCGGCTCGACGGCGCGCTGTAATTCATCGGCGCTGACGGGGTTGGCGGACAGGTCGGCCGCGACCTCGTCGGCGAAGGCGAAGAAGCGATCGACGTCGCCCGGCTTAACCTGCGTGTAGGCCATCAGATAGCCGCCCTTCGCAAAATCCTTGGGCCAGTTCGCGGCCATATCGGGGCTGTAGCTTGCCGCCTGCTCGGCACGGAATTTCTCGAAAAGGCGGTCGCGGAACACCGCGGCCAGTATTTCGAGCTGACGGCCCTCGGTGACGCCTGCCATGCCACCACCCGTCGGCCATGCCATCACCGCCGCCGCCTGGTCAGCAGGCCCGCGATGCGTGATCCTGAGCGGCATCGTATTCGCCGCAGGAAAGTCGATACTCTGCGCCGCTGCCGCAACCGCCAGCGGTGCACGCGGCTTCATCGCGCCGAAGCTTTTCTCCAGCGCCGCAACCGCCGCCGCCTTATCGAAATCGCCGAACAGCATGACCTCGACCGGACCTTGCGAGACAAGCGGAGCCCAATAAGACTGGAAATTCGCGGCAGTAATCTTGGCCACATCGGCGGGGGCGGCGGCCTTCCAGCGCGGGTCCTTGCTCTTCAGCAAATAGTCGAGGTCGCGTTGCAAGACCGAAGTCGCCGACATTTCGAAGCTGTCATAGCCCGACTTCGCCAAGGCCTTCGCGCGTTCGACCGGCGCCGGGTCCCAACCGGGATGTTCGAGCTTGGTCGCAATCAGCGTGAGCTGGTCGGCCAGATCGTCGGGCCTTGTGTTTGCGGCAAATTCGAAGGCATCGTCATCGATCTTGAAATTGAGTTCGATCCGGCGACCATTGACCATCTGGTCGGTGTCGGTGCGCCTAAGCTTGCCAATACCATTCTCGGGCAGCACCAAAGGCCCTGCCCACAACAAACCGCCCTGCTCCGGCGTCACCGCCTGATAGCCCTTGCCGAAGCGGACGAGAACACGGATCTGCCCTGCCTCGGCCTTGTTCGGATATAGCAAAGCACGCACGCCATTGGACAGTTCGAGCCGCGTCATTTCGAGCCGCGATACGGTTTGCTCGGACACCAGTCTGCCCGGCGCGCCGAGTTTCGGCAGCGCATCGAAGCCAAGCGCGTTCTCCGCAAGCCGTGCCGCCTTGTTCGCGGCAACGGTCGCCTGCAACGCCGCGAGCGCGCGATTGTCGCCATCGTTGATTAGCGTGGGTGACGACAGCATCAACCGCGTTGCATCCGCCTTGAACAGAGCCTGGGTCGAAGCCAGCAGTCGCTCGGGCGTGAATTTTGTTTTCATGCCCTCAAAAACCTGAACCACCGTTTTCGGCGCGGCCACGGTCTCGCGGATATCGACTGCCTGGACGATATCGTCGGCCTGCTTCGCTGCGGCCTCGAATGGATAGCTGTCGAGCATCGTGCGAAGTGCGTTCCCGAACAGGGTCAGTTCGCGGTCGATGTCGGCCTTGGACGGCGGGCTGTCGGTTGCGTCCGCGATGATTGCGCGGACGTCTTTGGTTGCTTCCTCCCACTTGTCGCCGACCGGTGTCAGCGACACCAGCGTCGCGTCAGCAGTGCGCGAGATGTCTTCCTGCGCTACCTCTGCAAACAGATAATTGCCGCCACTCCGCGCCTGCACCTCCAGCCTGCGGTTGATGATCTGCAAGGCCAGCGCATCGATCAGCAATTGCTCATTATAGAGGATGGTATCGTCCACTTTTCGCCACGGGCGCAGATAGGCGATGCTGACCGTGGTCGGCAGCGTCGGCTCGACGAGGATGCGCACCGGGGTTCCGGTCGGCGTTGGGTCACCAAAGGCGGGTTCGGGTGCGCGCGGGCCAGTGCCTTTCCAGTCGGTAAAGTATTTCTGCACGAGATTGGCGAGTTGCGCAGGCTCCATATCGCCCGCCATGACCACGACAGTATTTTCAGGACGGTACCAGCGGTCGTGGAAGGCGTTCAGCGCCTGCGCATCGGCAGCCTGAAGCGTTTCGGGCGTGCCAATGGTCGAGCGGTTTGCCAGCCGCTGCCCCTGGAACGCATGCTGGCGCAGCGCGTCGCTATAGATCATCTGCGCACCGCTATTCTCGCGCAATTCGGCGAGCACGATGGCACGCTCGGCATTCAATGCTACGTCCGAGATACGCGGGTTGCGGATCATGCCGGAGATGATCTTGACCGATTCGTCGAGCTTTTCGGGCGTGGCATTTGGCAGGTCGAGCTTGTAGACGGTCTGCGTCGGCGTGGTCTGCGCGTTGCTATCGCTGCCGAAGGTGACGCCGAAACGCTGCCAGATACGCTTGGCCTCGCCATCGGGAACATGGGTCGAGCCGCGAAACGACAGATGCTCGATCAGGTGCGCAAAGCCCAGTTCGTCATTATTTTCGTGCAAAGCGCCCGCATCGATGCGCACACGGATCGAGACCTGCCCCGCTGGCACGTCGTTCCGCTTCACTGCATAGCGCACGCCATTGGGCAGCTCGCCGAAGGTCCATGTGTCATCCACCGGGACGTCGCTGCCCTCGTACAGCCAGGGCTGCTTTATCGGCTTTTCTGCACCAATGGCAGTGACGGGCGCAGTTTGCGCGTGGACCGATGTCGACAGCAGCAAGGCTGCGACGGCTAAAGCGTGGGAGATTTTGCGCATGTGCATCCTATATTGCGGGCTTGCGTTGACCGCAGATGAACAGGCCGACAAACCGCCGCCTATATTCCACCATCGACACTGTCATAACCTAGACCTTTCAGGCCGGTCTTCAAGGCCTCGACACATTCATTCAGCTTTTTGGGTTCAGTAGTCCGCACCACAAAATTCGCTCCGACCCGCCCGTCGCGGAAAAACGGATAACTGCCGATCTGGCAGCCCTCATACGCCCTTTCGGTATCGCCGAGCAGGGTCGCGACCTCGCTCTCCGCCACCCAGCAGCCGACCTGCTGCGAAAGCAACGGCGCGCCACCTTCTATCGTGCCGGTCAGCGCGTCGAGCATGCCCGCTGTGATATGCGGAACGCCCGCCATGATGAAGATATTGCCGAAACGGATGCCCGGCGCGCCCGACATCTTGTTGGGAATCAGATCTGCGCCCGCCGGAACCCGCGCCATCCGCATCCGCGCCTCCGTCGCCCCGCCGCGGGTCTCGTAATAGCGGCGCAGCATTGCGCTGGCTTCTTCGTGCAAGACTACCTCGACCCCGAGCGCCGCCGCTATCGCATCGACGGTGATATCGTCATGCGTCGGCCCGATACCGCCAGTGGTGAACAGATAGTCGTTGCGCGCGCGCAAAGCGTTCACCGCTTCGACAATTGCGTCCAGCTCGTCGGGGACGACGCGCACTTCTTTCAGACGAATACCTTGGATATTGAGCCACAGCGCAATCTGCCCGACATTCTTGTCCTGCGTCCGCCCCGACAGGATTTCGTCGCCGATGATGACCAGGGCAGCGGTGTAAATACGGGAATCGCTCATGGCCCTCGCGATAGCATGTTTCACCCCCTCGCAAAGCGGGGATTGTTGGTCTATATTCCCCCGCATGGATCAATATGTAGCAGTCACGCCCGAAGAGGCCGCCCACGCCCGCGACGGCGTCATCAAATTGCACGGTGAAGAAGGCTTCGCCGGAATGCGCGCCGCCGGCCGCCTCGCCGCCGAAATCCTCGACGCGCTGGTGCCGCATGTCGTCCCAGGCGTGACCACCGAGGAAATCGACGATATCGTGCGCGAAATGACGCTGCGCGGTGGCGGCATTCCGGCGACTTTGGGCTATCGCGGCTATACGCATAGTTGCTGCACCAGCATCAACCATGTCATCTGCCACGGCATCCCATCGGACAAGAAACTGCGCGATGGCGACATCGTCAATATCGACGTGACCCCCATCGTCGATGGCTGGCACGGCGACACCAGCCGCATGTTCCTGGTCGGCGATGTGCCGGTGAAGGCCAAGCGCCTTGTCGAGGTGACCTATGAATGCCTGATGCTCGGCATCGAGGCGGCAAAGCCCGGCAACCATGTCGGCGATATCGGTTACGCGATCCAGACCCACGCCGAAAAGCACCGCTATGGCGTGGTCCGCGATTTTTGCGGGCATGGCCTGGGGCAATTATTCCACGACGCCCCCGAAATCGTCCATGTCGGTCGCCCCGGCGCCGGCCCGCAACTGCGCCCCGGCATGATCTTCACCATCGAGCCGATGATCAACATCGGCAAGGCCGCAGGCAAGGTGCTGGAAGACGGCTGGACAGCGGTAACCCGCGACCGCAGCCTGAGCGCGCAGTTCGAGCACAGCATCGGCATCACCGAAGATGGCTGCGAGATATTTACGGCGAGCCCTAAGGGGTTTGACAAGCCGCCTTATTGATCTTCAAAAAATGGCGTCGGATTTTCCGATGTTGCATATTGCGCAAAGCGTTTGAAGATTTTCTTCAACGGTTTCGCCTCCGTTAGCCCAAGCCAGTATGTGGTCTACGTGTAAGACAGTGTCAGGGTTTTTGGCGGGGCTGTCTCCGCACATCTTGCAAATGCAGGAATCTCTGATCAGGATTTTTGCTCTCAACCGCCAATTTATGTCCCGCGATGTCCTGCGAGTGCTTGTTGAAGCGACTGCTTTCGATGTCTTTGCCAATGTTTGCGTCGCGGACTCGTCGGCTCCCGAATTGATGAAATCAGCAAACGCGATGAGTGCGTTGTTCCATGAACCAAAGCGTTTTTCGTATGTGCCTAGCGAAAATAACGAGCCATTCTCTCTGTCTTTAAATTCTCGACCGAAAGGCTGGCGGCCTAAGTGTGTCCAGACGTTCGCAAGATTTTCGAAGAGTTCTTCGTTGGCTATGTCTAATCGATTTGAAATTTCGAGACCAGCGCTCGTCAGCGCATTATTCCAAGTTCCAAAGTTACGAAGGATTGTTCTGACGCCGAACAATCCACGTTCGTCATAATCGCGAGCGGTCACCGCACTGGTTCCCAACTCGCGTGATACCTTTTGAATGTCTTCAATCAACTCGTTCGGCGGTATATTTCGCCGCCGCAGACGGATTTGAAACTCGGTCACAACCGCAACCCGCTCGTCTCATCCAACCCCGCCATGATATTCAAATTCTGCACGGCCGCTCCGCTGGCGCCCTTGCCGAGATTGTCGAGCATTGCCAGCAACCGTACCTGCGTGTTGTCAGGCGAACCCAGCACATAAAGATCGAGCCGGTCGGACGGCTCCTGCGTGTTGAGGATCAGCAGTTCCGACGGCGCGAGCTGCTGGTGCACCGTCACCACCGGCGATCCTTCATAATGCGTGGCCAGCGCGGCCCGCATTTCCTCCGGACTGTCGCTGCCCGGCATGACCGAGATGGGGAGCGGCACCTCGACCATCATGCCGCGAAAGGCGCGGACCACGGCGGGGGAGAAGATCGGCGCGAGGCCGAGGCCTGCATGGACCTGCATTTCGGGCACATGCTTGTGGCTGAGGTCGAGGCCATAGGTGCGAAAGCCGATATCCGCGCCCGCGTCGCTCTCGAACCGCTCGATCAACGCCTTGCCGCCGCCCGAATAGCCCGACACCGCGTTGACGGTATAGGGCCAGTCCTCCGGCAACAGCCCAGCGGCGACCAAGGGCGCGACCAGACCCAGAAAGCCGGTGGGGTAGCAGCCGGGGTTGCTGACCAGCCGCGCGGACGCGATGCGGTCATGCTGCCCCTTGCGATATTCGGGGAAGCCGTATGCCCAGTTTATGTAGATGCGGTGCGCGGTCGAGGCGTCGATGATGCGGGTGCGGTTCGATGTGGTCATTGCGACCGCTTCCTTCGCCGCATCGTCTGGCAGGCACAGGATGACGAAATCGGCGTCGTTCAGCGCCTCGCGGCGGGCGGCGGGGTCTTTGCGCTTGTCGTCGTCGAGGGTGATGAGCGTGAACTCAGCACGGCCCGCGAGCCGGTCGGCGATTTCGAGGCCGGTGGTTCCGGCCGCGCCGTCGATGAAGACGCTCTTGGTCATTGGGTGAGCCTCCTCTCCCTTGACGGGAGAGGATATGAAGACTTGGCAGCTTGCTGCCTAGTCGGAGTTGGTGTGGGTGCGGGCGACGGCAAGTCGCCCAAAAGGGTCATTTCTACGCTGTAAGGTTGCAGAGTCTTTTGCGTCGCAGACGCGGCGCGACCCCACTCCCTGCCCTCTCCCGCAAGGGGAGAGGGGGCTTGGACTGAGAGATTTATCACAAACTCACCCGCTTGCGCGCCAACACCGGTTGCTCATGCTCCGCAAACCGCGCTGCCGCATTGGCCAGCGGTTCGACACTCACCGCCATCGCGGTGCCATTGGCGTGGATGATATTCTCGCCGTCGGCCATAATCCCGACATGGCCGGGGAAGAACACCAAATCGCCCCGCTCCAACGCCGCGCCTGCGGGCAAGTCCTCACCAAACTCCGCCTGTTGCATATCGGCATCGCGCGGCGCGAGCACATCTTTCAGGCCGAACACCAGTTGCACCAGCCCCGAACAGTCAATCGCATCGCCGCTGCGTCCGCCCCAGCTGTAGGGCGTGCCGATCAGCTGTTCGGCAAGATCGGCAGGCGAACCTTCGACCGCGCCGACCTCGGACAGATGCACCAACGGGATGAAGCCGTTTTCGCACGCCAGATATTTGCCGCACTCGCTGGCCTCACCGCACAGCAATTGCGCCCCCATCGGATAGCGCGCCAGCACCGGGGCCTTGGTCGTCGGCGCAGCGACCAGCAAGGTCGCAGGCGCGCTGACGATATGCGTTGCGTCGAAATCGGCGCCCAGCTCGGCAAAGCGCAGATAGCCGAGATAATTGTCATGCAGGCAATAACCCCACGCCCATTCGCCCGCGACGTCCAGCACCGCGAATTCCTCACCATGCATCAGCGCGCTGACCGGCATCGAAGTGGCGTGCGGCTCGGCATGAATTTCGGTGACGGGCGCGATTCCGGTGCGCAGCATGGGCACTGCATAATGCGGCGCGAACAATTTGCCCGCGAGGCTGATATCGGCGAGATCGCCGCGAATGGGCGTCGTCCGCCGGTCGCCGACAAGGCTGTGGCCGGTCAACCTGTAAATGGGCCTGTTGCCCGCTTTGATTTGGCCGTCTGCCAATATACTTATCCCCAACCCTAACTTCGTCACCCCCGCAAAGGCGGGGGTCTCGGGCCGTTGTGCTCCAGCGACAAAGATTCCCGCCTTCGCGGGAATGACGATGCTATGTAAAACTGAAGAAGCCCTTAGCGGACGGGATAAGTTTCCGTCAAATAGCGAAACACCGCGCGCAGCCCCAGCGCTTCGCCGCCCTTGGGCCGCCCCGGCTTGCTGGTGGGTCGCCAGGCGAAGGTGTCGAGATGCACCCAGGGCACATCGTCGGGCACGAATTTCTGCATGAACAAGGCCGCCGTCACCGCACCCGCAAAGCTGCCTCCACTATTCGCGGTGTCGGCAATGTCGCTGTCGAGCATATCGGCATAGGGTGCCCAGAGCGGCATGCGCCATAACGGGTCATTCACTGCTTTCGACGCTGCCAGCATTGCATCCGCGACTTCGTCATCGTTGCTGAACATGGCCGGCAGATCCGGCCCCAAAGCCGTCCGCGCCGCACCGGTCAGCGTAGCAAAATCGACAATAAGCCCCGCCTTGTCCTCGACCGCCTTGGCCAGCGCATCGGCCAGCACCAGCCGTCCTTCTGCATCGGTATTGTCGATCTCGACGGTGATGCCCTTGCGGCTCTTGACGACATCGCCGGGACGCAGCGCATTGCCCGCTATCGCATTCTCCGCCGCTGCGACCAGCATGTGCAAGCGCACCGGCAAATGCGCCGCCATGATGAGCTCGGCCAGCGCAAGCGCATGGGCAGCGCCGCCCATGTCTTTTTTCATGATGCGCATTCCGCTGGCCGGCTTTATATCGAGGCCGCCGCTGTCGAAGGTGATGCCCTTTCCGACAATGGCGATCCGCGGATGGCGCGGGTCGCCCCATTGGAGTTCGATGAGACGCGGTGCATGTTCGCGGGAGGCCGCTCGTCCGACCGCATGAATAAGCGGATAACCGCTTTCGAGAGCGTCGCCTGTCGTGACGGTCAGTTCCGCCTTGTGCGCCTTCGATATTCGTTTTGCTTCGCCTTCGAGACCGGCGGGTCCGAGATCGCCAGCAGGCCGGTTGACCAGGTCGCGCACCAAAGCGGTCGCGGCGGCTTGCAGTGCAGCATCCTTAATCCGCCCCGGCTCCTTGACCAGCAGCACGCGATTGCCGTTCGTTTTAGGCTCGCTCAAATATTCGTCATAACGATACTGCCCCAGCATCCAGCCAAACATCGCCTCGCCCGGGTCGGCATCAGTCAGTCGATACGTGCCTTCGGGCAGGCTATCCGCTGCCTTGGCGAGATTCCACACACCAAGCTTCGCCGCATCGGCAACGCCTGCAACCGCCGACCACTCGCCGGGCTTGTCTCCGGGCAGTATCGCGATATCGTTCGCGCCGCCTTCGAACTTCTGCGCCCTCACGCTAGCGCGCACCGCATCGGACTGCGCCGCCAGCCATTCGGCAAAGCCTGCCTTATCCACTATCTGCAAGGAAACCGCCGCTTGGCCGTTGTCAGGCTGGATCAATTCGTCATAACGGGTCATGGCGGTGTCGATAGCGGCAATGCACGCCGATTAGGAGACTAAAATGACGGGCCGCATTTTTCTGGTGGCGATGCTTTTCGCGGCTTTCCTCGGCCTGTCGGGCTGCAACCGGCAGCCGGTGACCGAAGTGGCGCTGCCCGCCGATGTCGCGGCCGTGACCACGCCGTTCCTTGCAGCGGTCCGACGCGGAGACCAGGCGGCGGCAGAAAAATTCGTGACCGAGGGCTTTGCCGATGACAGCCGCATGCAGTTTGCCGAAATGTCGGCGCTTCTTAAAAAATCGCCCGAACTGGTGCCTGCAATTTACCATCCCAAGCCTGGAACATTCGGGCCGAACGAGAATGAGGTGATGCTCACCTTCGCAGCCAAAGAAGGCGATCAGTGGATTACCTCCGAAGTCCGCATGTACCGCCCAGAAAATGGCGATTTCGAGGTTGAGTATTGGGACGTCAATTCCGACACCAAACCGCCCGAATTGCTCAAACATGCGGGCGAGATGCAGCTATTCATGGGCTGGTTCATGGGCGGCCTTGCGCTCATGGCGCTTTTTGGTCTCGCCCTGTTGATCTGGGTGGTCAAACGCCGCACCCATATCATTGCGCCCGATCCCATGGTCGAAACACGGCGCGTCGCGGCAACAGTTCGCGATGCGGATGGATAGCTATTCGGCGGCGATAAGCGTTTCGACCGGCCCAGCATGCCTGGCCGCCGTCGGACCCGAAAATACCATCACACCGTCATCAACCGGATCTTTGGTCAGTATCTTCTTCTCCGCTGCATAATCCTGCAACACCCGCCACGGGTGACGGTCGCCATTCTTGGGTAGCTTATCGAACGACCGCGCGAAATAGCCCGAGCTGAAATCGCTCACGAACGGCAGGCGCGGCATGTCCGGATCGGTGAGCTTGGGATTGGCGATTACCGCGCTCTTGCGGTCCATCTCCTTGAGCAGCCGACAGACATAGTCGGCAACGATATCTGTTTTCAGCGTCCACGAGGCGTTGATGTAGCCGAATACGCTCGCAAAGTTGGGGACGTCATTGAACATCACACCCTTGTAATTGAAACGGTCGCCGAAATTGATCGGCTCGCCCTCGACCGAAATCGCAGTCTTGCCCATCGTGACCAGATTGAGGCCGGTGGCGGTAATGATGATATCGGCGTCGACATGCTGGCCCGATTCGAGCTGGATACCGCTCTTGGTAAACCGGTCGATATGGTCGGTCACGACCTCCGCCTTGCCGCCCGATATCGCCTTGAACATGTCGCTGTCGGGAATGAGGCATAGCCGTTGCTCCCAGGGGCCATATGGCGGGGTGAAGTGCTTGCCGATGTCAATATCCTTCGGCAGTTCCTTTTGCGCCATATGCAGCAATTTCTGGCCGATCGACGCCGGGTCCTTGCGCGCCTTGTTATAGACGATCCGCTGCCACAGGATGTTCCGGAAGCGGGTGATGGAATACGCCATTTTCTCCGGCAGGATTTTGCGCATGAATTTCGAAAAGGGGTCGATTGCCGGACGCGAGACCATCCAAGTCGGTGTCCTTTGCAGCATCGTCACTTTTGCCGCAGTCTTTGCCATAACGGGGACTATCGTCACCGCAGTTGCGCCCGACCCGATGACGGTTATCTTCTTGCCGCTATAGTCAAGTGCTTCAGGCCAGTGTTGCGGATGGATGATCTGTCCTGCAAAATCAGCTTCGCCGGGGAAATCCGGCTTGTAGCCCTCGTCATAGTCGTAATAGCCAGCACACATGAACAGGAAGCGCGCGGCAAAATGCCTTTCCGCGCCGCCATCGGCAGCCTTCGCCGTCACATGCCAGCGCGCCTCGCTGCCCGACCAGTCGGCGGAAATCACCCGGTGGCCGAAATGGATGTGGGGGTTGATGCCATATTCCTGCGCGGTCTGGTGGACATATTCGTGGATCGCGGGGCCGTCGGCGATGGTCTTTTCGTGCAGCCACGGTTTGAAGCGATAGCCCAGCGTGTGCATGTCGGAATCCGAACGGATGCCTGGATAGCGGAACAAGTCCCACGTCCCGCCCATATCGGAGCGCTGTTCGACGATGGCGTAGCTTTTATCGGGACATTGCATCGTCAGATGCGCTGCTGCGCCGATGCCCGAAAGCCCTGCGCCCACAATCAGCACATCCACGACGGTTTCCGCTTGCGCCATTATCCGTTCTCCAATCTCCTGCATGAAAACTTACTGACATGGTTGCAAATTGCAACCTGTTGCGCGACACCTGCGATATGGCGCGAAAAATCCTTCGGATATTGCTGGCGATTTTCTATTTCGGGGCCGGTGTCTTGCACCTGAAGTCGCCCGATGGCTTCCTCCAGATCACCCCGTCATGGGTGCCATTCGCGCCGCAAGTCGTGGCACTCACCGGTATTGCCGAGATTGCCGGTGCCATCGGCCTAATGCTACCCCGCTTTCGCAAAGTAGCAGGTGTGGGTCTCGCGCTTTACGCGCTGTGTGTCTGGCCCGCCAATTTCAATCATGCCTTCAACGACATCGCCATAGGCGGCAGCGACTTGAGCTGGTGGTATCATGGCCCGCGGCTGGCGTTTCAGCCGGTATTTATCTGGCTCGCGCTGTGGGTGGGCGAGGCAACCGACTGGCCGTTTCGTAAAAGCACTTAACATCGGTCGCTCAAAGGCGCATGATATCGGCAAAGCTGTTTCGAGGAGTATGCAATGGAAAAGCATGGCGATCATATCGACGTCACCGAAGAAGAAGCGAGCGCAGGGTCGAAAAACCAGGGTGTACGCTATGTACTGGCGATCTCGCTCTTCCTTGCGATTGCCATATTGTCGCTGATGTGGATGACCGGCGCCGTTCTAAACTGATTGCCCTCTTGAATCGGCGGTTAGAGGCTCCCAAATCTGGCGGACGTCGAATTTAGAGGAATGCCGCAAAATGACCGCCGCTGCCGGAATGCCCTGCCCCGTCTGTAACGTCGCTTTGGTGATGAGCGAGCGGCAAGGCGTCGAAATCGACTATTGCCCGCAATGCCGGGGTGTCTGGCTCGATCGCGGTGAGCTCGACAAGATCATTGAGCGCAGCAATGCCGAAATGGCCCCGCCGCCCCCGCCTCGCGCCGCGCAACCCGAACCGCAGCCCGGCTATACACCGCAAGGCTATGGCCACCAGCCGCATGGTTATGGGCAGGGTTATCCTTACAAGAAGCGCAAAAAGTCGTTTCTCGAGGATCTGTTCGACTAAATCCATTCCTGCGGCAGCGTGACTCCCGTCACACTCAGAAATAAGGTGCCGGTTCTACCTTCTTGATGTAAGCCTGTGTAAATCGGGTCTTATTCGGGAAGGATTAAGAATGCCGGAAGATGAAGACAAGCGTGAGGACGACGGCGACAGGCGGGATAATGACCGTCGCGTTTCACCGCAGCCAAAATATACTGGGCCGGAACGCCGCAAGGGGGACAGGCGCCAGCACGAACGCCGATCGACCTAGTCTTTATTCCTTCTCGCTGCCGTTATCGCTGGCTTCGGCGAGTTCGAGTTCTGCCGGTTTGCGACGGTCGTATTTCGCACCCAGCTTCTCGGCTTTCGCATCATCGAAATGCGCCTCGGCGGCGGGGAACATTTCTTCCTCTTCCTCCTCGATATGATGCTCGTAGCGGTGGCGCATCTCCTTGAATTTGGCCAGCCAGGCGCCTGAAGCCATATCGGTTTCCTGAAGCTCGCCCAGCATGTCGTCGATTTCCTTATGCTCGGCGACAGAATGGCGTCCGTCCTCGCGCAATTCGGGATCAGCGAGCATTTCAGCATAGAGCGATTCCTCTTCGGCAGCCGCATGCGCGGTTACTTCGACGCGGAACGCCTCGAAAAGTTCGCGACGCTCTTCGCTGTCGCCACTGGTTTTGCCGATCTTTTCGAGCATTTCGCGGTGCAGATCATGGTCGGATTTCAGGACGGTAAAAATGTCGGTCATCATGCGCTCCCTTGAAAGATGCGACGATAACGGCCTGCCGGGTCCTGAGTTCCCTCAGGCCTGTTGAAAAGTACGCGCGGGTGCGATTTGGGATTGGGCGGAAAATAACATCTTCGCCATTTCTTCGGGCGAAACCATGCCGAGGATCAACCCGTTGCCGTTGCGATAGTCCTCGTTGCCGCAAACGAAGTTGGTAACTGCCGGTTCGTTGTCCGCCAGGCTGCTGCAATCGAGATTCATCAGTTTGGTCTCGAGGTTACCGCTGCGATCGACGATCAGGGCGCGCACCTCTAAGCCTTGGGCTGAGCGGGTCATCGAAGCAAGATCGATGAAATGCGCAGATTGGGAACCGCCGTGATCGAGGACCAGCCACCATTCGGGAGCCTCCACGCTTTGGGCAACCGCCGGCGACGCTGCTGTGATTGCCGCGAGGCCCATAATTTTCAGAAAGCCGTGCATTATATTTCCTCATCTTTACCGCCGGACCAAACCGGCCTGTCAGAGTGAAAACGAACGAATGCGCAATTCAGTCCCGAAAATTTCCCTGTTAACCATCAATTCCCGACTGCTTCCTCTTATCTCGCGAAATTCCCTATCTATTTTCTTACTTTGCACAGCCCTTTCGCTGTTCGCCATTCACCATAAGGTCCGCCGCCATCGGGAATTTGTTGTCGGACATGCCGTCTGAACAGTCCGCCTGCTTGCGGGTAACGAGTTCGAACTTGCTGCCATCAAGCGTCCCCGACCAGCGACCTCCGTCAGCAGTAGCGGTGTAGCGGGTCCAGATGCGGGTGCCTTTCTGGTTTTCGGGAGTCGTATAGGTCACACAGCGCCCTTCGACCTCCGCACCCCAAAGGGGCTCTGTCCCCAGCGCGCGGATCGGCTTTACCGCAAGCTCCTTGCCGTCCTGCATCATGCAGGCCCCCGCTTTGGCCGCCGGCAATGGCTTGTCTGCAGTCGTCTTGGCAGGTGTCGCCTCCGCGACGGCGGTTGCCTTGCTGTCCTGCTTGCCCTCCCCCTGCTGCTGGCAAGCCACAACTGCCAGTGCTGCAAACGGAACCAAATACAAATAGCACATGTCGCCTCTCCTCAGCAAACGTGCGATACCCGCTTTTACTCCATCGGCTTGGGTTCCCACAACTCGATCTTGCGACCTTCGGGGTCCATGATATGCGCAAAGCGGCCATTGGCTTCGTCGGGGAAGGTTTTGACCGGCAGAACCCCATGCTCGGCGCAGCGGGCTAGCATGCCGTCGAGATCGTCGACCATAAGGTTGAACATAAACTCTTTGTCCGACGGCGCGAAATAGTCGGTGTCGGCTTTGAACGCGGAAAACACCGTCGCAGCACCGGGGTGCGCGGCGGCGGCATCGGGCGTGAAGACAATGCCCCACTGCTCGACAGGGATGCCGAGCACACGGCCATACCAATCGTTAGTGGCTGCCGGATCGACCGATTTGAAGAACAGGCCGCCAAGGCCGAGAACTTTGGTCATGATGGAACTCCTCCGAATTTATCGGCGGAGAATGCCGCAAGTCCGGCAATGCGTCCATCGCCCAAATGGGCGATTGCGGGCCCAAGAATACAAACTATCGCCCGCCGTCCCTCATCGGAACAGGCGGGCGATATGCTTTGAATCAGTCGGCAGCCGACAGGTTGATCGCGCTTTCCTTGCCATTACGGCCGGTTTCGACGTCGAAGGAAACGCGCTGTTCCTTATCGAGGGTGTTCATGCCCGCTGCCTGTACGGCAGAAATGTGCACGAAGCTGTCGGCCGAGCCGTCGTCGGGCTGAATGAAGCCATAGCCCTTGTCGGCGTTGAAGAATTTTACGGTTCCGGTCTTGCTCATAACATGTCCTTTCAAGAACATTTTTTGGTGCCTTGCAGCTTAATTGCCGCTTGGCCGTGCGTCATTCGTCCGTTGAAAGGAGGTCGTCGTCTGCTTTGCGCGCCTGCCATTTAGGGGCCGGGGCGGTCGTCAAATGTCGAAGTCCGTCGCAAATTTCGACGTCAGCATCCGGACCCTAGCACAAAAAGGTGCGGGCGGTTAGCGTTTACTTCGCACATGGTTACCGGTCAGGCCACCTCGCCTGCCAGCCGTTCAAAAATCGCGAGGATCTGAGGCGGGGTGGCGGCGGCGATGGCGCCTGCGGCGACCGCCTGCTGGCTCCACATCCAGCTTCGCGCCGGATCGTCGCGCATTGCCCATTTGGGGAAGAGGCGGTCCCTTACGCCGCGCGAGATCAGGAGCTGGATGTTCAAATGCCGGTCGTCGGCGGTGATGCGTTTGTAGGTTGCCTGAATCGCCGCCTCCGGCCCCTCAATGAGTTGCAGATACATATCGCCCCGGCAGATTAGCGTGCCGGTAATGTCATCGCGGCTGTTTCGCGCGCGTGAGACGGTCAAGATGTCGTCAAGCACCGAGGCGGTGAAGCCAAAGGGCTTCGAGGCGTAGACGATCTGGATGAGCGGCATGGGGTTTGGCTCCAATGGGGTGGAGCGTAGGCCCTCAACCGGTCGACGTCGAGCGGCGATTGTCACGCCAGCCTGGCGGCGCGAGGGAAATGCCTAAGGCTTCCTGGCCACGACGCGGATTTCGACCAGCCCGCCCTCGGGAATCAACCGGTCGATGTCGATCGCGGTCCAGGCGGGATATGGTGCACGAACATAGCGCCGCTTGACCACGATGAAATCCTTCATCTGCGTCGTCACGTCGGTGTGATAGGTCGTCATTTCGACGACGTCGTCCCAGCCTGCGCCAGCTTTGGCGAGGATTGCACCGATACGCTGAAAAGCACTGTCGAAAGCAGCCGCCTGATCGGTTTGTCCCGCCGGCATCGCTGCAACCACGCCCGACAGCCAGACGGTGTCCCCATGTACCACGGCATCGGCCAGTCCCCACTCTTCCCATAGTTTTTTCCGCGACGGATCGTCCGGCATGATGACGGTTTTCGGTTCCTTTGCGTGGAGCGGCGTGGCGGCGGGCAGCATGGTGGCCGCCGCCAGCAGCAGCATTTTATCGAAACGGGCCATAATATGTCTCCTGCTGCGAAGTTCCTGCCTTTTATGCCCGGATGAACCCACTGCCGCAATCGGTTCGGCTGGCGGTATCCCGTTAACCTGTACGAAGCCCGGCGGGGCTATAATGGCCGGACGCGAATAACTGGCCTGCGGAGAGATGGCGGATGAAGGACAGGACGGGACAAAAGCGGCCGTGGCTGTTCCGCGGCATCCGCGTGACAGAAGCGCTCGGCCTGCTGACGCTGATCTACGGCCTCGCATCATCGCAATGGCTTGTCGCCATAGCTGGAGCGGGCGTCCTGATTGCGGCGTACCGGATATATCGCAGCCGCTTTCCGCATACCGCCGCGCACGATCAGGGATCGATGGGGATGTCCGACGGCGGCGATTGAGAGCGGTTGCCGCCACCGCCTGCATAAGGGCGCTGTCGCAACTGTAAAAATCCGGCGCTGCGCCAATCTCGGCTTGTATTGGTTACGATCGGGCATACACTCGCCCCGCACCGGCGCGAGTCTGGTACAGTGAGCGCGGCGCGGGAAATCCGGCGCGAATGCCGGTTCGACACTTGGGAGAGAGTCGTCATGGCACAAGACTGGCTGAGCGATGTCCGCAAATATGCAAGCGACGCGGACGAGAAAGTGGTGGGCGCAATCGTGCGCTATTGCGGAATTGCGCTGCAGAGCGTCGATTCCTCCCTGGTGTCCTTCACCGATGTGAAGGAGACGGACCGCGTCCGGCAGAATTACCTGAAAAAGAAGCTTGGCCTCACACATGACGATGCGACGCTCGATGCGGGCATTGCGGCCATCGGCGAGCGAATGAAGGCAGACCGCACCAAGAACCGCGTCACCGTCTATTATCTGCTGGCTGAACATTTCAGCGGGCTTGGGGTTTTCGGTGGCGCGGCAGTCGGCGCGAGCGGAGGTACCACGATTGGCGGCGGATCGGCGCTGGCCGGTGGCGCCGCCGGGCTGGCGGCGCTGACGCCGTCCGCCGCGAAGGCATCTTCGCACAGCGGCGGCGGTTCGCGGGACGACGATGGCTATTTCGCATGGGGCTGCGGCTTCGGGCTGTTGCTGCTCGGCGGCATCATATTGGCGGCGTTGCTTGCCTGGTGGGCGGATCGTCCCCATGCGGCACCGGCGGCGGCCCCTGCACCTGTCGTGGCCGCAGCACCTGCTCCGACCGTCCCTGCCCCACAAGCGGTTCCCGAAGGCGCAGGCGTAATCGCTGGCGAGCGCGAGGCGAAGCCGATGCTCACCGTCTATTTCGACACCGGAAAGGCCGACGTCACGCCGGACTTCGCCGCCGCAGCGGCGCCGGTGCTGGCATATCTGCAGGACAATCCGGGCGCGATGCTGGCGATATCGGGCTTTAACGACCCCACGGGCAATGCGGCGGCCAATGCCGAACTGTCCAAGAACCGCGCACAGAATGTAAAGGCGGCGCTCGAAGCTCTCGGCGTCGAAGCGGAACGGGCCGCGCTCGAAAAGCCTGCGGAAACCACGGACAGCAGCGCGACCAGCACCGAGGCACGGCGCGTCGAGGTGGTGGTGAAGGAGTAAGGCCGGGCGTCGGGTGAGGCCGGACCCTCACCCCACCCCCTGCGAGGACGCCTTAAAGATACAAAAGATACCGTCACCCCACCCCCCGGTTGTATCCTTTGTCGCTTTAAGCCCGCCGGTTGGGGGCGGGTTCGTCGCACAGCGCCGCGCGGACAAGGCCCATATCGGGTCCGCCGCGCACCGTGACCGATCCGCCCCGCTGCACGCATATGGTGGTCACGCCGTTCATCGCGCGCTCCATCGCAACCGCATATTGGTTGGACCGGCCGAGGTCGATTGCCTTCTGCCAAGCCGCAGAGAAACTTTCCGCGCCCTCGCGTTCAAGCAGGCGATAGGCCGACACCCGCCCCATCCCGACAGCGCGCGCCGCCGCGCCGACCGAGCCCATGACCGACAGCGCATGGATGAAACGCCTCTGCGCAAGCGGCGTCCAGCCATTTGCCCGCCGCCGGTCGAAGGCGACGGGCGTGAAATCGAGGATGGTGCCGGTGAGGTCCGGCTCATGTGGGTCGGGCGAGTCGTGTGTCATGGCGGCGATTAGAACATAAACCGAACATTGTAGGAAAGATGTTTTCAACCGGCGAGCGGGTCGCGGCGCTCGACATTCCCATAAGGCGCATTCTGGATTAAGCGTGCGCCATGAACCCGCTCCATATCCAGCGCCTGATCGCCCTGCCCTATCTTGTCCTCGGCGCTTGGTGCCTGCTCGCGCCGCGCATGGTCGAGGCGCTGACGATCAATCCGCCCTACCAGCATCTGAGCGCGACGAGCGCGCTGTTCATCGGCTGCTTCGGCGCGCAGGCGGTGCTGGGGGGATTGTTCATCTGGTTCAGCCGGTGGGAGCGGACGACCTTCCTCGTCTACGCCGTCGCGCTCCTGCCCTTTTTCGGGTTCAATTACTGGTTCGTCTACGAAGTACCGATCTTCAACCGCTGGATGGCACTCGATTTCGGGGCGAATGCGGCGATGCTAATGCTGAGCCTTTGGGGGTGGCGGGTGATGGGGCGTGAAGTTGAACGCATCTAGCAAAATTGCACGGTGATAGCCCCATGCAGCCAAACGCAAACGCTCCTCGCATCCTCGTCGATGCCGATGCTTGTCCGGTAAAGGACGAGATTTACAAGGTCGCCTGGCGCCGCAATGTGCCCGTGGTGCTGGTCAGCAATGCGCGATTTCGCATGCCCGACCATCCGCTGATCACCCGGCATATCGTGTCGGACAGTTTCGACGCCGCCGATGACTGGATCGCGGAGCAGGCGGACAAGCGCAGCGTGGTGATCACCGCCGACATATTGCTTGCGGACCGGTGCCTGAAGGCAGGGGCCATTGTCATCGGCAATAATGGCAAGCCGTTCACCAGCGCCTCAATCGGCAGCTTTATCGCCACCCGCGCAATCATGGCCGACCTGCGCGCCGGAATGGATGGCATCACCGAAGGCCCCGCACCCTTTGCCAAAGCCGACCGGTCAAGGTTTTTGCAGGCGCTGGATGAGGCGTTGGTGAGGTTGGGGTGAGCGTTTCATTATTATCATATCCGTGGTCGATGATGCCGGTTTATAATTTATCCGAAATACCGCCTGTCATTGAATTCGGGAAAGCTTTTCAAAAAAACTCCCCTTCCCCTGCCAAGGCGGTTACGATACCGGGTAGGTAAGGAGAACTGTTATGGCCAAAGTTATCGCCCTTTTTAATCACAAGGGCGGAGTTAGCAAAACAACCACAGCCTTTAATTTGGGATGGATGCTAGCCAATAAAGCAGGCCGTGTAATCCTCGCGGATTTCGATCCGCAGTGCAATTTGACGGGTATGGTTCTAGGCTATCGCGGCATAGAGGATTTAGAAGAAACTTACACGGCAAATCCGGCAAATAATGTCCGGGACGCGTTAGCTCCTGCGTTCGAATCTCAACCACGTCAGATAGAAGGTGCTGACTGTATCGCAGTAGAGGGTAACGATAATCTGTTGCTTTTGGCTGGGCACATTGGACTTGCAGAATATGAAACAACCTTAGGTATTGCGCAGGAGCTCACTGGATCTCTTCTAGCGCTACGAAACCTTCCCGGCTCTATTCGATATATGCTGGATAAAACTGCAGAGAAATACGAAGTAGACTATATAATAGTTGACATGAGCCCTAGTCTTGGCCCTGTGAATCAGAATATTCTAAGCACATGCGATCATTTTATAGTACCGCTTCATCCAGATTATTTTTCATCAATGGCATTAAATTCGCTGTCTCGAGCGTTGCCGCGCTGGAAGTCATGGGCCGATACGGCGTCAAAACTCGATGTTCTTAAATCTGCTGATTACCCATTTCCAGAGCCGAAAGTTAAGTTCATTGGCGCTATTGTTCAAAAGTACCGTCCGAAATACGGAAAGGCTAGTAAAGCATTTCAACGTTGGATTGATCAGCTTGTAGAGGGTTTAAAAAATGATCTGGTTCCAGCTTTGGTAGCTGCAAAGTTGTTGGATGAAGCAGAATTTAAAGCCAAAAGTGGTATTGATCCGTGGGATCCTATTATGGAGGTAGCAGACTTTAACAGTTTGATCGCGGAATCTCAGGAACATCAGGTTCCAGTATATGCACTGACGGCAGATTTGCTTAAGCAAGGCGGCGCAGTATGGGATCAAACGGAAGAGAGTATGGCGGTGTTTAAAAAAGCCTTCGAGGAATGCGCAGACAAGGTGGTTGCATTGACGAACGACTGACGAAATGTTGCCTATAGCCATCTTTGAGTCAGCCTGGGCGAGATGCGATCATCTAAATGCAATTCATGCATTTTTAGCTGCAAATGTTACTGCTGCGATACAACCAGACGAGATATTGCGTGCCGAATGGGCAGCTAGAGTGAGCGCGTTGGACCTGTATGTGCATGAGCTTGTAGCACAAAAATCGATAGAGATATTATCAGCAAGTCGACCGGTGGCTGCAGGTTTTGCAAAGCTCCAGATAGACGCCTCCAGCTTGTTGCTGTTGCAGACATCCCCCACCTATTTGGCCCAGATGGATTTGCAAATTCGCGGCAAATTGGAGAGAAGAACTTTCCAAAATCCAGAAGATATTGCTGATGGCATTCGCTACATATCAGACGCCGAATTGTGGAATGAGGTGGCCCTCGCCCAAGGTGCAACAGCAGCGACAAAAGCAAATGATACTAAAAGCT
>JAESFX010000218.1_pt1 | contig 43547 bp, 22 predicted proteins | sample 9269501 | NCBI WGS metagenome assembly JAESFX01 (sample SAMN14515570, study PRJNA621655) | algae metagenome | isolation source: Desmonostoc geniculatum HA4340-LM1 and co-occurring heterotrophs from cave... | place: USA: Maniniholo cave, Kauai, Hawaii | collected 2009-07-28
CCGTGAGGCACGCACACTGGAATTACTCGACCAAGCAATGGCTCTTGCTGTAAATTATATTACCGAAGATGATGCCTTCGGTTGGTTCAACCACTGTGGTCTATTTACCTGAAAATTGCTGTAAGTTAGTGGAAATTAATGGTGTCAAAATTCCCGTTGATACCCGTGATTTTCAAACCACCAACGCCAATAATTACGTTGTCAGTGAGTCTTATATTCTTGATGGTATTGAATTTGGCTTGCAAGGTGAGTTAGCTGATTTTGCTGCTAGGGTCTTAGATGTGCAAAAACGACGTTACGACACCACAGGCCAGTTGACTGCGGTTACAGAAGACAATATCGACCAAGCACCTTATTTTCTCTACAACACCGTGTATGCCAACGGTGCAAACTGGGCAACAATCACAGATGCTAACCAGCCTTATCCCCAGTTTCGCAGCATCAGCACCAAAGCTGCTTTTGGTTGGCGCTATCTTTTTCCCGATAATCCCTATGCCCAAAAAGTTTTTGATGCTGTTAAGGATCTCCGCAGTCCCGATGATAGTGGTTACTATGCTGGGATCTATGAAGAATCAAAGCAACCGAATAAAGCTTTGACAGGTAATACTAATGGGCTAATTTTGGAGATTTTATACTACAAAGCTAGGGGAAATCGCCCTTTAATTGCTTCTGGCTCTGTAAGTGTGTCCACTGACAAGCCCAGTGAAAATGCAACACCCTCAAATCAATCGAATTCTACTGTTACAACTCCTACCGACACTTCTAAAATGACGGAAGTCGCTGTTGTTACAACTCCTAGCCCAACTCCTGCGGATACTTCTAAAATTACAGAAGTGGCTGTTGCACCGATTCCACCAGTGGGTAGTCCGCAACCATCATCTAATCTCAAACTAGAAAGACCACTGTCGGTAATTGAACGACGCTATGCAGAGGCGGCTTGGCGATACTTTCAAGCAAATTATCATTCCAAGAGTGGACTAATTGACGATCGCAGTGATTTCAAAGGTGCAACTCTCTGGGGCTTAGGAGATTATCTCGCAGCACTTCATGCGGCGCGATCGCTCGATATAATTAACCCCAAAGAATTTGAAGGGCGCACCCGACATCTTTTAGGAGCATTGACAAAATTGCCTTTATTTGCTTCTGAGTTACCGAGCCGGAGTTACGATACCAGAACGCTGCAATCAATAGATTATGGTGGAAATCCGATTGCAGAAGGAAATGGCTGGTCAGCTTTAGATTTGGGCAGGATGTTGGCAGCGCTTTACAACTTAAAAACCTGTCATCCAGAATACACGGCTGCGGTAGATAAAATTGTGTTGGATTGGTCATACTTGCGTGTGGTGCGGGAGGGTATTCTTTCCAGTGCTACAGTTAGCAAAGAGCAAGATGGGCGATCGCTGATCCGTGTCAATCCTGAAACCCGTTTGGGTTATGAAGAATATGCCGCTCGTGCTTTTCAATTATGGGGGTTCAATGTTGACAATTCTGCTGTTGGCGGTGAATATGAAACTGCCTCAGTAGAGGGAGTGAAAGTACCAGTCCAACGCCATCGCACAGATACTAACTCCAAAGTTAACCAATACACAGTTAGCAATCCTTTCTTACTCTATGCTTTGGAATTTGGACTAGATCCACAAATGCGATCGCTCTTTGAGCCAATTTTCCAGGCGCAAGCCGAACGTTATCGTCGCATCGGCACCCTCACAGCCTCAGCTACCACCTTAATCGATCACAAGCCTTACACAGTCCATAGTACAATTACTGGGCAAGGCAATGCTTGGGTAGCTTTAGGAGATGATGGTCAACCCGTACCAAAGGGGCGATTGGTAAGTACAGCAGTAGCTTTTGCTTATCATGCTTTGCTTCCAGAAAACAAGTACAGTCAAGAATTACTGCAAGCAACGACTGATTTATACAATCCATCGGCTGGATTTTATGAAGGCTTCTATGAAACCACGGGTAAAACGGCAATTGGTTTCACTAGCAGCACCAACAGTATGATTTTGCAATCTTTACTCTACAAAGTCATGAATGGACAACCCCTAATTCGTCCGACTACCACCATGAACTCTCCTTGGTGGGTGGCAGTAACTAAGGGTGATTCTGGGCGAGGTTTACCCAACACCGCAATACAACGAACCAAGTTAATTTCTGATGGTTCTGGAAGTTACTGGGCTTCAACTAGCAAAAATACTCCACTGGTAACTGGCACAAAAACTACAGAATAAATAGAAATGCAACTAACTCAGGACTGATATTAAATTGGGTAGTATCGGAGTCATATGAGCGATCGCCTAGTTGTTTTTAGGCTTAAACATCACTTGTGCTGCGGATGTTTTCGGCAAATGATTTGACTATCAAAATATAAGGCAAGCTGTTACGCATTTAAGGGACTTCCAAAAGATAAATTATCCCAAATTATTTTTACATTTTTCGGGTAGCACAACTGTGCTACCCTACGAACGCGAGTGCGTCCCGCAGGGATGGGATATTTTTTTAATTGGAAGTCCCTAAGTTGTATATTTACTGGTGTTCGCGTAGCGTCTCTGTCAGGAGAGGGTTGTCATTGGTCATTTGTCATTAGTCATTTGTTTCTCAAAGGATAGATGACCGATGACAAAGCGAAAAGTTTGAGCTAAGGCTTCCTTAGATCAAAACTTTTCAAGAGAGGACAGTCTTAACGCTTGCAATGTAAAATTTAGACGCGCATGGTGCCGACTACATATCTAGGACTTACGCATTGACATAAAAGCAAAAATGGCAGATAGAGTTTTCAAAGCTTTTATCTAGGTTTTTCAATCATATTTTGGCGATCGCCAGCAATCAAAAGCAACCTCCAAAAGCCTGGAACAACGTATTTACGTTGATACACAAAATAGTTCTTTTGTACAGTGCGTAAGTCCTAGTGAGTTAGAGTTACATCGCTTAGTAGCACAGGACAAGAATAAATTTTGAGAATGCGGGGTGTTGAAAATAGCACCTCGCATTTGATTGCTCAATACAGTCAACTTTTAACAAAACAAGGCGATGTCTGGCGACAAGCCGCTGATATCATGTCCGGCTAATTAGTTATGATTCCCGAATCTATGCAGAAAACCAAAAACCCTTCCCCTCTGCTCAAGAGCTCCTCTGCCCCCCTGCTGCCTTAATGATAAGTCTTCAACCGGACATGATATGACGCTCCTTCTCTGCGAGACGCTGCGCGAACGTCGCTACCGCTTCGCTAATGCGTCTACGCATTCTCAGTGTCCAACATGATAATCTTGATGCAAGTGAAATCAAATCCGGTAGCATCGGAGTGATACGATCGCAAAAAAGTAACAAAGAGTGCGTAGTCTAGGCGATCGCTATGCCTAAAATTTTGAAAATAGAGCAACATAACTGTCTAGAACAGTTGGAAAAGCGCTGGAACCCGGCGCTCTGAACTTTTGCTAGAGAACACCCACAGAAGTCAAAAGCTCAGGAAGCCTTAGCTCGACTTTATCCAAAATTACAGCATTTTTCATCTATTTGAACCACAATCCCCGGTAGGGGCGCACAGCTGTGCGCCCCTACAACGTGGTCTATTTACCTGAAAATTGCTGTAAGAACTCGGTTTTCTTTATCCGGCAAAAACCCTGGCTTTTTTGCATAAGTCCCATAACTATAATTACAAAGCTGTGTTTGTTAATAACCAGCTGTATTTGGGAATACTTGTACATGAGTGAATGTAGTCGTATCATGTGCGCCTAATCACTTATCAACAAAAACTCTTGGCGTCTCCCGAAGTTCTGATCTAAGGAAGCCTTATCTGGTGACTTATCTCCGGTATTCTCCGGGAAGCAAGCTAGCAAGAGCGTCTCCTTTAGGAGAGGTTTTAAGCTAAGGAAGCCTGAGCTTTTGACTTCTCTTTGTGTCAGCCTTAATGATAAATCTTCAAGCCGACATGATACAGCGGATTGCAGGAGCAACAGATATCTCGATTCCAAATCCCTGGTTATTCCTTCAAATCTATTTTGAAAAATCATTGTGGCAGACGGAGTGCAAAAAGGACTACCATTAACTCTTTTTCTAGGAGACGCTACGCAAACACAATCTAAAATCCCAAATCCAAAATCTTACTAAGATGACTTCAGTTTCTATTATTGATAATTCTGCAAACTTTTCCGGTAACAGCCGCTCGTTACTCAAAAAAAGAACGCTGTTATTTCGTTATTTGGCAGAAATCAATTTAATTTTTGGAATTTGGTATTTGCAATGGCGCATCACTCATTCTATTAATTTTGATGCACTTTGGATCTCTATTCCTTTGCTAATAGCAGAAATTTATAGCTATTTCGGTGGCGTGATGTTTGTAATTGGGTTGTGGCGCCCTTTAGTTAGACAAATTAAATCTCTCGACCAAATGACCCCACCGATACCCAGATCGGATTGGCCAACAGTGGATGTGTTTGTAACGTGCTACAACGAGCCGCCAGAAATTGTAGAAGAAACTGCTAAAGCTGCTCTAGCAATGGATTACCCGCCAACCAAGTTACGTGTTTATGTGTTAGATGATGGTAACTCGGCTGATATGCGAGCAATGACAGAAAGATTGTGTATTGAGGATTTGCAGTCACCACAACTACAGCAGGAAGCAGAACGAATTGATGCAGAACACTCTTGTTTGTTGGAACGCTTGAAGCAACTGGAAAATCTCACACCTAACACTCAAGCCGCTGAAGAATGGCTGCAAACATCATCACAATCAGAGGCCTTTGCTAGCGAATTTGTGAAAAGTCTGCGACAGTTGATTCTTTGGTTACCTCCACAGCATCAAAGTATAAGCGATCGCCTCACCACCGAACGCAAAGCCTTAGAAGAAACAATTCGCAAGAAAGAACTAGAATTAGTTGAACTGGCTCGTTTTCGCTACATTGCTCGTCCCAAACCAGCTGGTGTACCCCACCACGCTAAAGCGGGTAACCTCAATTACGCAATTTTTTCTGGGGAAACTTCAGGACAGTTTATTCTCACCCTAGATGCTGACCATATTCCTAAACCACAATTTATTAAGCGAGTTCTGCCTTATTTCTATACTTATAATATTTTCACAGGAAAATATGAGCAGAATCAAATTGCTTTTGTCCAGACCCGTCAGGATTTTTACAACATTCCTCCGGGCGATCCTTTTGGACATCGAGCAAATTTATTTTATGGTCCGCTTCAACAAGGTAAAGATGGCATGAATGCCGCTTTTTATACAGGCACAAATGCACTTTTGAGGCGAGAAGCACTAATTAGCGTAGGACTGCAATATTTTGCTGATGAGTTTGCCAAAGATGAAAAACGTTTAAATGAATTTCAATTAATTGGTGGTGTATCCAGCAACAGTATTACAGAAGATATGAATACAGCAATGCGTCTACATGGCGCTGGATGGAAATCTATTTATCACCATGAATTGCTAGCAGAAGGTTTAGCACCAGATGACCTGAGTTCTACTCTTAAACAACGGCTACGCTGGGCACAAGGAACTATTCAAGTGCTACTGAGAGAAAATCCGTTAACAAAGCCAGGGCTAAGTTTTTGGCAGAGGTTGCATTATTTTAAAACGATGTATAGCTATTTTTCTGGTTTTGCGACTCTGGTTTTTATTTCTTGTCCAATTATCTATTTTTTCACAGATATTATTCCAGTCAAAACCTATGGTTCTGACTTTGCTTTACACTTTTTTCCAGCTTTTATTATTAATCGCCTGACTTTTATTGCAGCCACATGGGGCATTCCAGCTAGAGAAGTTTGGCGTTCTGAACAATATGCGATCGCTTTATTTCCCTTATTAATTCAAGCTGTATTGAGTGTATTCACAGGACAAAAACCCAATTTCCAAGTCACACCTAAACAACGGCAATCCGGTATTTATCTGAGGCTAGTTTGGCCACAGGTTGTTGTTTTTGTCTTGACTATTCTGGGGATATTATGGAGCCTTTATCGGTTCGCAATTGGTCATCTTAATTATCCTGGAGTTCACCTACTCAATGGTGCGTGGGCTATTTATAACTTGTTACTTTTGTCGGCCATCATCCGCGCATCTGTTTGGCAACCTCCGAAAGAGGCGTAAGGGAGATGGGGAGCAGGGGAGGCAGGGGGAGAATAAACTTTTACTCTTAACTCTTCACTCCGATGCCCAATGACAAAGAACAAATGACAAACTCAAAAACAGCCATGAATAATCATTTAGACTGTAACAACTTTGGTCAGCGAACTGTGTTAACAATTTATGCTCATGCTGATGATGAAGTACTACCTGCTGCTGGTACTCTCAGTTTAATGTCTAAGGCAGGATGGAATGTTCTTTGCTTAATTTTGACTGATGGTAGTCTTTCTAGTTCATCTATTAAGGGTACACGTCATCAAGAAGCAGATGCAGCTGGAAAAATCATCGATGCAAGTTACGAATTTCATGCACTTGAAGAGTGCAATTTCTCAACACAAGCAGTGATTAAAGTTGCTGAAGAAGCTATTGCGCGTTGGCATCCGGATTTGATTATTACTCACGCACCACAACCTGAAAAATATGGACATAGAGATCATGAAGTGTGTGCCATCGCAGTTTCTAATGTTGCTACCCGCAAAAACATACCTTTGTGGTATTCAGCACCACCTGTTTTTTTGCGTGGTATTTAATTTGTTAAAATTTGTGTTTTTCAAATCCCCAACTTTTAAAAAAGTGGGGTATATAACTTTTAAATAAATAATTTTTAACTGTTAGATATCACAAAAATATTACTATGGCTATTGCGGTTTATATTAGCTAAATGCCAAAATATAAAGATATAATTACCAAACAAACATTCGGAAAATACAACCATGAATTTAAGTGTGACAGTACTAGAATTATCTGGAATTTTAGATGGTATTAGAGGTAATGAACTCCGTCGTGAAGTTAACGAAATTTTAGCAAATGGAGCCGATATCTTATTGCTCGATCTCAAAGAAGTAAAGTTTATCGATAGCTCTGGTTTAGGCGCTTTAGTATCAGCAATGCAAATGGTACGAAAAGCCAATGGCAAACTTTTTGTCTGTTCCATCAGCGATCAAGTCAGGATGTTATTTGAACTGACTAAAATGGATAGGATTTTTCAAACCTTTGCTGACCAAGAGGAATTCAATCGCCAAGTACTAGCAATGCAAAATTGAAATATGCAGATTTTAGTATATTAGCCAAAGTTAACTTTTACTAAAGATAAGTCATCATCCAGATTATCTTGAGCATTGAAGCTGAGAATATTCGCTAATAGTTGATTGAGGTTACAGATATTTGTTTGACTACATATGGTTAATAAGTTAATGAAAGCATCAAGACCTAAAATCTTACCATCTGGCTGATTAATTTCATAAGCGCCATCACTAAAGATATATAAAGTGCTGTTTTCTTTGATTTCAAAAACAGCATTTTCAAATTCAACATCAGGTAAAAAGCCAATTGGTAAATCTAAAGAAGTTAGCTGTTGAACTTGGATATTTTTTGGAGAGGTACTAGATAAAAGTAAAGCAGGTGGGTGTCCGGCGTTGGCATAAATGAGTTGGCGTTTGAGGCGGTGATAAACACCATACCAAATTGTGAAGTATTTATCACCGTGCTTCCTCATTTGGAAGGCGTGATTGAGGGCTTTTAGGACTTGACTGGGTTGACAAAAGTTTGTGTTTGGTAGAGATTGCGATCGCAAAACATTCAGCACTGATACCGATAAGAGTGCTGAACCCACTCCATGTCCTGATACATCCAACAAATAAATTGCCAAATGATCGTCGTCGATCCAATTATGGCCAAAGCAATCACCGCCTAGCTGTGCTGAAGGAATAAACAAATTTTCTGTAGTTACTGCTCCTACAAGGGGTGAAGGTAGAAGCGATCGCACATAATCAGCGGCCTCAGCCAATTCTGCTTCTAGAATTTGCTTTTGGGTTCGTAAATCCTGATTGAGTGTTTCCAAAGCTTGCTTTTTACTTTGTAAATCCTGATTGAGCTGGTGTAACCTTAGTCCTGCTCTGACTCTTGCTTTCAATTCATTCATCTCTATTGGTTTAGAGATAAACTCGTCTGCTCCAGCGTCAAGTCCCCTAACTCTATCTTCTTCCTCTCCTCGAGCTGCTCCTCTAGCTGTCAATAAAATAAAAAACGTAGTTGCCAACTCTGGATCTGCTCTAATTCGCCGACATACTTCTAGCCCATCTACCTGAGACATCATCCAATCACAGATAATCAAAGCAGGGCGTAGCAGTTGTGCTTGTGTAATTCCTTCTTCACCATTACTAGCCACAGTCACATCATAACCCTGCTTTTTAAGTGTGCTTTTCAAGACTGCTCGCACTGTAGGATCGTCATCAATAACCAGAATTTTAAACATAAAATTATAGTTTTACAATTACAATGAAAATAAGTATTCGTTCTAATTTAACTTATATTAAATTTAGTGTGGAATGTATAGTGAAAATACTCAAATTAAATAAACTGATTAGCGAATAAGATGATTTTAAAAGAATAATGCAGAATTCAGAATTCAGAATTCAGAATCAATTAGTGGGTAATTCAACCTGCGGTTCTCTTATCAAGTTAAGATAGAAGAAACCTCCCATCGTAACTTTGCACTAATTGTATATCACTAAATCAAAGATTTAGTCGTGTAGTTAAACCCCTTTAATTATAGGCTATTCACACAGAATTAAATTCTGAATTCTGACTGATGAATTCTGTTTTGTTAAAATATTTGATTGGTTAATAAGTGAGTAAGAAAATTTATCTAAAAGTCAACACAGATCTGACAGCTTCGCCTGAAGTGTTATCTTGGTTCGAGCAGATGAATCAACCAAGTCTTCCCAATAAAGAAATTTGGTGGCAATGTCAAACACTTTTGATAGAGGGCTTTACTAATATTGTTGAACATGCCCACAAAAATTTACCCATTGAAACTCCCATTGAGATGGAAGCCGTGCGTTTAAATGAGTATATAGAAATTCGCATTTGGTCTCAAGGCAAATGCTTTGATTTAGAAGAACAATTGCGACAAACATCTGAATTTCAAGATAATGACCAAGAGCGCGGACGTGGTTTAAAAATCATGTCTGCCATTGCCGATAAGTTAAGTTATGAAAGGACAGTAGATAATCGTTACTGCTTATTTATTAGTAAATATTACTAAAGTTATGTTATGGCAAAAGCCTTGTTGGTTAGGACATCAACAGATGATAAAACTCAAACACAAAAAGACTTTTCACCCAGTCTCCAGTCCCTTGCTATATGTTAAATATTGATGCATTCGATGAATACCTCTGGTAAGGTAACAAAGTTTATTAGTTTGCGAATTTAGTTTTAAATAGACTGGAGCTTCTATCTCCTGATTAAAAACTCTTGGATACGTTGAACAAACTCTTCTAATTCTGAGATTAAGTTATTAGTACATCCATGTTCTTGATGATGGACTAATTGTTCTAGTTTTTCTGCTGTCAGATGCATGGTTGTAATTCCCATGTTAGCGCTAGCACCTTTAATTTGATGAGCTTGCAGTGCTAATTGCTTAAAGTCATTAGCTGCGATCGCTCTTTTAATTATCTCTAAACGAGGTTGAATATCGTCAACAAATATTTGCAGTAATTCTAATTCAAATTCTGGGTTGTTTTCTGAGAGTTGATGTAAGCGTTCCCAATCAATTGGTAGGTCAACTAAATCGATATCTGTTTCTTTTCCTTTAAAAATTATATTTGCCCAATGTTCTAGTGCTGCTGCCAAATCTTCCTTCATTACTGGCTTACTTAAATAGTCATCCATACCTGCATCTAAACACATTTGTTGGTCTTCTTTCATGGCATTAGCTGTCATTGCAATTACCACAGGACGACGACCACTTGCAAAGCGGCTTTCTTGCCAACGATGAATTTCTTTGGTAGTTTCTAAACCGTCAAGAATTGGCATTTGACAATCCATCAAAATTAAATCGTAAGGAATTTTTTCTAATACCTCCAACGCTTCTTGACCATTATTAGCAACATCGGCGCTGTAACCTAAGTTTTTGAGTTGTTTCAAAGCAATTTTTTGATTAACTAGATTATCTTCAGTTAAGAGAATTCTTAATTTAGGACAATCACGATCAGAAAAATCGCAGTTGTTTTCGTAATTTTTCATTCCTGACTCCTGAATTCTGAATTCTGTTAGCGCAGGGGGGCGTAGCCCATTCTGATTCCTAACTCCTGACTCCTCTGGAATCACAGAAGCGGTAATTGTAAAGTAAAATACACTACCTGCATTCAGCTGACTTTCAACCCAAATTCTGCCGCCCATTAACTCGCACAGTTGCTTGCAGATGGCAAGACCTAAGCCAGTACCACCATACTCTCGATAAATGGAGGAGTTTACTTGACTGAAGGCTTTAAATAAACGTTCAAGGCGATCGCGTGGAATTCCAATGCCTGTATCTTTAATACTAAACTGAATTTCATAAGTATTTGCAGCAGAATAATTATTATCGCTTTGATTGCGAGCTATAACTGAAACTTCTATGCTTCCAGTGTTGGTAAATTTGATAGCATTACTAAGTAAATTAATTAGGATTTGGCGCAGTCTGGTAATATCTCCCACAATCATAGTAGGAAGTTGTGGATTATCTAAAAATGTGAATTTTAATCCTTTTTCTTTAGCTTTAGGTGCAAGCAAATCAAGAGCCTGATTAATGCAACTTCGTAAAATAAAAGGTTGCGCCTCTAGTTCTAGGTTGCCTGATTGAATTTTGGAAAAATCAAGGAAATCGTTAATAATTTTGAGTAAGGAATTTCCACTTATGTAAATGGTTTCAACAAAGTCTCGTTGTTCAGCAGTCAATTCACTATCTAATAATAGACTCGCCATACCAGTTACCGATGTAATTGGAGTGCGAACTTCATGGCTAATCATTGCTAAAAATTGCTGTTTAGCAAGTTCTGCCTGTTTTCGTTCTGTCATGTCTCGCAAAATGTAAACATAACCTTGGAAATGTTCAATTTCTGTTTGAATGATTGAGTATGAAAAATCTACGGGAATGGTTTTACCAGTTTTGGTATGACAAACCGTTTCTACCTCTTTGACTAAATGATTTATATCTGGATTTATTGATATATTAATAACTTCAATATTTGCAATTTTCTTGAGAACTTTGGTGATGGGTTGACCCATGAGTTCCGCTTCATCATACTCCAACAAAATTTGTGCCGCTGGATTCAGTTTTTTGATATTTCCTGACAGCGTTGTTACCACCAATGCATCTGGCATTGATGTCACAATTTGGTCGATGTATTGTTTAGAAGCCTTTAAGTTACGTAACAAAAGATTTGCTTCATTTGCACCTTGGAATAAAGATTGCTCAAGCACCATCCGTTCTGTTACATTTTGCACAAGAATGATTAGGGAATTACTATAATTGTCTTTTTGGATGTTTTTAGTAATAGAAATATCAATATATAAAGGAGAAGATTTATCTGGCGATCGCCTAATTCCTTTTAATTCAAAACTATTTTCTTGTCCCTGTTGAATCGCATCAAAAATATCTTCAAGTCCATCTAATTCTGGAAACGCAATCCGAACGTCACCACCTGGCTTTACTTCATCGGGAATATCGGCAAAATGATTTAGTCCCAGAGATATATCAATAATCTTCAAGCTTTCATCAATTGTCAAATATTCAATTCCACATACAGATAATACATTTGTTGATAATGAGTTCATTTGACTAAATTAAATGAGTGGCTAAAGTTTGAAATATCTCATTAACATTATTCCCAGTTTTAGCTGAAGTTATATAAGTTTCTAATATATTAGCTTGATTACTGAATTGATAAATTTTGCGGATATTCTCTAAATATTCTGCCGCTATCATATCTGATTTGTTCAGTGCAACAACAATATAGCTTTGAGGATTAACAGCTAAAAAAGTCTGAATATGCTCTCGGAGATGATTGAGGGTTTCTGGTTGTGTCACATCACCAACTATTACAGCACCTTTAGAACCTTGAAAATAATTTTTAGCGACAGCTTTAAACTTATTACTACCTTCAATGTCCCAAATTAAAAGCTGTAAATTCTGCTCATTATTTTGGTCTTTTTTAGACAAGTTAAGCAATTTACGAGAAATTTTTACTCCTACAGTTGAAAGATATTCATCGCTGAATTGAGATTCGACAAATTGCCGAATGAGGCTAGTTTTTCCAACGCCAAAATCACCAAATAAACAGATTTTTTTAGAGATTGTAGACATAGTTATTAATCACGGTTACTTTAAACTTAAAATTGCTTGTTTATCGGTTCTAGAACAACACACCTACTCAACCATAAAGGGTGAGTTACATCAATTCCTGGTGGTAGATTTGTTCTGCCAATAACCTGTAGACGAGATGGTTCGATACCTAATTTAATCAATGCTTTTTGTACAGCTTTTGCTCGCGTAAGTGCCAACTTTTGAGATGTATTTTTATTAGTATGGTCATAACTATAACCAACGATTTTTAAATGCTGATTTTGGTGCTGATTCAGAAAAAGTTTGACTTGTTTAACCTTTTTTTCTAAATCAGCTTTCATTAGACTTGCTGAATCTGGTTGAAAGTAAAATCGTACTTCAATCTGCAAAGGTTCTACTCGCACTGCGCTAGACACAAATTTCACACCTGGAATTTGCTCAAATGCATGAGTAATAGTTCTAGCATCTGTAATCCGGTTAACAGTACCTTCGACAGATACTTTTCCAGCAACGTATTGACTAGAAATAGCTATACCTTCTGTTTGATTTAAAACTCCTGTGACTCGTTTAACTTCAGCAGCAGCTAATACAGGATCTGCTGGTACTTCAACTAACAAAATTTGATTCTCAATCAACCAATTAGGAGACGTTAGTTTGACAATTTCTTCGGCTTTTTGACGAAGAAGTTGATTCGGTAATCGTCCTGTTAATTTTAATTTATTGTGTTCTACCTGCACTGTTAACCGATATACAGCTAATTCGGGAGTAGAAGTTAGAGCTAGCAAGGTTTGATTTTCAATGGAACGTATGACTCCACTATGGTATTGCCAAAATCCCCAAGGAATCAAAATACTGCTAATAAATATTAAGCTGAATATTAATAACGGTGAAAAGCTATTTTTTTGATTTTTATGCTGGATTTCTGTTTCTTTGAGTTCTTTAAGAAGTGTATGCACTTCACTAGGAATTGTCTCTAAATCGCCGTCAAAATTTTCAATAAAACTTCCATATTTTTTAATCATTTTGCTGAAGTTATGACGCATTTTATAAATAAATTTTCTGCTTGGTTCTCCTTGAATAACAAAAGCTAAATAACAGTACCCTGCAACTTCTAAAATTATTTTTGATGTGCCGTATTCAATTGCGTCTAATTCGGTTATACTTCCAGATTGATTGATACAATCATTGGCAAAGCTACGAATTGCCGTTAGCATTCCTGCTATCATTTCAGCTTCAAGTTGCTGTGCGTCAGAGCGCTGAATATTTGAGATAATTAAACCAGAGGTTTTATGAATCAAGAAAATGGCTTGAATTGTAAATGGCAGAGCTTCTTTAAGGATTAATTCTGCTTCAGAAACTCCCTGTAATTTAGCACGAATTTTACGTTTAATTCCTTCAACACTGAGGGTTTCTTCAACTTGTCGGTTAATGGCACGGATTGTCTCTGCCATATATTTGGCTATGGTACTGCCAATAATTGGGTAGAGTGCATCCACAACAATGTTTTGTTCAATTTCAATTTGCTTTTTAATTGCCCGTCCCATTGCTGGAGCGATCGCATCGGAAACTTCTTCTGGAGCAACAATAATTTGTTGGGAAATTGCTAAAGGAACAGCAGGTGCGATCGCCTCACTCATACTAGTTCTATCCTGTTCAGTACGACTACGAATCGTGCGATCGATAATAGGAGCAATTATCTCTATAATTTCCTCTTTTGAATCAGCAATTTTCAGCTTCAAAAGTTCAGAAAATGATGGTAAAAGTAGGTTTATTAACTCTTTTGGTTCATAAATTTGATGCTCTAATTTTATTATTTTATCTTCGATTTGATTGATAAAGTTATTTAATAACGCTAACTCATGTCCAACCAGTATTTGTCGTAATTTTTGTAATGCATCCTCTGAATTGTCTGGAATTTCCTCAAAAGGTACGAATATTTCAACAGATTTTTCTAACTCTTCCTCAGCAGATTTTGGTGAACTGGGTACATGGGAAAGAGAATTAAAAGTAGACTCTAAATAAGCTTCACATACTTCCATTGGAACTGGAGGAAGTTGCAAGAATTCAACTTCTTCTGTAATAAATTCATAGCTATTATTAGTTTCTAATGGTAATGAAGAAAAAGATTGCTCAGGTGATTCGATAATTTTGAGTTCGACGAGCAAATGCACTAAATTATCAAGCTGTGCAGTTTCTTCTTGTTTTAACTCAACAGATTGAGAAATCCAATTTTCCACCTGAGTCATATCAATAAATTTGAGTGGGGAGTGGGGAGTGGGGAATGGGGAATGGGGAGTGGGGAGTTAGGAGTGAGGAGTTAGGAGTTATTCTCTTTGTCCTCTTCTCTCCCTCATCTCCCTCATCTTCTGCCTTGATTAAGAATGTAATTCTGCTGTACTGTTGGACTGAGTTAACACTTTTGATAACTTTGCAGTTTCTAAAAGTGGTACAGCAGTATAATCCTTGCTGCGTTCATCGGCTGCTTCTCGCAGCTGAGGAATGAATTCAGTTTCTTTCAGGCGCATTCCTAAGGCAAACAAAGTTTCAGCCATATCGTCTTTAGAAACTTTGGTGTTTGTCAACTGTGAAAAACGGCGATCTATTTCTTCTAAAATTAAATCCCGTAAAGCGGTAACATCATCTTGTAATTGGGCTTTAGTTTGAAAGATTTCATCTCGAATTGAGGTAGTTTGGCTATCTAACGCGTCATCAAGAGATTGAACGCTGCTAGAGAACTTTTTATTGAGTCGATCGACTTGTTGCCTTAAGTCAAGAGTTTCTTCTTGAGTTGTGATGTTCAGTGATTTCAGTTTTTTTTCTACCGTCTCAAATCCTGCTTTGAGTTCAGCCGAAAAGTTAGACTTGAGTTGTTCAACATGCGATCGCGTTTGTTGTTGCAATAAAGAGATATCTGACTCTAGCTTACTAAATCTGTTTTCATAGTCTCTTAGCTGAGTGCCAAAAATAATATCGCGGATCTGATCGATATTGCCCAGCCGTTCTCGTACATCGTCTCTACTGATCTGATTCATCAGGAAAACCTCAGAACCTACTTTTCAAACACTAAATTTAGTATTCCCATTTGTTATTTGGAAATGAATAATTAATAGACCTCTTGGGTAAATAAATATTTTTTGTCTCACGCGGAGGCGCAGAGGCGCAGAGAGGAGAACGCAAAGAAGGATTTTTGCAAGAAGTATAATGACTAATGACTAATGACTAATGACTAATGACTAATGACTAATGACTAAAAATTCTTGGATGCGTTTAAGAAAGTCTTCTAATTCTAAGATAAATTGGTTGGTGCCTCGACGCTCTTGGTTGCGAGCTAGTTGTTCTAGGTTTTCTGCTGCCAAATGCATGGTTTTAATTCCCATATTGGCACTAGCACCTTTAATTTGATGGGCTTCTCGCGCTATTTGCTCAAAGTCTTGAGCAGCGATCGCCATTTTAATCATCTCTATACGAGGTTGAATATCGTCAACAAATATTTCTAGTAGTTCTATTTCAAATTCTGGGTTATTTTCTGAGAGTTGGTGCAAGCGTTCCCAATCAATTGGTAGCTTAACTAAATCGACATTTGTTGTAGAAATATTTAATTCGCAGACAAAAGTTTGTTTTGGCAATATCAGCATTGCCCAACGGTCTAGAACTGCCGCTAATTTTTCCTTCATTACTGGTTTGCTCAAATAGTCATCCATGCCCGCATCTATACACATTTGTTGGTCTTCTTTCATAGCATTAGCTGTCATAGCAATTACCACAGGACGACGACCACTTACAAAGCAGTTTTCTTGCCAACGAAGAATTTCTTTTGTAGTTTCTAATCCATCAAGAACTGGCATTTGGCAGTCCATCAAAATTAAATCGTAGGGAATTTTTTCTAATAATTGCAAAACTTCTTGGCCATTACCGGCAACATCAGCACTGTAGCCGAGACTTTGGAGTTGCTTCAAGGCTACTTTCTGATTCACCAAATTATCTTCTGCTAGGAGAATTCTTAATTTAGGAAAGTTAAAAATCTGGGAAGGGGACGCGGGGACGGGGAGACAGGAGGACGCGGGGACGAGGGGACACGGGGATGCGGGGAATGTACAAGATTTCGCTGTGTCCTCTTCTTGCGTTTCTAAAATGGCCACGATCGCATCGAGAAGTCGTGATGGCTTGACAGGTTTAACCAAATAAGCCGCAAATCCGATTTTTAGCGCTCGTTGGATTTCATCGCGTTGATTAGTAGAGGTGAGCATAATCAAAGGTAACTGGGCGATCGCACAATTCTTCTTAATTTCCTCTCCCAGAGTCATGCCATCCATTTCTGGCATCTGCATGTCAATCACTGCAATGTCATAGAAATTTTGGTGCTTGGCAGCTTGTTGAATAGCTTTCAGGGCAATAGTAGCGGAAGCAGCTTGATCTACTAGCATCCCCCAACGGGTAGCTTGATACTGAATGATTTTGCGATTAGTAGCGTTATCATCAACTACTAACAAGCGCCGATTAGTCAGAAGTGCGCGTTCGTGTATTGAGGAAACAGGGTGAAGTTGCTTGGGAAAAGTTATTTCAAACCAAAATTTAGATCCTTTTCCCAGATAACTTTCGACGCCGATTTCTCCTCCCATCAAGCTCACCAATTGTTTGCAGATGGCTAATCCCAAACCAGTGCCGCCATACTTGCGGGTGGTGGAAGCGTCTACTTGGGTAAATGGCGTAAAGAGTTTGCATTGATCTTCAGAGGTAATGCCAAGACCTGTGTCTGCGATCGCAAAATTGATGGTGGCTGTAGTAGAAGTTTGCGATCGCACTTCTACTCGTACTATTACCTCTCCACTGCTGGTGAATTTGACGGCGTTGCTGATTAAATTCATCAGAATTTGCCGCAAACGACCAGCATCGCCTTGCAGATGGGTGGGGACGTTGGGATAAATCAAGGCGGCAATTTCTAATCCTTTGTTATGGGCTGGGGGTGCCAATAATTCCAACACCTCTTCCACACAGGTGGATAAGTCAAAATCTAGGGTTTCTAATACCATCTCCCCAGCTTCAAGTTTGGACAAATCCAAAATTTCGTTAATTAGGCTTAATAGAGCATCTCCACTAATACGAATTGTTTCGATAAAATCCCGTTGCTCTGAATTCAGGGGAGTTTCTAACATTAAACCCGTCATCCCCAACACAGCATTCATGGGGGTACGGATTTCGTGGCTCATGTTAGCTAAAAAAGCGCTTTTGGTTTTAGAAGCTAATTCAGCTTCGTGACGGGCAACTTCAAGCTCTCGTCGCTGTTGAGTTTCTGCATGTAACATTTGAGCTTGGGCTAAGGCGATACCTACTTGATCGGCTATTTGCCGCAAAAGATGGGTTTCAAAACTAGACCATTGCCGAGAACTACCGCACTGATGAACAATCAATAAGCCGCAGAGTTCTTCTTTGACGAGAATGGGCACAACTAAATTGGACTTGACTCCAAATTGTTGGAGTAATTCTATGTGATTTTTTTGGGCTTCACCTAAATCCAAATCTGCAAGCCCCAAATTGCGTTTTTGACGATACTGCTGTAGATAATACTGTTGTAGATATTCGGCTCGAAAGTAAGCATCGGTGAGCTTTTTCTCTTTGATTGTCAGCCAGCCAGAAACTACTGCTTCAACGATGGTGGTTGCAGATCCATCTAACAAAGGCTGATAAATTAAGACTCGATCGCTATGGAGAATTTTTTGCACCTCCGTAACAGCGATTTGGAGAATTTCTTTAATTTGCAAAGACTGGCGAATCTTCAGGGTGATTTCCGTAAATAATTGCGATCGCAAGTTTTGGCGTTGGAGTTCTTCTTCTGCTTGTTTGCGCTCAATAAACTGTCCGACTTGCTCACCAATGGAATTCATGACTTTTGCCAAATCTGAGTCAGGTTGCTGGATTTCATGGCTAAAGCAAGTAATCACACCAAGGATTTTTTTACCCCCACGAATCGGAAAACCGAAAGCTCCATGTAGTCCAGCTTCGGCTGCGATGTTCCAGCGGACGAAATCGGGATCTTTAGCGACATCAGCAATCCAAACAGGTTCAGCACTAGCCCAAACACGACCAGGTAGCCCAATTCCTGGCGCAAAAGTGGTCTGCCGACTGAGTATTTCAAATTCCTGCATTTCTAATGATGTTTTATACCAAATATCTAAAAAACTCAGTATATTAACTTCCCGATCTACCATCCAAATTTCACTCAAATCCCATCCCAAACTTTCGCAGATTCCTTGGAGGATTTGCTGCATAGCTTCGTTGACTGTAGTAGACTCTGCCAAGACACGGGTTGTAGCATATTGTGCTTTTAGATGCTGTTCTGCCCGTTTGCGTAAGCGAAGCTCCTCGTAGACATCGGTGATATCAATACCTGTAGCAACAATGTATTCAACGTGACCCTCATAGTCTTGCAAAATAGTGTTAGTCCAGGCAATTAGCCGCCGACTACCATCTTTGACAATCCAATAGTTTTCATATTTTTTTGAGCCTCCACCATTTTGCAGTTGTTGAAAAACTGCTTTCACCGGCTCTACCTGTTCCGGAAGTAGAAACAGGTTCCAGAAATGCCTGCCTCTGAAAGCGTGCCAATCAGGACTAAAATAGCCAACGCCAACCCAAATCCTTGGGCAATTCTTGTTAAAAATTGTTTGCGTGCCTTCTGTGCTTGTTTGCGTGTATCACTCGCCAAAACCAAACTTGCTAAAGTGCGCCGCATTTCTAGTTGCTTAATTACCTGGCGGCCTAGCATTCTTAATGCTTCAACTTGTTCTGGAGAGAGGTTTCTGGGTACATGGTCAACAACACAAAGTGTTCCTAATGCATATCCTTCGGGATTAGTCAAAGGTACACCAGCATAAAACCGCACATGAGGTTCGGAGGTAACTACTGGGTTTGTGGCAAACCTTTCGTCTTGTGTGGCATCAGGCACAACAAAAACTTCCGGTTGCAAAATCGCATGGGCACAGAATGCTATATCTCTGGGTGTTTCTAGGGCATCTATACCAACTTTTGACTTGAACCACTGGCGATCGCTATCAACTAAACTGATTAATGCAATGGGAGTTCCACAAATATATGAGGCTAGACGAGTCAGATCGTCAAAAGCAGCTTCCGATGGAGTATCGAGAATCTTATACTGCAAAAGAGACTCGATTCGCTGTGTTTCGTTCTCAGGTAATGGTGCTTTCATCATTGAGGAGTCAGAATTCAGAATTCAGAATTCAGGAATTGGGAGTTGGGAGTTGGGAGTTGGGAGTTGGGAGTTGGGAGTTAGGAGTTAGGAGTTAAAAGACTTTGATAGTCAAGTTTTATAATTTGAAGAAGATCAAAAAATCAAAAATCTATAGCACGCTTGATTTTATATTTATTCTGACTTCTGACTCCTGAATTCTGAATTCTGACTTCTGATTTCTGAATTCTGAATTCTGACTCCTGAATTCTTTTTCATTAAAATTTGACACGCAACTGTCCTCTTAAAGAGTTACCGCCGTAAGCGCTTTCTCCTGTATCTTGATTGCGAACATTACTAAAGCTATAGCCCAAATCTGCTTTGATGCTAGGTGATAGCTTTACCGTACAGCGTGTTTGATAGGTATTGGCATTATCGAATTCTCCTTTAAGTCGCTGTCGTCCTAAATTAGCAGCTAGGCGACAGCGTAAGAAATTAGTAATATCTCCTTCCCAAGCCACCTCAGCGTTGTAAACTAGGAAATCTGGTGGTGAAAAATAGCCACTTGTACGTTCTAAATCGCGATCGTAACTCCAAGTAAATAAGTTAGCTGCTAGAGAAAATTGTCCAAATTTCCGCTCTAGCCTACTAAAAGTCTGCACCTCAGAATTACCATCGTTGTAGTTACCCAAACGCAAAGAAGAAAACAAGCTAGTGTTTCGGTCAATTTGCCAGTATAAATCAGGCCCAAATCGCCAACTAGTAATTTCGTTTTCTAAAGTTCGGGCATTGGATTTATAAGGCCCTTGTTCTAAATTCCCTGATACTACTAATAGCGATCGCAATTGGCCTGATGGCGAAACTTGCGCTGGCAAAATCGGAACGTCTACCTTGGCATTAAGATTGATAGCTGTGGGTAAACGGTTGAAAACATCCACTCCAGCTGCTGTTTTTAGCGTCACTTGCCCAATTTTTCCTTCCCATCCAACTTGCAAAGGAAAATTGCTAACTGATTCAACACCGCGTTGCTCAAAGAAATTAAAACCTGTCTTGACAAATATTTTATTGCCATTTCTCAATCGAAACTGAAGTGTTGGTTCGATGAATAAAGTGGTTTGCCCAAAGTTGTCTGTGTCATAGCGATAATCAGTATTAATACTTTCCAAAACTACACTTGGTTTTGCTGGTTCTGTGGAAGGTTTTGGTGGACTAGAATTCTCTGGTTCTGGTGCTTTGGGTGGCGGTGGCGGTACTCGCAAATCGGGATTGAAGTTTTCAGGTGCAGCAATTAAAAATCGCTCAGGGAGAGGTTTTGCAAGTTCTAAGTAATACTGATTTGTATTTAATGGGGAAGATGAGAGAGAGTTGGGGTTTTTATCGAGTTGGGCTGCTTGTAACTCAACTTCACACAATGCCCAAATACTCACGGTGAATATGACTCCCAATTGAATCTGTAGGTAACCAAAAATATACTTAGTAAAACTATATCGATGGATAAAGAGATAACGTCTAAAACTATCTGCCATCAGCCGATACTGTAGTTGTATATGAATGAAAAACTAGCTGCCAAGGAACTTTTTGGTAGCTAGTTTGCGTATTCTGCTTGGATTATGATGCCCACAATATATGCTGATTTCAGCGATTTTAACATGATAAGTCTACGGATTTTTTTCAAAAATCAAACCACATCCGTAGCTGTGTAGGTTGCGTTGAGGGACGTAGCAAGATCCCTGAGAGTAACCCAATAAGCGTAATTTTGAATTTTCAATTCCATTTTCCAAAATTTAAAATCTAAAATTCGGCGAGAATCATCGCATTCCAAAGCCTGTAGCGGGGGCTAATCTACTCAACCAATCAATAACTGACGTAGATGCATCGTTAGAATGCCATAATCTTTGGATAATAAACTGTATTCGCTCTGCTTGCGGTTGGCTCATTAACTTTAGGGCAACTTCATGCTGTCGTCTAAGTTTTTCTTCATCACTGGTTTCAATTTGCCTTAATAGCCAAAATTCCATCATAGATGAAGTGAATTGGTAATCGGTTGTTTCTAGTTGTGCAGCACGTTTAATTAAGCCCATCTCTTCTAAGTTAGTGAGGTGACGCTCATTTTGACTGAGAATTAGTTCTATATCAATCAATTCGTATTGCCGTTGTTTGAGACGACTTTGTAAATGAGATATAGCGATAAAAATTAATAAGCTTTGTTCTGCTTCATCACAAGACAACCACCAATCTTGAAAAATGTGTTTAGTAGCTTCAAGAAACTCGCCTGTAAAGTTTTCAATAGTTAAATTCTGACCACTACGCCAAAAGTTGTAAACTAAATAGCAAGCATTCTGGAGTAGCACTGGATATCCTCCCGATACTTCTTGAATCACTTGCTTTAATTCTGTTGTTAACTTCAACTCACAAGGCATACGACCAAGTAGCTCACTTATTTCTTGCTCATTGAAAAGTCGTAGTTGCAGGTTAAGATAGTGATTATACCAAGGTGACTTACCCGGATTATCTGTTGAAGTAATAGCATTTAAACGTTTGTTAGAAGTGAGAATAATTGAAAGATTATTTTCTTGTTTACTATGAAGACCAAGATTCCGAAAATCGGATAGTAATATCTGCATTTCATCTTCAGTATAGTTGTCGTTAAGATAGAGAGCAGCATTATAGTCATCTAACAGCAACAAAAGAAACTTTTCTTGTTCTCCAATTTTTTCTAGAATCAAGCGAAAATTATCCCTGACTATAGATATTGAATGCAACATTTGCTCAATATCTTTGTGCAAAGGTTCATCCTCACGAATCTCATTTTCCAGAAGGCTGAAGATTTCTCTCCAAAAAGCATCACGGGTAAAAGGAACAATATCAGCACAATTAAGAGTAACAATAATCGCTTGTTCTATATTCAGCCCATGTTGTTGCCAAGCTTGAGAAGAAGCTAATAATTGCAACAACGAAGATTTCCCTATACCTGTATTACCCCAAATAGCTAGATGAGAGCGATTGTAAATTTGATCGAATGCTGCTGCAATTATAGATTGTCGCCCGACAAAAGATGCTGGTGGAACGGGAGCGCCAACAAAAAAAGGATTGCGTAATGTTTGTAAACTTAGCCTAATTTGTTGTTGTTCTTGTTCTAATTGAGCTTCTACTTCTGAGAGTCGCTGCCGTGTGCGTCTATTTTCTGGTTCTAGTTCTAGAGCTGTTAAGAATTGGGTTTTTGCTTGGAGAAAATTGCCTTTTTGCATGAAATCGCGCCCATTACCCAAGAGGGATTTCACAAATGCTTCTCTGTAACGCAAACTGAGATTATCTACTTTACAAATTCTGGTATAAAGTTCAACGGCTTGGCTAAATTGCTCGTCTTCTAAACAAGCAGATGCCATCCCTAATAAAGCTGGAAAGTGATTAGGGTTTATTTGTAAAACTTCCTGATATTTGACGATCGCCTCAATGACATCCCCTTGTTCCTGTAGCTCCTTTGCTTGTTGATACAAAGGGCTAATTTCTTCTGGATGCAGCCCATCTAATTCTAAAATTTCTGTACGTAGCGAGTGTCTTCTAATAAACCAGCGACGCACTATTTCCACTATAATTTCATGAGAATAGGGGCGATCGCGGGATAATTGGGCAAGCTCTCTCTCTCTAATAAACCCGCCTGTTTTCAGAGTTTCCAATGCCTCATATAACTCTTCAGTCAAAACCACACCGTTATCTGTGAGCAGTTTCCAAGGATCGGGGCGAGAACGTTCTTGCATTTCGGCGACGGCTGCAAACACTACCCTCTCAGCAATCGGCAATCCTTGACGAAACCATGCTAAACCGTTGTCGGCTCTTTCAATGGCTTCATCAATATTCTTGTTGACATCTTCTTGAGTAATTTTTTGCCAGTCTTTGACTTCATCTGCTTTTTTATCTCTGGCTTTCTCAAACAGAACACTACATAGGATCTGGATAAAATAAGGGTGTCCAGCACAGAGTTGCCAAATTGCGGCGATCGCTGACGGCTCATATTCTAAAATGCCTTCAGATGGTTTGGTAATCAACTGTCTGGTATGAGTTTCATCTAGCAAACCAACTTCCTTGCGGGGTGCTTGGCGAAACAAGCTGACTAAGATTTTCACATCTTCCAACCGCCGCCCGACAACTGGTATCAGACAAAATTTTGCTGGCTGGTTGGTAATCATTGACTGGAGATGGCGAAAAAACTCCTCAGTCGTTGCTTGATCGCTGCGATCGCCAACTGTATCAAATTCATCTAATAATAAGACTGGTTTGCGATCGCCTAAAACTTCATAAAGCTCGATAAAAAAATCCACACTGAAGACTGTTGGATCTGATTTTAGTATATCTCTGGAAGGGATTGTCACTTGGTCTTCAGACAAATTCAGGCGTCTCACGATTCCCGTTGCTAGGTGATGTAAAATATCCTCTAGCGAACCCTGACTTTGACCTTCCAAGGAAAGCGGAATGAAAACATGTTGGCTCAGATGACTCAAAAAGTTAGGAATTTGAGCTAACAAAGAGGATTTACCTATCCGTCGCTGACCATGTAGGAGAATTACAGATGTCCCTTGAACTAAATTATCTTCAATGAACCTAAACAAGTCATCCCGCCCAAAAAACTTGTTTCTGTCATTGATTGCGGTGCCAGTAATATAAGGATTAATTAGACCTGGTGGCATAGAGACTACCTCCTAGCTTTTAGAGTTTACCTCACTCATACCAATTCTTAGCTTAAGTTGACACCTATGAGAGGTGCGAGCTTTTTTATAATTCAAGTCTGTAACGGTTACTCCCAAGTCTGTAACGGTTACTCCCAAGTCTGTAACGGTTACTCCCAAGTCTGTAACGGTTACTCCCAAGTCTGTAGCGACTACTCTCAGAGGTTGTTTGAAAAGTAGTTAGGTGTGATTTTAGGCACTTATTGATCCCCCCTAACCCCCCTTAAAAAGACTACGGTGTACACACAAGTGTTGAAATCATTTACTAGTCCTCGAATTACCCCACCCTAACCCTCCCCTTATAAAGGGGAGGGAACTAGATTTTTCTTTTTCCCCCCTTTATAAGGGGGGATTAAGGGGGGTAATACGACTTGTGTATACACGCTTAAAAAAGGGGGAACTGGAATTAAAGTCCCCCAATTTATCGGAGGATTTAGGGGGATCTAGAAGGTTTTGTTACCTAAAAGAAGACTTTTCAAACAACCTCTCAAGTCTGTAGCGACTGTACTGCATCTGAATGGGAACGCTATAAAAATCCTCTAAAAAAAGTGCCTCCTAATTTGCTAACCCATCCAGCCACCGATTGAGCCGTATCTTTATACTGCCACACTTGTTTCATAATGCTTGTCATCTGCTTAACTTGCTTACTACTAAGGTTGAGAAAAATTAGCTCACGTTCTGCTAATTCTGGTTCATTTGGGCTATTTTCTAATTCTTTGACAACCCACCATTCCATAACAGATGATGCAAACTCATAGACTTGTTTATCATCGTCACCGCAGCGACGGATAATACCTCGTTCTTCTAGTTCGCGCAATTCTCTATCTTTTTGACTGAGGATAATATCCACCCCATCCAAAGTGTACTGTCGTTTATGATTTACACGACCTTCTAAACGCGAGAGAGCAATAAATTTCAGCAGACTTTTTTCGTTATCATTTGACTGATTCCAAGCCGCAGAAAAGTATTGCCTATTTGCTCTTTCAAATTCTATAGCGAAATCTAACACTGTTTCCAAATCTCGATCGCGCCAAGCTCTATAAAGGAGAGAACCAGCATTTTGAATCAGCGCTGGATTTCTTCCGGAAACTTCTTGTATCCCTGCTTGAAAGTTTAGTATCCACTCAATAGAATGTTTTTCAGACAATTTTTTAAACCACTGCAATACTTCTTGATCCTCCAAAGGTCTGAGATACTTATGGGTGTAGTGATTAAGCCAAGGGGAAGTTCCTGGTGGCAGATTAGGCCCCATGTCCGAGAGTCGTTTTAAGCAAGTAACAATTACTGAAAGGTACTTTGCTTCTTGAGCGTCATTTGCTAAAGCCCGAAATTGGCTTAAAAATGAGCGCATTTCATCTTCAGTGTAGGAAACATTAGGATACAGAGCAGCATCAAAATCATCCAACAAGAGCAGCACAAATTTCTTGTCTTTGCCAATCTCAGCTAACAAAGAACGTAGCTCGTTGACGCTATAGGTTCCTTGCAGTAAAATTTGGGCGATCGCAGATTGCAATACTTGGTTATCTTTTGCTTCGTTTTTTAAGGAATTCAGTACCGTCTCCCAAAAGGCGACGGGAGTAAAAGGCTGAATCTGGAAACAATTGAAAAAGATAATCAATGCTTCAGATGAATCAAATCCTTTGTTTTGCCAAATTTCTGGTGAGGAGATATATTGCAGCAGTGAAGATTTACCCATACCACTACTACCTTGAATTGCCAGACATGTCCGATTGTGAATGATATCAAATGCAGTGCTAATATAGGATCTACGCCCGACGAACTTATCTGGGGAAACGGCACCACCAAAATAGAATGGATTGATCTGAGGTCTTTGGGGGGTTGGATCGTTTTCTGTATTCATGGGAAGTAGTTTGAAGAATGAGCAACAAAGTTAAGCGGTATCAATCGTCCATCTGCTGCTAAAGATTTTACAGCTAAACCTTGTACATTTTGAAACCTGGAGTAGTACGGGACGCAATACTGCTCGGTTAGGGTAAGTAAGAGACGGCGATAAATCGCGTCTTCGGATTTATAATTTTCATTACGAATTATCAAGTCTGCTCCCCGCGACGGTGGTTGGCGGCTTGCAATAACAAAGATTCGGCAAAAGCGATCGCGTCACTTGCTGATTTTCCACCAGCTAACTGGGCTAGTTCTTCCCGGCGAGTAGTTAAATTATCTAAGGCAGTAACTCGCACAACAGTACGTTGTTCTACGTTGTCGTTGTTATTTTTTTTACTTTTACCTTGATTAATAGTTTGCTTATCCACCCGAAAATGACGGTCTGCCATTGCTGCAACTAAGGGTTGATGGGTAACACATAATACCTGGTTGCGTTGACTGAGTTGGTGTAATTTTTCAGCGATCGCTTGGGCGACTCTTCCGGAAACCCCCACATCAATTTCATCAAATACCATTGTCCCAGCGGCATCGACTTGGGAAAAACAAGCTTTCAATGCCAGTAAAAAACGGCTCATTTCTCCACCAGAGGCAATTTCTGTTAAAGGTTGCAGTGGTTCTCCGGGGTTGGGACTAAACATAAAGGTAATTTTATCTGCTCCCATAGCAGTTGGGGAAGTCGGCAAAATTTCAACTTGAAACTTCACCTTTTCCATCGCTAAAGGTTTGAGTTCAGATATCAAACGTGATTCTAAATTAGCAGCCGCCTTACTACGCAGTTGAGTTAATTGATTACTTACTTGGGTGAGTTTCTCAAAACACAAGTTTTCTTGCTGTTCTAGACTTTCGATTGATTGTTCGCTGTCGTTAAGTTGGGCTAATTCGCCTTGGATACGTTGGTAGTAAGCGATCGCTTCTGTTAATGTCGGCCCATACTTGCGGCAAATTTGCTTTAATTCCCGAACCCGTTCTTCCACTTCTTCCAACCGCTGGGGATCGGCTTCCAAACCGTCGCCATAGGCATTAATCTGCCTTCCCACTTCCATAACCGCAGCTTGGGCGTCCCTGACTAATTCCAACAGGTGTTGCAGTTGGGTGTCGTATTCCACCATGTCATTTAATGTTGCTTCGCTGTCTCCCAATAAATCTGCGGCGGCGGGAGTTTCATCGTCATTTTGATACAAAGCCTGATAAATTTTGTAGCTCATTTGTTGCAAATCAACAACATGATTTAGGCGTTCGCGTTCTTGTGCCAACTGTTCCAACTCATTCGGTTCGCACAGATTAGCTGCTCCCAATTCTTGCACTTGATAGGTGAGCAAATCGAGTTGTTGCAAACGTTCCCGTTCTGATGTCCGGCGCTTTTCTAGTGCTAGATGCGCTTGTTGGTAAGCACTAAAGCTGCTAGCGACCTTTTGGCGTTGGTGCATCAGGGAGTCACCCCCATATAAATCCAACCAGTCCCGGACTTGGGCAGATTGTCCCACTTGTACAGTTTGACCTTGGGCTGTGATTTCCACCAAGCGATCGCGCAGTCCTCCCATAATCTGCCGATTTACCAACACACCATTCACCCGCGATCGACTGCGGACGTTACTAGCTGTGGCGGTGATTTCTCGGCTGATGACTACGGAGTTTTCATCCAGCAAATCGATTTCCTGTTCCGTCAACCAAGCAGCTAAAGGCGGGTTGGAAGTGAAAGTAGCTTCTACCATCGCCCGATTTGTCCCTGTACGAATCACTCGACTAGAGACTTTACCGCCCAAAGCGGCATCAATAGCATCTAAAATAATTGATTTTCCGGCGCCGGTTTCACCCGTCAACACATTGAGTCCCGCGCCAAACTCCAATTCCAGTTGGTCAATGAGAGCAAAGTTTTCAATTCGCAAGCAAAGCAACATCTAGCCAAATTCTCCTTCCATAGTGCTGTTAGCGGTAGCGGGGCGATGAGCCGCGTGTAAAGTGCTGAGTTGTGAGTCGGAAGAGAATTTCGGAGTTAGTTAGTAAGGCCGCATGTCTTGAGTTTAAGACTTAGCACTTTTAACTCAGCACCGAGAAAAGCAGCAATACCTACTACCATTAAATTAATACGCCCATATTAGTGTAGCAAAGCAACGTTTATGTGGGGAATGGGAGATGGGGAGATGGGGAGATGGGAGGAATAACCAATGCCCAATGCCCAATGCCCAATGCCCCATGCCCAATGCTCCATGCCCAATGCCCAATTCCTCAACATATTGTTACAATACTTAACATGCTCATTCTCAGCGGTGGCCTTCCCCATGATTGTTAAGACACTTCCCCCTAATTCCGGATCGATTCAGGAGGACAGTCGCAGCGGCAACAGTAGCCAAGGCGAACTGCATGTTATTGATATAGTGCCAGAAAATACTACACAAGACTTGGTATTGTCCAAGCGTAGCCAATTGCAGACATCGCCAAGACTTTTAGCAGCCCGAAGGGATACTAAAACAGCCGAACCTGAGACGCTTTACGATCCTGTAGAGATCGCGGCGCATTACCAAAGTAAACCGCTGCAAGTCTTGGGGCGGATTTTTGCAGTGTTGAGGCCAACACTTTCCTTCGCCTTTGGGATATGGTCTGATACTAAACGGGGAATTGTCGTCAAAAATGACCGCCGCCGAGCCGTTCAGCTACGAGAATTACTAACGCGACTAGGGCCTGCTTACATCAAAATTGGCCAAGCTTTGTCCACGAGACCGGATTTGGTTCCTCCTGTATATCTGGAAGAATTAACTAGGCTACAAGACCAATTACCGCCTTTTCCCAACGAAATTGCTTACCAGTTTATTCAAGAAGAATTAGGGGCACCTCCTGAAGAGATTTACGCCCAACTCTCGCCCCAACCAATCGCTGCGGCTTCCTTGGGGCAAGTATACAAAGGTAAGCTGAAAACTGGCGAAGAAGTCGCTGTTAAAGTCCAACGTCCAGACTTAAGAGAGCGGATTACCATTGATTTGTATATCTTGCGTAACCTCGCCGCTTGGGTACAGAAAAAGGTCAAACGGGTACGCAGTGATTTAGTTGGGATTCTCGATGAATTAGGCGATCGCATTTTTGAAGAAATGGATTACATCCATGAAGGCGAAAATGCCGAACTATTTTTCGAGTTATACGGTCATATCAAAGACATTTATGTACCGAAAATTTACTGGGAATATACCAATCGTCGCGTGTTGACGATGGAGTGGATTAACGGCACAAAATTAACCCAGACCGAAGAAATTCGCGCCCAAGGTATAGATGCTCGTTATTTGATTGAAGTGGGTGTGCAGTGTTCCCTACGCCAGTTATTAGAACACGGATTTTTCCACGCCGATCCCCACCCTGGTAATTTGTTAGCAACAACTGATGGTAAATTAGCTTATCTCGACTTTGGCATGATGAGCGAGATTAAACCACCCCAGCGCTACGGTTTAATTGAAGCGATCGTCCATGTCGTTAACCGCGACTTTGAAGGCTTAGCAAAAGACTACGTTAAATTAGATTTCTTATCACCAGAAACAGATTTAACACCAATTATCCCAGCTTTTGCCAGAGTATTTGCTGATGCTCAAGGAGCCAGTGTTGCCGAACTCAATATTAAAAGCATCACCGATGAATTATCAGCTTTGATGTATGAATATCCTTTCCGCGTACCGCCCTACTACGCTCTAATTATTCGCTCCCTGGTGACGTTGGAAGGTATTGCAATATTTATAGATCCGAATTTTAAAGTTCTCAGCGAAGCTTATCCCTACGTTTCTAAACGCCTGTTAACAGACCCAGCCCCACAATTAAGAGCATCATTGCAAGATTTGTTATTTAAAGATGGCAGATTTCGCTGGAATCGCTTAGAAAACTTGTTAAAAAATGCGCGTAACAGTCAAGATTACGACTTTAGTTTAGTGCTGAATCAGGGGATAGAATTTCTATCATCTGAACGCGGCGCTTTCATTCGTGACAAGTTGGTGGATGAATCTGTGAATGGACTTGATGCTTTAGGTAAAAATATTTTGCATAACTTTACCTATTTACTAAGAGAACGGGTAGGGTTGACAGCAGTTAATGAAACTCCAGCTGCGACAGTTGAACAACAACAAACCTTGGAGCATATCAAACGCATTCTAAATATTCTCCAAGAAACACGAGGCTTTGACCCAATGGAACTTGCGCCTAAAATTGCCCAGTTATTGGTAAATCCGGCTGTGCAGCGTTTGGGTCAACAAGTGGCCAGCCGCTTCACGCAAAAGGCTTTAGCCAGGATAATTAGGGAATTGTTGGCGTCGTAAGTTTTGTTAACGAAGCGATCGCAAAAAGCTACGAGTATTGCAGTCCAGCATGAGTGAAACCGTTTACATCGAAACCAGTATCTGATGAAATTTTAGAAGAACTCCATCGAATTCGAGAAGAACACGCAAAAACCTTCAACTATGACATCAGGGCGATCTGTAAAGATTGGCAAAGAAAACAGGCGCAAAGTGGAAAGCAGTTTGTCACCCTAACTTCTGGGCGGCCGTCTAACAATGTGGTTCAGCGGACGGAACAAAAATAGTAGTTAATATCCAAGGGTTATCTGCCACTGTTGACCAAACAAAGCAAAAGTTAAAAGTTAAAAGGCACTCATAAAGAACAAGAAAAAATGGTTACAGAGCAACTAAATTTATTTATGGAACGAAATAAAAACATTTATTTCGAGATGCATAGCACGAGAAATAATATGTCCATAATTTACTCTTGTTTAAGATGGGAAATTGTAGGAAGCGATGTCTGACGACAAGCCACTTTGTCTCTATGTGCAGAGTTTGAGCAGTAACAGGCTCAATAAATTTCATTCCTCATCTTTGTGATAACCATTTTTCTCACGTTTGAGGTTTTCTTCTAAAGCTTGAATTTGTTCGCGTCTGGCTTCTAATTCCAGAGAACGCCGCGCTAAGTCTTGGTTTTGCAACGTCAATGATTGTCGCCAATGTTCTGCTCGCTCGGCTTCGTGTTGCAAGAATTCTGGTGTAATGCCAGTGGTAAGGTAACTTTGTACTAAATGGAGTACCCAATCGGTGGCGTCTTCTACTCTTTCAATGTCACCTGCGGGGGAAAGTTCAACTAAAACAAGCAAATTCTCACTCATAGGATTTCCCTTTCCCAGCAGAATGAAAGCCTCTTCTGGAATTATCGCCCACAAGTTATCAGCTTCCTGACGCGCTAATAAGCGTAACTGGTGCTGGTCTAAAAAATCGTTTTTACGCACCTGGGCTAGATACAGCATGAGAGTCACTCCGCTTCAATTAAAAATTCAAAATTCAAAATTTAAAAAATTATTTTTAATCAAAAAATAGGCGTTGCTGAATTTGGTCATGAATTATGTTTGTCTACATTTTGTCGTTTAATGCCAAATCCTTGTAGAGACGTAGCATTGCTACGTCTCTACATACCCGTAATATCATGTCCGCTTGATTACTTATTAAACCCCAAGAACCCCACCCCGCCAAAGCTACGCTTTGTCTCCCCTCCCGAAGAGCGGGGAGGGGTTGGGGGTGGGGTGCAATGACTTTGGGAATCATAACTAATTATCCGGACATGATATAAATTGTAAATTCATATCTTGATTCAGCAAGGCCAAAAAATAAATGTCAAAAGAATTAAATTTAGCTACATGAGTTGTACTTTCAAAAATTTGGAACAGTTTATTTGCAGGTGGGTAATAGGGGACTTGCGAATTTAATCACTCTCCCATTACCCATTACAGTTATCCTAAACTACGGAGGCGTTCCCGCAGAATTTCTGCTTGTTTTTCGGCTTCTGTTAAGGCATCTCTCGCTCCTTGAACCACGTCGGGTCTAGCTTTATCGACAAAATTGGGATTGTTTAATCTGGCACTCAAAGATTGAATTTCCGCTTCGGCTTTAGTAAGGCTTTTCTCTAGTTTGGCACGCACAACCTCAATATCGACTACGCCACTGAGAGGAATTACTACCTGTATTGTACCTATCACACCAGCGTAGACGCTTTGCGGCTTGCCGTCAGGCATCGCATTTTCTGCCTCTTGTGCCTGTTGTGATTCTGTCCCTGGGAAAAACTCTCTCCATAGCTTTTGTCTAGCTTCAGCAGTCAGGAAATTTTGGCTAATAAACCAAGCTGTATAAAGAAAACCAACCATTTCAAAGAAATTTCCAATGATGGCAGTTTTATAAATCGCATCCCCCACAGCAAAACCTAACCTAACAAAGACAATGGCCAAAATAGTTAAGCCAATTATTCTCAAACCCTTCTGAGGTTTTTTAGCAACAGTTTGGGTTTTTTGTTTGTCAGTAATAATTAAAGTCTCAACCTTCGCCAAATCTTTAATGTAAACCTGTCCAGCGGTGAGGATTTGTCTTTCTTTTTCACTTTCAGTTTGTAAATTAGCTGTCACCTTCACCCCTGGTTTGACATCTGCTTCAGCACGTAAATTGCGAATCGTGCGGATAGTATCAATTAGCAATTCAAATTGTTCTTCTACAGCTAAATCTATCAGATTTGCATCTACCTGAGGATAGAGTTGTAAAGCTAAAGTTTGGGGGGAATCTGTGGATTGTTGGGTGAGAGTTTGCCAAATTTCCTCGGTAATATGAGGCATAAAGGGATGAAGTAGTTTTAAAATCCCTTCCAGTACGTAAGCGAGGGTTTGTTGTGCTACCCGCCGCGATGCGGGGTCTGCATCTGGCTGGAGGCGAGATTTCACCAATTCAATATACTGGTCGCAGAAATCACCCCAAATGAATTCGTACAATCCCTTTGCTGCTTCCCCTAAGCCGTAATTATCAATGTAATTGCTGGTTTGTTTAACAATTTGATTGTAGCGGGAAAGAATCCAGCGATCGCTCAATTCTAGGGATTGGGGATTAGGGATTGGGGATTGGGAAGAGTCTTTCCCAGTCCCCAGTCCCCAGTCCCCAGTGCCCAATCCATCCAAATTCATCATCACAAACCGGGCTGCATTCCACAACTTGTTAGCAAAGTTGCGGGAGGCTTCTACAGATGGTGATTCATCCTTTTTGCGATCGTACTCCAAACGGATATCTTGTCCCGCCCCCGCCACTTCCCTAATTAGGGTATAGCGCAGGGCATCAGTACCATATTTGTCAATTAATAACAGCGGGTCAATTCCATTACCTTTGGTCTTTGACATCTTCTGGCCTTTTTCATCCAGCACCAAGCCGTGGATGTAAACTGTTTGGAAAGGCATCTTACCAGTAAAATGCCCACCCATCATTGTCATTCTGGCTACCCAGAAAAAGATGATATCAAAGCCTGTCACCAAAGTCGTGGTAGGGTAGTAAGTAGTTAAATCCGGAGTTTGTTCCGGCCAGCCCAAAGTTGAAAACGGCCAGAGTCCAGAAGAAAACCAAGTGTCTAATACATCTGGGTCTTGTTCTAACTTGACATTTTCGCCAAATTGCGCTTTGGCTTTCTCCCAAGCCTCTGCTTCCGATTTCGCCACCACAAACGGCGTGTTATCGGTAACTTCCCCATCGGTTTCACTGACAGCGTACCAAGCGGGGATTTGGTGTCCCCACCACAATTGACGAGAGATACACCAATCTTTGAGTTTTACTAGCCAGTCACGATAAACCTTAGTCCAGCGTTGGGGGACAAACTCCGGGGAATTTTGCTGGTCGAGGAATTCTAAAGTTTTGTCAGCCAGGGGGCGGATTTTGACAAACCACTGAGTTGAAAGTAGGGGTTCAATGGGTACTTTACCGCGATCGCTGTAGGGAACGGTATGTTTGTAATCTTCAATTTTCACCAAAACGCCATCTGCTTCTAGGCGAGAAATGACATTTTTTCTGGCAACAAAGCGGTCTTGTCCTTGAAACTCCCCGGCATTGGCGTTGAGGGTGCCGTCTTTATTCATAATGTTGATTAACGGCAGATTGTGACGCTTACCCATGTCAAAATCATTGGGGTCATGGGCGGGAGTCACCTTCACACAGCCTGTGCCGAAAGTGGGGTCAACGAATTCATCGCCAATGATGGGAATTTCTCGTTGTAAAATGGGCAGAGTAAGAGTTTTGCCGATGAGATGTTTGTAGCGATCGTCATTGGGATTAACTGCCACTGCTGTATCGCCCAGCATCGTTTCTGGTCGAGTCGTCGCCACTTCCACAAAACCAGAACCATCGGTCAGCGGATAACGGAAGTGCCAGAGATTGCCATTAATCTCTTGATTTTCCACCTCCACATCAGACACAGCGGACTGGGAAGCCGGACACCAGTTAACTAAGTATTCACCACGATAAATTAAGCCTTCCTCGTAAAGGCGAGTAAACGCCTCAACAACAGCTTTCGATAAACCCTCATCCAGGGTAAACCTTTCTCGTGACCAGTCTGCCGAAACACCCAAGCGTCGCAATTGATTAACAATCGTTCCTTCAGACTCCGCCTTCCATTGCCAAGCGCGTTCTAAGAATTTCTCGCGCCCCAATTCGTAGCGAGTCTTGCCCTCAGTCTTGAGTTGCTTTTCCAGCATAGTATGGACAGCAATGCTGGCGTGGTCAGTTCCGGGTAACCACAAGGTATTACGTCCCTGCATCCGGTGATAGCGGACGAGGGTATCAATCAGGGCACTTTCAAAAGCGTGACCCATGTGCAAACTGCCGGTGACATTAGGCGGTGGAATGACGATGCAATAAGGTTCACCGTTTTTATTGGGGTCAGCTTTGTAAACTTGGTTATCTTCCCAGAATTTTTGCCACTTGGCTTCAGTGGAAAAGGGTTCGTAGAGACTGGGGAGATTGAGAATGGTTGCGGTCATGCGGGGCAAACTAACTATGGAAGGACTCTATTGACACTCCCCGACCTGAAGGTGCGGGGATTCTTGATTCAACGAGTCCACTTAGATTAGACCCCTTGCGGTATCTAACCCAGAGGTGGTTCTCTCCTCAAGCGTTAACTTTCCGAGTGCCCCTCGGTAGTTGGATGATTCCAAAATTTGTTTGATTGAAATTCTGATCGCCTAGTCCCCATGTTCGCGAAGCGTCTCGCAGAGAAGATTTTACCTATTCCTGGGTTGTTCTAGAACTATGGAATAGAACCCCATATCAACAAGAGTCAAGGTACAGATTGCCGTTAGGCATTTAGGTTTTTATACAGGTTGATTACCGTTCCTGTTAAACCTAATCTTACCAGAACGTGACTGAGGCGTAAACACCTCAAACCGTTTTCATCACGCAGCCTCAAGTACGTAATACGGCGCGTAGCGCCTGTCACTCAAGGGTTTTCAACGAGTGTTTTTATCGTGTCTTTTACTGTGCCATGCTGTACTCGCCCAAGTTAGGCATCGCCGACAATTGATGCTGCATAACAGAGTTCAACTAGCTATCATTAGCTAAGTGGTATGCCAGATACATCGACGGCAATACCATTTAGTTAGCAGTTTTTGATCAACTGCTGACCAAGCCCCGTTGGGGCGGGAGTCGGGAGTCGGGAGTCGGGAGTAGGGAAAAAAATAGCGACCCCAACCACCGCTCTACAAGCCCTGTCTTTTAAGACGATTGCAAAGGCCCAAGGTCTCAAGCCCCGTTCAATGCTGTCTTCCCCACTCCCTACTCCCTTCTTGCTGACACTCGCACCCATAAAAATTAGTTCGATCGACTTTTTATTCCCTACTCTCTATTTTGATAAGCATTACCTAAAAATTATCTAACTAAGTACGGGGTGCAAAAAATACTAAAAATTCTTCAAGGATTAAGATTTAGGATAAGGCTATGGCAACCGAACAGTTGACTAGAGACAGTGACAATCTAGATTTAAACCAGCTACTGATAACGCTGACTGCTGTCAAGCACGGTGACTTCTCGGCTCGGATGCCCTTAGACCATACTGGTGTAGCTGGAAAAATAGCTGATACGCTCAATGATATAATCGATCAAAATCAGCGGATGGCGACGGAGTTACAACGGATTGGTAATGTCGTCGGCAAAGAAGGCAAGATTGCCGATCGCGCCTCTTTAGGTGATGTTCGCGGTTCGTGGTCAGATTGTGTAACTTCTGTCAATACTTTAATTACAGATTTAGTCCAACCCACAGCAGAAACAACTCGTGTGATTCGGGCTGTGGCTAATGGCGACTTATCCCAAACCATCGCTACAGAAATTGAGGGCAGACCTCTGCAAGGTGAGTTTCTCCAAACTGCCAATATTGTTAACACGATGGTAGACCGGCTCGGTTCTTTTGCCTCGGAAGTGACGCGGGTTGCTCGTGAAGTGGGAACTGAAGGTAAACTCGGCGTGCAAGCCCAAGTGCGCGGCGTGGCTGGCACTTGGAAGGATTTAACTGACAATGTGAACTTGATGGCGGGAAATCTGACTGGGCAAGTTCGCAATATTGCCGAAGTTGCCACCGCGATCGCTAACGGTGACCTCTCCAAAAAAATCACCGTTGATGTGAAGGGCGAAATTCTCGAACTGAAAAACACCGTTAACACAATGGTGGATCAACTTAATTCGTTTGCATCAGAAGTTACAAGAGTTGCCCGTGAGGTGGGAACGGAAGGTAAGTTAGGCGTCCAAGCCGAAGTTAAAGGAGTTGCAGGTACTTGGAAGGATCTCACAGATAACGTGAATTTAATGGCGGGGAATTTAACCGCCCAAGTGCGAAATATTGCCGAAGTCACCACAGCGGTAGCTAACGGCGACTTGTCAAAGAAAATTACTGTGGATGTGAAAGGCGAAATTTTGGAGTTGAAAAACACCGTTAACATCATGGTGGATCAACTCAATTCTTTTGCATCAGAAGTTACAAGAGTTGCCCGTGAGGTGGGTGCAGAAGGAAAACTCGGCGGTCAAGCAGAAGTCCGGGGGGTAGCGGGGACCTGGAAGGATCTCACCGATAGCGTGAATTTCATGGCGGGAAGCTTGACGGCACAGGTGCGGAATATTGCCGAAGTGACAACGGCGGTGGCGAATGGTGATTTATCCAAGAAAATCACTGTAGACGTGAAGGGCGAAATTCTGGAGTTGAAAAACACTATTAATACAATGGTGGATCAACTAAATTCCTTTGCCTCGGAAGTAACGCGGGTTGCCAGGGAAGTGGGAACCGAAGGAAAACTCGGCGTGCAAGCAGAAGTGAGGGGAGTGGCGGGGACTTGGAAAGACTTAACGGATAACGTAAACTTAATGGCGGGGAACTTGACCGGACAAGTGCGGAATATTGCCGAAGTTGCCACAGCGATCGCCAGTGGTGACCTCTCGAAGAAAATCACCGTTGATGTTAGAGGTGAAATTCTGGAGTTGAAGAATACTATCAATATCATGGTGGATCAACTCAGTTCCTTTGCCAGTGAAGTGACGCGGGTTGCCAGAGAAGTGGGAAGTGAAGGCAAACTCGGCGTACAAGCAGATGTGCGCGGTGTGGCTGGCACTTGGAAAGATTTAACTGACAGCGTAAACTTCATGGCGGGAAGTTTAACGGCACAGGTGCGGAACATTGCAGATGTGACTACGGCTGTGGCGAATGGTGACCTTTCCAAGAAAATCACCGTTGATGTCAAAGGCGAAATTTTGGAGTTGAAAAACACTATTAATACAATGGTGGATCAACTGAGTTCCTTTGCCAGCGAGGTAACAAGGGTTGCCCGTGAAGTGGGAACCGAAGGGAAATTGGGTGTGCAAGCAGAAGTCAGGGGAGTGGCGGGGACTTGGAAAGACTTAACGGATAACGTTAACTTAATGGCGGGGAACCTCACCGACCAAGTACGAAACATTGCCGAAGTTGCCACTGCGATCGCCAACGGTGACCTCTCTAAGAAAATTACTGTTGCTGTCAAAGGTGAAATTCTGGAGTTGAAAAACACTATCAATATAATGGTGGATCAACTCAACTCTTTTGCAAGTGAGGTTACAAGAGTTGCACGGGAAGTAGGCAGTGAAGGTAAACTGGGTGTACAAGCAGACGTACGCGGCGTAGCTGGCACCTGGAAAGACTTGACCGACAGCGTGAATTTCATGGCGGGAAGTTTAACGGCACAGGTGCGAAACATCGCTGCTGTCACAACGGCAGTGGCAAATGGTGACCTGTCGAAGAAAATTTCCGTTGATGTCAAAGGTGAAATTTTGGAATTGAAAAACACTGTCAACACAATGGTGGATCAACTGAATTCCTTTGCATCGGAGGTAACAAGAGTTGCCCGTGAAGTGGGAACCGAAGGAAAACTCGGCGTCCAAGCAGAAGTTAAAGGTGTAGCCGGGACTTGGAAGGACTTGACCGATAGTGTAAACTTCATGGCGGGAAGCTTGACGGCGCAGGTCCGGAATATTGCCGAAGTAACTACGGCGGTAGCTAACGGCGACCTTTCTAAGAAAATCACCGTCGATGTGAAAGGTGAAATTTTAGAGTTGAAAAACACCATCAACACAATGGTGGATCAACTGAATTCCTTTGCATCAGAAGTTACAAGAGTTGCTAGAGAAGTGGGAACCGAAGGAAAACTCGGCGTGCAAGCTTACGTTAGAGGAGTTGCTGGCACCTGGAAAGATTTAACCGACAACGTAAACTCAATGGCGGGGAACCTCACCGGACAAGTCCGCAACATCGCCGAAGTTACCAAAGCGGTGGCAAATGGTGACCTTTCCAAGAAAATTACTGTTGATGCCAAAGGCGAAATTTTGGATTTGAAGAACACCACTAATACAATGGTGGATCAACTGAGTTCCTTTGCATCGGAAGTAACGCGGGTGGCGCGGGAAGTGGGCACTGAAGGCAAGTTGGGGGGACAAGCCCAAGTCCAAGGCGTTGCGGGTACCTGGAAAGATTTAACGGACAACGTAAACTCGATGGCGGGGAACTTAACGGCACAGGTGCGTGGTATTGCCAGAGTCGTCACCGCAGTTGCGAATGGCGATTTGAAACGCAAACTCATGTTAGATGCCAAAGGTGAAATTGAAACCTTGGCAGAAACAATCAACGAAATGATTGATACCCTAGCTACCTTTGCCAACCAGGTAACCACAGTGGCGCGGGAAGTGGGAATCGAAGGCAAGTTAGGCGGACAAGCGAGGGTACCTGGGGCGGCTGGAACTTGGAAAGATTTGACAGATAACGTGAATGAACTCGCTGCTACACTGACAACCCAGTTGCGAGCGATCGCCGAAGTTGCTACAGCTGTAACTAAAGGTGATTTAACTCGTTCCATCGCCGTCGAAGCACTAGGGGAAGTTGCCATCCTCAAAGACAACATCAACCAGATGATTGCCAACCTGCGGGAAACAACTCAGAAAAACACCGAACAAGACTGGTTGAAAACTAACCTCGCTAAATTTACCCGAATGCTCCAAGGTCAGCGAGACTTGGAAACCGTATCCAAATTAATTCTCTCAGAACTCGCACCCTTGGTAGGAGCGCAACACGGTGTATTCTACTTGATGGACTCCGGGGACAACAGCACGTATTTGAAACTAATTAGTAGCTACGCCTATCGGGAACGCAAACATCTAGCTAACCGCTTCTACATGGGTGAAGGTTTGGTGGGACAATGCGCCTTAGAAAAAGAGCGAATTCTCTTGACAGAAGTGCCGACTGACTATATTAAAATTGGCTCAGGCTTAGGAGAAGCTACGCCCCTAAACGCCGTAGTTTTACCCGTACTCTTTGAAGGACAAGTCACAGCAGTCATTGAATTAGCATCCTTCCGCCGCTTTAGCGAAATTCACCTGACATTCTTCGACCAACTTACAGAAAGTATAGCGATCGTCTTGAACACGATCGCCGCTTCCATGCGAACTGAAGAATTACTCAAGCAGTCGCAATCATTGGCTGAAGAACTGCAAACCCAGCAAAATGAACTCCGGGAAACTAACAAACGCTTAGAACAACAAGCCCAATCACTCAAAGCCTCGGAAGATTTACTCAGAGGACAGCAAGACGAACTGCAACAAACCAACGCCGAATTAGAAGAAAAGGCAGAATTACTGGCTCAGCAAAAGAGAGAAGTCGAGCGCAAAAATCGGGAAATCGAACAAGCAAGAACGTCTTTAGAAGAAAAAGCTGAACAACTCGCCCTTTCTTCCAAATACAAATCAGAATTTCTCGCCAACATGTCCCACGAATTGCGGACACCCCTGAATAGCTTGTTAATTTTGGCGAAGCTATTAACAGATAACATGGAAGGCAACCTCAGCAACAAACAAATCGAATACAGCCAGACAATTTACTCAGCAGGTACAGATTTGTTGGCGTTGATTAATGACATTCTCGACCTCGCCAAAATTGAATCTGGTACCATGTCAATTGAAATGACCCAAATGCCCTTGGTAGATTTGGGTGATCAAATTGAGCGCACCTTCCGGCAAATAGCTAATAGCAAAAGACTTGCTTTCACAATTGAATTGATTCCCGAATTACCACTCACCATTTACACAGATGTCAAACGTTTACAACAAGTCTTGAAAAATCTCCTCTCCAACGCTTTTAAATTTACAGAACAAGGAGAAGTGCGGTTACAAGTTACAGCGGCGAGGCAAGGATGGAGTCCCGGCCACGAAAGTTTAAATTGCGCCCAGTTGGTCATCGCCTTCTCAGTCAGCGACACAGGCATTGGCATTGCACCAGAGAAGCAAAAAGTAATTTTCGAGGCATTTCAGCAAGCTGATGGCTCTACGAGTCGGAAATACGGCGGTACAGGATTGGGCTTATCAATTAGCCGCGAAATCGCTCGTCTGTTTGGCGGCGAAATCAAATTAGTTAGTCAACCCGGTGAAGGTAGCACGTTTACATTTTATTTACCACAGGGAGGACGCGGGGAAATGGAGAGAATATTTCAGCGATTCTCGACTTCAGAGACTCTCCCATTCCCCAGTAAAGAGTCCCCAGTCCCCAGTCCCCACTCCACTCTAAATGACGATCGCACTATCATCGAAACAGGCGATCGCGTATTATTAATTGTCGAAGATGACATTAACTTTGCCCGTATCCTTTTAGACATGGCCCAAGAGCATGGATTCAAGGTAATAACTGCCCAAACTGGCACCACAGGCTTGATGCTAGCCCAGCAATTTTTACCTTCAGCCGTTTTGCTAGATATCAGATTGCCAGAAATGGATGGATGGACAGTATTAGATCGTCTCAAACATGACGCGAATACTCGTCATATTCCCGTACACATCATGACCGTTGAGGAAGGCAGACAGCGCGGTTTGCAACTAGGGGCGATCGCATATCTGCAAAAACCATTAACTAGTGAGACAATATCAGAAGCCCTGGGTAAAATCAAAGGTTTTGTCGAACGCCAAGTCAAAAATTTACTGGTAGTCGAAGACGACGACACCCAACGCCATAGTATTGTCGAGTTAATTGGTAACAGCGATGTTGCTACCACCGCCGTGGACACCGGTGCAGCAGCCCTCGAAGCCATCCGTGCCCAGCATTTTGATTGTCTCGTCCTCGATTTAGGGCTACCAGACATGACCGGCTTTGAACTCATCGAGCAAATCAAACTTTTACCCAACGGCAAATCTCTGCCAGTAATTGTCTACACAGGTAGAGAAATTAGCAAAGCTCAAGAAACGGAACTCAGACGCATTGCAGAGACGATTATTATAAAAGATGTGCGATCGCCAGAACGTCTTTTCGATGAAACAGCATTGTTTCTCCACCGAGTCCAAGCGAATTTGCCAGAACCCAAGCGACAAATCCTCGAACAACTCAATTCCAGAGACCACTTACTCGTCGGCAAAAAAGCCCTAATTGTAGACGACGATATGCGGAATATCTTTGCCCTCACAAGCATGTTAGAGCGTTATCAAATCCAGGTGTTATACGCTGAAAACGGCAGAGAAGGAATTACTTTGTTAGAAAATACAGCAGATATTGATGTCGTTTTAATGGACGTAATGATGCCAGAAATGGACGGTTACGAAACCACACGTCAAATCCGCCAAAACAATCGCTTTCAATCCTTGCCGATTATTGCACTCACCGCCAAAGCCATGCAAGGCGATCGCGAAAAGTGCATTGAAGCAGGTGCATCAGATTACATTACCAAACCCGTAGATACTGAACAATTACTTTCACTCTTGCGTGTTTGGTTATATCGCTAAAAGGGAGTGGGGAGTGGGGAGTGGTGAGCCATTGGTGTCAACTTAACGTAAAACCCTTGTAAAGACCTGATATTCAGTTCTCTGACTTACCATCACTCAACGTGTCACCCCACCCTAACCCTGCCCTTGTAAAGGGGAGGGAACTGGATTTTTTTCCCCCCTTACTAAGGGGGGATTAAGGGGGGTAAAACGTATGTGGGACAAGCGTTTGAGCTTAATTTGACACCTATGGTGGTGAGCGTACCCCTACGGGGAAGCAAGGCTGGGCGTAACGTCTCGTAGAGAAGTCGAACCACATCCCCCGTCCCCTCATCCTTAAGATAGAAAAACTTTTTACCTTTAGTAGATACCGCGATCGCTTTTCCATGAGTAAATCAACTAATAGGTTCATTATCAATGCTATTCAGCAAATTCGTGCATTTCAATATTAAATGAGTATTACATCGTAATCATAATAATGCCTAGCAAGCCCTTATCTGTGAATAATTTGCGATTACTCGTTGTCGATGATGACCCTGACACGAGAAGGATACTTGCTATTTTGTTTAAATTAGAGGGAGCAAAAATTATTACAGTTGCTTCAGCCGCCGAAGCTTTAGAAGTGATGTTATATTTTCAACCAGACGTTTTTATCTGTGATATCTGCTTACCAAACGAAGACGGCTACTCACTGCTAAAAAAAGTTAGAACACTGAGCCAAGAACAAAGGCGACCACAAATTCCAGCTATTGCGATGACAGCATTCGTTGATGAAGAACACCACGCCCATGCATTCTTGACAGGTTTCCAGAGCCATTTATACAAGCCGATTGACTTAAAGCTGTTAGTCGATGTAGTTGCTAATTTAACTAAATCAACCAGTAATTGTAGCTAGAATTGAGAGTTGAGTCGAGTTTAAATATAGCAAGGGACTGGGGATTGGGGACTGGGGACTGGGTGAAAAGTCTTTTTGGCGTTGCTGAATTTGGTCATGAATTATGTTTGTCTATATTTTGTCGTTTAATGCCAAATCCTTGTAGAGACGTAGCATTGCTACGTCTCTACATACCCGTAAATTGTAAATTCATATCTTGATTCAGCAACGCCGTCTTTTTGTGTCTAAGTTTTATCTGTGAATGTCCTAAGCATCAAGGCTTTTGCTATACATAAAAACTGCTGTACTCACTGCGTCACCCCACCCCGGTTTTGTCTAAAGCCAAAACCGCCCCTCCCCTTGCTAAGGGGAGGGGTTGGGGGTGGGGTAAAGCGTATGTGGGACAAACGTTTGAGCTGAAGTTGACATGATATTACGCTCCACCACTTGAGCGAGCCATTGACTCTCACCGGACTAAAGTCACGGTGATTCAAACTGTTGTTCCGAATCAGGCTAAAGCCATCATTCTCCACAGTTATCTTTCAAGGGATTAACCCTGTGGGACAGTCAAAAGTCCCCTACCGT
>JAESFX010000219.1_pt1 | contig 43137 bp, 43 predicted proteins | sample 9269501 | NCBI WGS metagenome assembly JAESFX01 (sample SAMN14515570, study PRJNA621655) | algae metagenome | isolation source: Desmonostoc geniculatum HA4340-LM1 and co-occurring heterotrophs from cave... | place: USA: Maniniholo cave, Kauai, Hawaii | collected 2009-07-28
AGCGGGCGGCCTTGCCGCCCGCTTCCCCTTAGCACCACCGCCACAAAGCCCCGTCCGGCAGCGCCGGACGGGGCTTGAGTGCTAAGTCACTTGCGTCGGGGCGGGATGCGGACCCGACCAGATGATGCCGATGCGGTCGTCGCCCGCAAATAGGCGGGCGGATCGAGGCGGGACGTGGGCCACAGCTGACCGAGCCTGTCGCGGACTTCCTGCGGTTTGCACCAGCGGCCAGCCACTGTCAGCTAACGGAATCCCGCGCGACGATGCGTTTTTCATTTCCGGCACGATCGGCAGAATGTCGCAATCCCATCCGGCAAGCCCATCGGTCGAGTTCATTGAGGGTGCGCTGGCCCGTCATTGAACGCGCCAACCGTTCCTTGCCAATATCTCCCTGCGCGCGACGGCCAGAACCGCGCTCACCCACGGCCTCGTCAATGGCTTTGGTTGGCAGGGGACGGCTGCGCCTCTTGCCCCTTGCTGCAACGGTGGCGCCCGAACTTTCTTCCCCTGGGCTTCGCCCATTCCTCGCGAGACAAGAAACCCCGGTCGCCACCGTCCTCCACTGCGTTCCGGCCCACCACCCATTCGCCTTGCGAATGGGACCCTGAGTGCGTGCAGCGGGGCAAGCCCCTGCCTTTAACCAGCCATCGAGGCCGCGAATGAGCGCGGGTTCGACCAAACGCAAAGGAGAAGTATCATGGCAAATATCGGCACCTTCAAGAAGTCAGGCAACGACTATACCGGCGAAATCGTCACGATGAGCTTGCAGAAGAAGAACGTGCGCCTGGTCGCCGAGGAAGCGAGCGAAAACGAAAACACCCCATCGCACCGGGTGTTCGTCGCCAAGGCCGAGATCGGCGCAGCCTGGGCCAAGACCAGCAAGGAAGGCCGCGACTATCTTTCGATCAAGCTCGACGATCCCAGCTTCACCGCCCCGATCTTCGCCAGCCTGTTCGCGGACGAAGATGGCAAGACCTTTAATCTCATCTGGTCGCGCGCGCGCACCTCGAACGGCAACTGACCAGCGCACCCACGCCCCGCCCGGCACTGCCGGGCGGGGCTTTGTTGTGCAATGTCGGAAAAGTCGGGAGTCTGGACAGACCGCAATTGCCCAACAAATCAAGTAAGCTGCCGTTCGTTGATGATAGCATGATGGGTGGATGCCATGCGCCAGCCGTCGTTCCCGGCACCTGGACCAAACAGGCTGACGGCATGCGCCAGAGAAAGGTCAGGGACGGGTCAAGTCCAGTTCGACATACGTTAAAGCATCCTCGCCAATCGCCTTCAATGTCGCCAACGCATCGGCCACTTCGCTGCCACTGACATTTTTTCCAATTTTGCCAGCAATTCCGTTCAGCACTTCATTCATCGCATGGTAGCGGTCATGTCCCAATTGGGTGAGCGCAACCAGTTTCGAGCGCTGGTGTCGCGGGTTATCAATGAACTCCACCAAGCCTTGCTCTGCCAATTCATTTGCAAGTCGTTGCATTCGTTGACGACTGGTCGGTCGTGATCGAGCTATCTGCGGAACGGTCATTGCTCCATCTAGGGCAAGGCTTCGAAGGAACCCAAAGGCGCCTCCCCCCCAGTTGGTGATCAGACCTTGCCGCTGGCCCAACGCACGAACCCGGAAAAAAAGCTGTGCGACCTCGAGCACAAGATCGGCAACGGCGTTTTGCTTGGCCAACTTATCCAGATTCATTTCCTTCGCACACATCAAAACTCATTGCGTCGTTTAAATATTGACAACATAGGTGTCAAGTTTCATTACGACACCGATGTTGTCAAAAGTGAGCTCGTCTGAACCGTGAACCCTTCAAAGAAAGGACGTTATCATGCCGCTAAGTGAAAAAGTGACCAGCCAGTCGGTGATTACCGCGCCATGGACGCGACCGCCGGTTGTCTATTTGAGCGGCCTCCTCATCGGCTCGTTGCTCGACTACCTCTTTCCGCTTGCCGCGCAGGCATCGCGCCTCTCGACCTTGGGATGGGTTCCGGGTGCGTGCTTGGCGGGTGCGGGTCTAGCGATCGCGTTGCTTGGGATTACCAACTTCACGCGGGCGAATACTCCGGTGCAGTCTGTGAAGCCCGTTGAGAAACTGGTGACCACTGGGATCCATGCGTGGAGCAGGAACCCGATCTATGTAGGACTGATGATGATGTATTTGGGATTCAGCCTTCTGTTGGAAAGCCCTTGGGCATTATTGGCGATCATTCCTATCATGCTGGTTGTGCGCTTTGTCGTGATTGCCCGCGAAGAGCGCTATCTGCAAAATCGTTTTGGCAAGGAGTTTGACGATTATCGCAAACAAGTGCGCAGGTGGTTCTGATGCGTCGTATGATAAGGATTGTCGAAGTCATCGGCATTACGCTGTTGCTCACTGGTTGTGCCTCCATGCCCGAAACAAAAGAGGCGGCTGAGCTCGTGGATCAGTTGCGGCAATATGGCGACTGGGCTTGGGCTGTTGGCATACTGCTGATCTGGGCCGATCTATTCCTGCCGGTACCTCAGACCGTGGTCGTTGCAGCGCTGGGCATTGTTTACGGACCCGTGCTCGGCGGTGTCATAGGAGCCGTCGGTCTGATCTCTGGGTCGTGGTTAGGCTTTGCACTGACCTTCACTTCCGCTCGCCCTTTCCTGCTACGCGTAGCTGGTGAGACATCGCTGAGCCGCATGGAGAAACTCTTCGACCGCGCGGGTGCCTGGGCCATCATACTGTCCCGCAGCTTGCCCTATAGCATTCCCGAAGTGCTGGTTCTCGTTGCCGGACTTGCAGGCATGCCGTGGCGCAAATTCTTGCTGGCTGTGATCATCGGCTGTACGCCGACCGGATTCGTCTTTGCCGCAATTGGAGCAGGCTGGTCGGACCAGCCGGTAGTAGCTTTGCTCATCAGCTATGTGCTTCCGATCATATTGCTGCCGTTCGCAATGGCGATCATAAATCGGATCCCAGACAAGCAGGCGACCGTGGGAAGCGGACCAATCGACTAAGATTGAAAAGCTGCCGAAACTCGATCTCAGCCTCTCGGCGTCGGCGCGTTTCAGTCCTTAGTTCGCAAGCGACTGAGCGATCTATAAAAAAACCTGGGCGTCGGAGTAGTTGCGGTTCCCGATCACCAGTCTAGCGAGAAGGGTGATCCTGTCGACCCCGGAAGCCGCAAACGGCCCGAACATGGACACTGAACCAATGGCAGCTTTTAGTTTGGTCCGTCTAACTGCTTAGACGACCGAAAACTTGTCCGAGGCCGCCATCGTCTTGCCAGCAGATTTGCGTGCTGGTCCCCGGTTCCATCGTCTGCACCGGCTGCGGTCGCACAATTGACGATATCGCCGAATGGGGCGCGCGACCGTGAGCCGTCAGCATGAAATCGAACGGCGATCGTCGGCTTGCATGGGGAGTTTGGCTTCCCGTCCCAGCCTGAAACTTCAAATCCCCAAGCGCACCCGAAGCTCCTCGATTACGGAAGCAGAAACGCGCTTTGGGTGTTCTTGTTTTGGGGGATTTGTCAACTTTGTCTTGAATGCAGGGCCTTTGGTATCGCAACATTAGCTACAATCTTCGCATTCGCCCGGCTCTACAAAGTCAATGAGGTTCTTCTTTTTTGAGTTCGAATAGTTCGATGACATTCCCGGACGGGTCTTCGAGCAAGATCGCGCGACCCGCACCACCCGTACTGAGGTCGCCACGAAAAACCGCATCGGTGTTTCGCAACTTTTCGAGCAGAGCATCAAGTTCCTTGGTTATTATCATAAGCCGATTCCATCCACCTGGCTCCGGCGTCCCACCTGCCTGTCCACCGCTGCCCGCTCCCGGAACGCTGAGGTAAAGAGTCACGTCGTCGTGTTGAAGGGCAGCGAACTTGCCTGAATTAAGCATCTGCACGCGGAAACCGAGCTTTTCTTGGTAGAAGTCAACTGCGCGGTCGATGTCCCGCACAATGTAACGCATTGATGCCATTTCAACCTCTCGACTTGCTTCGCGCACGGAATAGTGCGACGGAACTATCGGACAGAATCGTTTCATATCTTTAGGAGATATGAAACGCAAGCGTTCGATTTCGTCGGAGGAATATGGATAAGCGGATCGACAAGACTCTGACCCGTGTGAGGGAGGCGGCTCTTGACTTCTTGGCGGAACACGGTTTCGCGGCATTCACAATGGATGCAATTGCCAAGCATTCAGGCACTGCGAAAAGCACGCTCTACCGACACTGGCCCGACCGCATTGCTCTCATTTCCGACGCATTGGAAACGCTCAATCATCAGCCTCTCCAAGCAAGATCTCTCAGTAGTGGTGAACTGCGCAGTCGGATAATCGAGCTGCTCACTCATTTGGCCTCGGTATTCGAAAACTCGCAGATTGGGAAAGCTATGCCGGCGCTGATTGAAGCTGCAGAACACCATCCGCAGGTGGCCAAGTTCCTTCACGAGTATAGCGCCACGCGCCGCCAAACCCTGCTTGATCTCCTTAGCGCCGGAAAGGAGCTTGGCGACCTTTCACCTGATTTCGACCCGGAGATCGCCGCTTTGGCTTTGAGCGGTCCGATATTTTACTGCCGCCTCATGTCGTCGACAGTATTTTCGCCAGATAAAGTCCCAGAACTGGTTGATTTCATTCTGGGCCAACAGCGTTGACATTCTTTCAGACGAGCGTTCGCAGGCGGACTAACTACGACAGATTCATGAATAGCGCTTGCTTTGTCGGAAGCTGCCGCTGATGTCCGGCCTCCGGAGCGGCTGGGGTTGGCGACCTTATGATCCGACTGCCGCTCCACTGCGAAGAGATTTGTACGCTGGATCATAGCGCCAGCGTTTGCACCGCTGCCGCTGCACAATTAGCGAGATCGCAGAATGGGAGAGCGCGACCGCCAGCTGTCAATATGAAATCGTGCGGCGATCTTCGGCCCGTCTGGGAAGCAGGGCTTCACAGCAACACTGAGACCCCGAACCCCTAAGCGCATCCGAAGCCCCTTTTTCATCTTCCGAAAAACTGGCTTTGGATGCGCTTTTGTTAGGGGGTTCGTCTGTTTTGTCTTGAATGCAGGATATGCTTAGCAGCGCGTGTTGTCATACATTGCCCTGGTTCAACGGACGTTTCACGGGGCATGTTTGATGGCGAAAAAACCCCTGCCGAATACCGCGATGCTCAGCATTCGGCTCGACTCCGATGCGCTCGCGGCGTTCGACAGGGTGGCGGTTGGGCGTGGCGGTCGGAGCGCGCTGGCGCGCCAGATGATCGAACGGACGCTTCAGGAGAGTGGTGATCGTCCCTTCATCGACCGTCCCGAAGGCACGGCGCGTAATCGCATTTCGCTGCGCTTTACCGATGTCGAGATCGCCGTGATCGAGGTCCGGGCTGCGCAGCGATCCACCGATCGGGCGGGGTGGATCAAGGCGCTAGTGCGCCGGCATTTGGCTTTGAAATCGCGGGTCGATGACGGGCTGCTGGCCGAGCTCGCGCCGATCAGGATGCAGTTGCTTCGCATCGGCCGCAATCTCAACCAGGCGATGAAGGCCGCCAACACGGCGATGCTTGAAACCGGCGACAAGCAGATCGAGCCCGAGCTGCAACGGATCGCCGACATGCGGATGGAGATTTCCGAGCAGGTGACTGCCGTTGGCGAGGCGATGCGCGGCGATGTCAGCTATTGGGCTGTGCCTGATTGATGGGCATGGAGTCGGCCTTGTGGGAAGCGACCCGCCCGGCGTTTCGGGTGCGCTATATCCATGACCCGCACGGTCAGCGAGGCATCCCGCTTTATGCCAGCTATGGCGTTGCGACCGGCGCGACGGCGCGGGCCAAACTGGCGCGGATCGTGCGCAAGGCGCCTGAGGTTGTGGTCAAGGTCACGGGTCGGCAACGAGGTGGCAGCCATGTCAAAGCGCATCTCGACTATATCGGGCGCCAAGGCGAGGTGGCGATCGAAACCCGCGACGGCGAAATCCTTACCAGCAAAGACGACATCGCCGAGCGCGCTGCGGAGTGGAGCGATACGCTCCAATGGCGGTCGCGGCCCACGGTTTCGTCCGTGTCACTGATCTTCTCGATGCCCGAAGGCACCGACCCGGACAAGGTGCTGGGGGCCGTCCGCGCTCTTGTCCATGCCGAGCTGAGCGACAATCATGATTATGTGCTTGCGCTCCACACTGATACGCCGCGTCCGCATGTGCATCTGACGGTGCAGGCCGAGGGTCTGGATCGCACCCGTTTCAATCCTCGACCGGTTCAGCTTAATCGATTCCGTGAGCGCTTTGCCCGCGAGCTGCGCGCGCGCGGCGTGGCAGCCGAAGCAACACCGCGGCGCGCGCGTGGACAAGGCATTGCCGGATCGAGCATGGCGCTGGTCAAATTGCGCGCGCGGTTACGAACCGAAGGGAGCCGCCAGATGACGAATGCCGACCGCCGCACCAACGAACAGGCCGTCGCGGTTGCACGCGGCGAGAATCAATTACCTCCGTTCGTCGCAGCCGGCACTTTCCGCTGGCACGAAATACGTCGTGCCTATGAGCAAACCGCTGCTGAGCTTGACGCTACCGGACAAGCGGATGACCGGGAGCTTGCGAGCGATGTTCGCGCCTTCCTCGACAAGCATCAGGGTATGAATGCGACGCCCGAGGTGTTTGCGGCACACCATGCCCGACGGTTGGATCGTGCCGGGCGGTCACATGAGGGGCCGAATGAACCCAGACCACCGGACAAGGGGAGAGGCCGATGAGTTAGCGGGATCGTCCGTCGCGCTGCAACGCCTGTTCCTGCGCGATGTCGCGCACCCGCTGAGCCTGCTGGTTCCGCAACTGAATGACGGCGATCTTGTCACCCTTGGCGATGCGGATTGCAACTTCCTGCCGTCTTGCCTCGACTTCCTTTGATGCCTTGACCAGATCATCGGGATATTTCGCGCGGGCAATCGAAATCGTCTGGGCCACAAGGCTTTGCGCCCGGCGCAGGTCTGGGTCACGAGCGTTTTCGGCGTGGGACTGGCTCAGGAACCGCTCTGAGAGGGCTTTGAGCTTGCTCAGCTCGTCTGCGGTCTGCGGCGGTTTTGCGCCAGCCTTGTCCCCCTCGCGCCGCTTTTCGCGTTCGGCGACTCTTGCCCGGAGACGCTCGGCTTCGGCCTGGACGACCTTCGACGGGCTGTAGTTCTCGACCGCCAGCCCCTGCGCGGCGGCGGCGAGATAGGCTGCCTTTTTGAACTTGTCACCGCCGCCCACCTTGATAGACGTCCAGCCATTAGCCTTGGCAATCCGGATTATGTCAGGAAGGGCGTCGATATTGCGCGTTTTGAGGCGGTCGCCCGCAATCCGCACAATCGGCGTCTTGTCGTCGGACGTGCGATAGAGCTTGTTGCCGACGCGCAGAAATTTCCCCGTGAGATCGTCGGAGACGGTAGGCGGTTCGGATTTGCGCTTGGGCTTCTCCGTGACAGCCTTGACCGCGATCACCTTGGGCTTTCCGGTTCGGCTGCGTCCCGAAGGCGCATTTCCGGCAGGTTCATCAGCCATATTCGTCGCCTTCCTCTATTGTGATGCTTGTGTTGCCGTCTCGGTCCAGCGTCAGCAGGTCGGCAAAGAAGCTCGGATAGTCTTCGGTGCGCATGTCATCCTGCGTCGGCGGGTGAGCGGGATTTCCTGCCGCCTCTTCTTCAGTCATGTCGCGGAATGGCGGGGGAGCGATGTTACGGCGTATCGGCATTTCAGCGGGCGGCACGATGGGCGGCGGGAAAGCCCGCTTCTTAAAGAATCGACTTTTGAAATAGAATATCTTGCTACCGATGATCGGCGGAATGCCGCCGCGCAGCAGGATCAATCTGTCTGCGGGAAATTGCATCAGCTCTTGCGGCAGCATCAAAGCGCGGCGCTGTTCTGAAATGGATTTCGAGCGATTGGCGAGCAGGCCGTTGATCGTCAGCGACCGGGTGACACTCTCCTGTCCGACATAGCCGATGCGATCGGACAGCTCGTTGGCGACGCGCAGTTCCTTTGGGGTGAAGGCGACTTCAACCCCGCAGTTGGCGACGATTTCGTCAGCGATATGCTCGCCGTAAACCCCGCGCAGTTGCGAACGCGACTGGATCACGGGGAGCAGACGGATGCCGTAGCCCGCGACATAGGAGAAGGCGCTGGCAATGACTGAGGCGCGACCGAGCCGGGCAAATTCGTCAAGGATGACCAACACCGGAACCGGCGTCGCTTCACTTGGCAATTCCCGGACATTCAGATCAATAAGCTGCTGGAATAGCAGATTGTAGAGCGGGGCGATGCGGTCGAGTTCGTCGGGAGACACACCGAGGTAGATTGAAATATGCCGTTTTCGCAAATCACGCAGGTCGAAATCGCTGGCCAAGGTCGCAGCATCGACCAGTGGGTTGAGCCACAGGCCGAGGACATTGGTGATGGTCTTCTTGATGTCGGCGAAGCTGTTATCCGAGCCACCGGTAAAGTCGGTCAGGGCCGTCCGGCACCCCGTCGAGAGACTCAGGCCGGGATCGGTAAGCTCCTTCTTGAAGAAATTCCGCGCGTCGCCTTCGGTAAGATAGCGGTAGATCGCGCCCATCGTCAGCGGTTCGTGGCTGGTTTCGGCGAGCCAGGCGCCGACACCGACAAAGCCGGTGCGCGCGCCATTCGCCCAAAAGGCCTCGCCGCGTTCGGGCGCGACGAACAGCATCGTCGCGATCTTTTGCAGCTCGATGATCACATCGTCGGGGTCGCTGCGGTCGATATAGGCGAGCGGGTTATAGCGCGAGGTTCTCGCTTGCCGGTCGGTCGGGTTGAACAGGAAGACTTGCTGGCCGTAGTGCGCGCGAAAGCCAGCGCTGGCTTCGAAATTTTCGCGCTTGACGTCGAGAACTACGACCGAGCCTTGCCATGTCAGCAAATTGGGAATGACGACGCCGGTGCCTTTGCCCGATCGAGTGGGCGCTTCGACAAGGACATGCTCGCTCCCACCGAAGGTCAGGAAGCGCCGACGCTTGCGTCCGACGACGATGCCTGCGGTCGCGCGGAAGCCGTGCCGCTTGATCTCGCGTTCGCTGGCGAACCGCGCGGCCCCGTGCAGCGGAGCGCCGCGCGCCCACAGCGCATAGACCAGCCCGGCGAGCAGGCTCAGCCCGCCCAGCAAGCCGCCCGCCATTGCCTTCACGACTTGCGGGTCGCCGCGATAATACCAGAAGAACTGAGGCATTTTGAGCGGGTCATAGGCTGCTACGGGCAGGCCGAGGATTACCCAGCCGATCATGCTGGCAATGGCGAGCGCGATCAAGGCCGCGAGCGGTATGGCTATGAGGTATCGTGCCGCCCCGCCGTCAGGCGAGGTGCCTGCTTTCCGGGTCATAATAGATCTCCGTCACGCGAAAGTCGCCGCCTTCCTTCTTTGTCTGGACGACGACATCGACGAGCATCTTGAGCAGCGCGCGAATGTCTCCGCGCGCCAGATCGGAGCCGCCCTCACTTTCCTTGACCAGCAGGGTCAGTTGCTCGAACGCCAGTTCCGCCGAATCCGCATGGATGGTCGTGATCGAACCGGGGTGGCCCGAATTGACATTGCGCAGGTAGAAGAAAGCCGTTCCGTCGCGCAGCTCCTGGAGCAAGATGCGATCGGGCCGCATCCTGAGCGCGCTTTCGAGCAAATGCTTGGCGGTGACGTTCGCGGTGCCCTGGCCGTCCTTGGCGTAGAGCATGTGAACGACATTCCGCTGCGGAACGATCAGTTCGCGCGTGTCCTCGATCGTCAGCAAGCGTTCTTCGGGCGGAATGAGCTGGATCAGCCCTTTGGACAGCGTGGTCTTGCCCGAGCCAGTCGCGCCCGAGATCAGGATGTTGAGCCTGGCCTTCACGGCGCGTTCGAAAAATTCGACGTGGCGGCCGGCCTTGAGCAGCGCGAGCAAGTCGAGTTCCTCGGCCGACACTTGCTTTTCGGCGATGCGCGTTTCTTTGAACAAGCCCGTTGCTTCGAAATCAGCGAGCGTCATCGTGACGGTCGAGGGCTTGCGCACGGTGATCGACACCGTTTCGTCGGGGACGACGGGCGGCACGATGATTTGCACGCGCTCGCCGGTCGAGAAGATGGTCGAGACGATCGGGTTTTCGCGGGTGATGTCCTGCGCGGTGAATGCGGCCGCAGCGGTGGCCAGTGCCATCAGATTCTTGAAGTCGAGGCTCGGCTCGCTTTCCCATGTCCAGCCGCCGCGCCGTTCGATCCCGACTTCCTGGGGGCGGTTGATGACCAGTTCGGTGACGGTATCGTCGTCGAGATATTTGCGTAAGGGTGCCGTCACGCTGTCCAGAACAGCGGTGTTCTTGCCCGGCGCGGCCATTACCTGAGCGCGAGACCGTAGACGGTCGAGAAGTCGAAATCCTGCGCGACGGTTATGCCGACATCCTCGCCTTGGTTCTTGCGAAGCACGGGCCTGATCTGGCCGTTCTGTTGGAGGATCGTCGAAGCTGCGTCGCCCGGGACGCGGGTGGTATTCGACGCACTGTTGCCGACCGCTTCTGTACCCACCGTGGCTGCGTCTTCGACGAGGCTGAACAGCAGCGCGGTGCCGAACCTCTGCCAGAAGAAGTTATTGACGCGACCGTCCATGCCACCGCGCCCCAACGCATCGGTTGCAGGCGAAGCCACATCTATCGCGATGCCGCGTGGCGTCACGGCGCGCGTCCACAGCACGAAAAGCCGGTATTGGCCGCGATTGAGTCCGCCCTGATATTCGCCGACGACACGCGTTCCTTTTTCCATCAGCACGACGCGGCCATTATCCGAATAGACGTTTCGCGGGACGATGCAGCTCACATAGCCGGGTTGGCTTGAGTCCATTGCCGATTGCAGGACGCAGGGAATGAAGTTTCCCGCCGTGATCAGGAAATTGCGGTCGGGAAGCGGACGGGCCTGCGCTTGCCCTATGGAGGATGCCTGGCGCAGCGTATCGAGATTGGTCGATGGCGGCGGCTGGCGTCCGGCGCCTGCGGGAACGCCATAGTCGCCGGTGCGGACACCTGTTCCGCCACTATCGCGTTCGCCGCCATAGGCGATCAGCGACGAGCGCCGCGCGGCCTCACGCAGCATCTCGGCTTGTGACGGCTGGCGGGGCTGCTGCGCGCCAGACGGCGGTAGCTGCGACGGCGCAGCCTGCGCGCCGATCGCGGGGACAACCGGCTCGCCGACTGGAATCGGCGCATTGGGATCGGTCGCCGCGCCCGCCAACGTCGGCGCGATGACCGTGGCGGGGTCATATTGCGCGGGTTCGAGCGCCGGCTTGGGCTTCGGCGGGGGAAGCGTCGAGTTGCCGGTCAGTCCCGTTCCCAAGGCCAGCACTGTAAACATGATCGCGCCAGCGGCAGCGGCGAAGCCGATCATCTTTTTCGGGTCCATCGCCGTGCCGGGGATCGACGGCATTTTGCTGGCACGTTCGATTGCGGGTGCGCGTTCGATCTCTTCGGGATCGGGGGTTTGATCGACGGTCGCGCGGTCCAGGCCGTGCGCGCCTTTCGACGTTTCGGCCATCATTTTGTCTCCCCAATATCCTGATTAGACCTTCGTTCGACGATGCTTGACGCGGTGCCAGTTTTCGGATCGCGCCCGTAGAAATCGCGGGCCTCGTTGAAAACGCACAGCACTTCCTTGCCGCGTCGCAAGCGAAGCTGCGCGAATACGCCGTGGATCACGACAAACTCGTCGCGCACGTCGAACGGAACGATACTTTCGCTGCCGTCGGGATTGACCGCAAAAAAGGCGGGAAGCTCGCGCTGGTTGGGAAAGCGCAGCGCCGTAAACTGACCGTTGTCGGTGATTTCGGAAGGCTGGATCGCCGACGAGCCCTGCACCGTATAATTCAGGTTCCGCTTGCCTTCGAGGACTGCGAGATCGAGCGCCGAGCGGATCGCGCCCGATTGCAAGGCGACGGCCTTTGCATAGGCGGCCTGCGTTTCCGCGGCCTGGGCGGCGGCCGCTTCCTCGCGGGGATAGCGGAAGACCAGCTTGAAGAAGGTATCGGCCGCGCGCGGACCGATGGGCCCGCGCCGCGCCGAGAGTTCGAACGTGTAGGTGCGGCTGCCGCTATTCGATTGCGTAATGACGATGAGATTGGTCGATCCCGCCAGCTCGCGTGGTTTGATGAATAGCGAATTGTCGGCCGGGGCGACTTCCCATGAAACCGTGTCGCCGAGCGCGACATGCTCGACGCGTTCGCCGGGCGAAAACACTATTTGCGTTGCCGAGCGGAAGACGCCGACGATGCGGAAAACCTCCTTGTCATTGTAGATCGCTTCGCGGATGCGATTGTCTTGCGCGGTCGGCCGGGGCGTTTCGTTCGACAGCGCCGGTTGGCCGCTCATAAAGAGCGCGATCGCCGTGACGTGGCTCGCTCGGATCATTGCGTTACCTCCAGATCGGCGCGATAGGTTTGCACCTCCAGTCCGAGCGGGTTCTTGAACCGCTGCTGCTCGGTTGTGGGGGTATCGGTGGTGTCGTAGGTGATGGTCGCGATCGCAGGCGTATCGGTCACGGTTGAGCCGCGCTGGAGCGACTTGATGAAGCGAACCTGCGCTACCTTGGGCGACACGAACGTCACCGACTTGACCGCGACGAACACCGTATCAAGATCGGTGAAGGTCGATTGCGGCGACTTCGGATTGTCCTTGCTGTAGAAGGCGGTCCAGCGCGCCTGTTCGTCGCGCGACGACATCGCCAGCACACCCTCGAAAAATTCCTGGCGCGCTTGCGGAATCCAGCCCTCGCGGTTGCGGACATAATCGGCGAGGAAATATTTGGCGACGGCCTCATTATAGGTGACTTGCCGGTCGTCTGACATCGACGAGGTGATTTCGCTCGCGCCAGTCGCCTTGTCGACCGTGATGACATAGGGCGCGACCGTCTTGAGCGGAGTCAGCATGGCCACCGCCGCAACGCCGGTAATCGCCAGACCGCCCGCCACCGCTGCTACGGTCCAGGCGAGCCGCTTCGAGCGGTTGGCGGCGATCAGCCGTTCGTGATCCCAACTCGCGGCTTCCGCGAAGTAGGCCTTGAGATCGTGCTCGTTGGTGACACCGCCCGCCATGATACTTAGCAGCTCCGCTCGGTCGAAGGTCTGGCGAGGCTGCTTATCGGCGGCACTTGGCTTTCTGGCTTGGTGTCGGCTTTACCGGGCTTCGGCGCTGCCAAGGGTTTTTGCGGAAAGACTTCGACGCCCTTGCGCGGTTGGCCGTCTCCGTCCGCTTCGCCTGCGGGCGTGGACGTCCCCGCGACCGGATCGACGCTGGGCAGGATCGAACCATAGGGATTGGCCGGGCGTCGCTTCTTGCCGTCACACATCGCGAGCTTCGGCGATTTTGATGCCGCGCTGGCAAAACCCGTCGGCGTTACCAGCGCCAACGCCATCAGAACACTCACAACATACTTAGCCATCATTCTGCCCCTCATGATGTTCCCCGACTGACCGAACCCGACGTCCGCATCCGCGCGATGCCGCGCGCAAGGCCGCGTTCGATCGTGCGGCTGGTCGCCTGTGTCGCGGTCGCGCCGCGCCCGGCGACGAAGCCTCCCGCCGCCGCGATCGCCGATGCAAATTGGTTGGCGAGCGCAGGCCCGCCGCCGCCAAGCGACGCGGCAAGCATCGGAATTTGCAGGAAGAAGAAAAATCCGAGCGCGTAGAAGGCCAGCGCCTTGATCGCGGCCATTCCGATTTCGTCGTTTTCCGAAATCGTGGCGATGATGGCATCGCCGGTCTGCGTCAGAAACAGCGTCAGCACGAGCGCGAACACGATCAGCATCAGATAGTTGATGCAGGCGCCCAGCCAGGCGAAGAAGTAGCCGCGCGTGGATTCGAACAGCAGTCCCGCCACGAACAGCGGCCCGACGACAGAAAGCAGCGCCAGGGCGAATAGCCCGAACGCGCTGATCACGAAACCGATGGCCGCGCAGAGCAGCGTAGCGACGATCACCATCACCACGAGGAAGCCGGAGAATACCGCATAGCCAATGTCGGGGATCGTTCCCTGGGTTTGCTGATAGTCTGCGGCGATCTTCCGCATTGTATTGGCGGTGTCGAAGCCCGTTCCCGCGAGCTTGTCATAATATCCGCCGAGACCGCCGACATCAGAGCCGCCAAGGGCATTGGCGAACTGGCCGGGGAGACCGCCCAGCGCGAACATGCCGATCTGGCTTCCGTAGAGCGAGGTGACGGCAAAATATAGAAAGGCGAGCTGGCAGCCGCGATAGGCATATTCGCGAAAAGGATATTGCACTGCGCCGCGCATGATCGCGTAGCCGAGCAGCGAAATATAAATCACGATCCCGATGCGCAACGCCGGGGAGACGATGCCGATCACGGCAGCATATTTCCCGACTATGCCCGCAAGGGCGCTGTTGAGCGCCTCGAACATCGTCGTGAAAACATGATCGCTGAAATCCATGCGCCACTCAATCCTTGAAATTTCCGGTCATTTGCCGAGCTGAATTTGCGCCTTGGCGAACGCCGCCGCACGGCAGTTGCCGGTGACAACGGCGGGTTGCGCCTCCGAAGGCGCGCCGGAACCCGCCCATTCGCGGCAAATCTTCTGCATCGGCTCGATCGCTTGCGGGTTGGCGACATAGTATCGCCAATCCCGCGCAGGCATTTCTGCCCGGGGTGCGGACTTGCCACATCCGGTCAGCCCGAGCGCGATGCAGAAGATCGCCAACCGCACGTCATTGCCCCTTGTAGTAACGGCTCGCTTCGTCGAGTTTTCGGGCAAGTGCGGCTTGACCTTCGGCGGCGCGTTGACGTTCCTGCACTTCCTGCTGCAAAGCGATGGCCTGCAACCGAAGCTGATCGTTCTGCATCGCGGCGGATTCGAGTTGCAGTCGCGCGGTCAGGTCCGCGACTTCCTTCGAGGTCGCGGCGCTCGCCAATCGGTCGCGTAATTGGTCGAGCCCCTCCGCGCGAGTGGTGACGGCCGCCCCCATATTCTCGGCGAGCGCGGCGTTGATACCGATGTTCCGCGCGTTGAGATCGAAGGCCGCGCGCGATTGTTCGGACCCGGCGAGTCCCAATTGCTTCAGTAAGTCGCGGTAAACGGCATCAGCCTTGGCGCGACCCGCGCCGACGACATCGAGATTGCCGTTACCGAAGCCTTCGAGGGAGCCGCCCGATGTGTCGAGTTCGCGCAGCGCATCGGACTTGAGCTGCTGCGCGACTTGCGGAATGTCGGTGAGCTTATTGAAATCCCGATAAAGCTTCTGTGCTTCCTCGATCTGTTGCTTCCCTTGCGCAACCATCTGGATCGATTCTCTGACAGACTTGATCTGTTGAACCAGACTGGCGCTGTCATGAACCGCAATGCCCTGCGCGAGCGCAGGCACCGGGGCCACGAATAGCAATGTTGCATAAAGCGCCTCGACTCGGGCTTTGCTCAGTTTCGTCATCGACTTGTCCTTTCTTTCAGCTCAACTGGGACGCCTCCGTTTGTGGAAGAGCGGGAGCCAGACAGAAGGATCGCTTCCCGCCTCGGCAATCAGTTCGTCAGCAACAGCGGTGGTTTCTGCGCGGCCCGACAAGACTGCCAGCTCGTCATCCAGACCGGCGAGATCGAGTTCGACCACCACACTGTCATGGCCCTGTTTGACGAGGAATTTGTGGCTTTCGGGTGCAAGCTCTTCGCGCACCAGCTTGAATTCGGCCTCGGACAGCGCGAAGCCGTCGACATAATCGCGCCGCGCTCCGAACGGATTGGGCAGCATGATTTTGGTAGCGACCTGTTCGAGGACCGAATGGCTAATGTCGCTCTTGAGCGCGTCGGCGGGAGATTGGGTGGCGAACACCAGCACGGCATTTCGCTTGCGGTAGGTTTTCAAGCCGTCCTGGGCGAAGCGCCGGAACGACTCATCGCCGAGCGCCTTCCAGAATTCGTCGATGCAGATGACCATCCGCTCGCCCGTCAGCAGCCGGTCGATGCGATGGAAGAGATACAGCATGACCGGGGTGCGAATGTCGGCATTGTCGAGAAAGTCGGTCATGTCGAAGCCGACGAACCGGGCGTCGAGGGTCATGGAGTCCGCTGGGTTGTCGAACACCCAGCCGAGCGAGCCGCCTTCGGTCCATTTTTCGAGCCGTGCACCGACGCCGCTCGCATCCTTCATGCCGAGCATCGAGCGCAGCGCGCTCAGCGAGCGATCGGCGACGTCGAGTTTCATTACGGCGTTGATGCCGTCCTCGATCAACCGTTCTTCCTGGACGGAGATCGGCTTGCCGTCGGCGCGGACGAGCTGGCGGACGAACAGCGACAGGAATGTCTTGTCCTCCGCCTTGTTGGCGAGTGCCTTCAATGGCGAGAAGCCGGTCGGCACGCCGTTATGGAGTGCCAGATAAGTGCCGCCGCTTGCCTGCACGAAGATTTGCGCGCCGCGATCCTTGTCGATAAATATCTGCCGTGCGCCGGTCTTTTCGGTCTGCGCCATCAGGAAGTTCAAGAGCACAGTCTTGCCGCCGCCCGAAGGCCCGATGATGAGGGTATGGCCGAGATCGCCCTTGTGGAAGTTGAAGAAATACGGGCTGCGGGCATTAGTTTTGAGCAACGCAATCGCATCGCCCCAATGGTTGCCGCTCGCAGTTCCCGCCGGGAAGGTGTGGAACGGCGAGAAGGCCGCGAAATTGAGCGAGGTGATGGGTGCAGGCCGGGCGCGCCAGGCAAAATTGCCGACAAGTTGCGACCAATAGGCCGCTTCGAGCGCCGCACCCTCGCGCGCCGCGACCATGCCGGTATCGGCCAGCGCGGCACGCGCCACCGACATGTGATCGCGCAAGGCTTTGACGCTCTCCGCATAGACTGCGAGCGTGAAGTGATGATCCCCCAGCACGAAGCGGTTCGACATGAGATCGTCCGCCGCGTCGATCAGCGCATCGGCCTGGCTGACCGCGCGGTCGCCGGCATTTTCCATCTGCGTCATGCGCAGCCGGAACTTCTCGGTCGCGGCCGCCCGCCCAAGGAAGGTGAAACTCTGCGTCAGCACGAACCCGAAATCGACCGACAGCAGCGCCTCGAATTGGCGGGGCGTGGTTTGGGCAGGATATTCGCGAATGCCGAAGATCCCGCCGAACGCCGAGGCATCGGCGTCGCGCACTTCGATGGTTTCCGCGCCAAAGATGGAGCGCGAGCGGTAGAGCGCGCCACCCAGATGTCCGCGCACAACAGGGACGCGGCGGTGGCGACCGGTCATTACCATGTCGGCCACTTCCATCGTTTCAGAGAACATCAGCCCGCGATATTCGTAGATGGCGCAGCGGCGCGGTTCGCAGCGCGCTATCAACTTCTCGAAGTCGCGCGCCTTGTCATCGAGCAATTCGACCAGCGCCTCGTCGATTGCCGGCCCTTGCGGCGCATCCTTAGACACGCGGCGCTTGAATAACTGGATGATCTTGTCTCCGCCGGTTGCGCCGGGGCGGATAACCAGTGTTACAAAGAAACGATTGATGAACATCCGCTCGCGACTGATCCGCCCGAAATAGGCGCGATCGAGATCGGCGGCGAAGCCGGACTTGAACGTGCCGCCTGGATATTGATCGACCCGCATCCTGATCAGGTGAGCCCAGATCGACAGCCGCTCATCGTGCAGGTTGCGGAGCAGGCCGTTGAGCTTGGTGTGCCAGTCGTTGAGATCGCGCACATCGGCGGTCTCGAAGGCGCGACCCTGCAACTCGAATGTTAGGATGATGTCGCCGGAATCGAGCGCCACCATGTCCTCGTTAATGTGGCGCGCGTAGGGGAGAAATCTGCTCGGGTCCGCCTCGCGCTGCGCCACCTTGAGCGGCACCTGCCCAGAAGCGTTTAGGCCGGGTGCGATCAGCCTAGCCATGACGGCCAAAACCTTTGCGGCGAAGGCCAGCCAGCGGAAGCGGCGAATAGCTGCTGCCACCCCAGAAAGCACGATTGCGGTGTCCCAGCTTCGTCCGTCCCCACAGGAACAATAGGCGGAAGGCATTGACGTCGTGGCGGACGATCAGCCGCGAGATCGAATAGCCGAAGGCGACAATCAGCGCGGCGTAGAGCGGGCTGTTGCTCCAGATCAGCACCGATGCGCTGGAAATGAGCAGCAACACCGCCGCCTCGATCGGGATTCCCGCCCACAAAGCTGGGCGTGTCACCGCGAGGAACAGCGTGTGTTTGGTCGGAGGCTCGGTCTCTTCGGTCATGGCGTTATCCGGCAATCGCGCCGACAATCGCATCCGCCGAAAAGACGATGGCGATTCCGATAATCACCGTGACCAGCACCGCAGTCGAGGCCCGGCCCGTGAACCAGAGCAGGCCAGTCACGATGACGGCGATGACAGCCAGGGTGCGGAGCAGCGTCGAAGAGAGCAGACCGCGCACCTTGCTAGCGAAGCTCTCAAGATTCTGCGCATAGGCCGGATCGGGGTTTGCGAACGAAATGATCGCCGCCGCAACCAATGCCGCGCCCCACAATATGGCGTTTTGCCGGGGTCTTGACATGGCTTGGAACTTGGCGGCCAAATTTGCTCGCCAGTTTCTAAAGCCGCGTCCGAATTTCAGGATCACATTCATATGCTGTTCCTCTCGTTCCCAACGAGGATTTCCGTTTCGCGGTCGTAGGCGGCCCGTTCAAAGACGTTCCACTTGGGCGGGGGAGCAGGGCGGGGCCTGGCCGCTGGCGCCTGAAGCGCCGTGTTTTCCTTGGTCAGCAATTCCAGCAGATCGCCGCTTGCCGGTGCAGCGCTGGCAGGCGGCGGATAGGTCGAAGCATAGAACGCGGGCGCGTTTGCGACACCCGCGTTGCCAACCACCTTTGCAACATAGCCATTGCGAAATCCACGCGTCTGGCTCCCCGTGTTATACATCGAGAGGGCGACCCGAAGGGCGGTCTGCGGATCGCGTCCAGCCCTCACAGCATTATAGTTGGTAGTAAGAACGCGCCCGAGCGCGGCGATGTTGGTGCAGGGATCGAAAACAGTCTCCCATGTGAGGCCGAGCCACTGCATATTGCGTGAGTTGATTTGACCTAAACCCAGATCGACGGAGAATCCAGCAGCAGTATAGCGCTGCGCTGTCCTGACCGCGTCAGCAGAGTTGGTCTGACGAGGCGGTTGCCGGTCGCCGTTTACATTGAGCGCGAAGGGCCTGCCGCCGCTTTCAGTTCGGACAATTGCAAGCACGGTTTCCGGCGCGACCATTGGCGCGCATTGCAACGCCAGTGCGAATATGGCAGCATCAGAGAAAGCCATAACAGTTGCCTACTTCCGATTTGGCAGACTTTGCTAATTGCGCTTTGTCATCCAATGTATGCATCCCGTGAGTTAAGCCTCGACCAAGATTAGGAGGCTCAGAACCTTAGGTTGTTGATAGCTCACGCGTGAGCCGATCAGCCATAGGCTTGCGAAGGAGCGGTGACCGTTCCGACCAGTATTTCGAAGCCAATGTAGGCTTTTGACCTTCAATTTTGATCCTGCAGGTGCTTGTTCATCGCTGAGTGCGTTCGCAGCCATGCCGATTCTTCATTCAAATTTGAATAAGTTAGGCAGGTTGGGGCATTTGCCTTCGCAATCTCAAAGCCTCGCTGGCATCGCTCAGCTAGAGGCGCAACATGAACCGAAGCCGTTATGTAACTCGGCACCTCGATACGATTGATCGGCAGATTATCGCAGCATTGACTGATGATGGCCGCATGACGATCCGGGAGCTTGCGGATCAGATTGGCTTATCCAGCCCCAGTGTCACCGAGCGCATTCTAAAATTGAAGGATGCCGGCGCGATCTTGGGGTATACTGTCTTGGTGAATCCCAAGGTCTTTGGACTTGTTATTTCGGCGCACGTCCGTCTCCTCGCGTTGCCGGGAGAAGTGAAAAGGCTGGAACAACTGCTTATTGCAACTCCAGAGATTGTTGAAGCGGATCGCATTACGGGCGAAGATTGTTTTCTGGCGAAAGCAGTGGTAAGCGATGTGCAAGCGCTCAACGCCCTTTCCGATCGCTTTCAACCATATGCATCGACTGATATCTCCATCACGCTTTCGTCGACCGTTCTGCGGCGCCTGCCCATATTGTAGGCTCGATTTCAAGGAACGATGTGATCCCCAGATGGGCCCGCAGGCCCGATTGTAACGCGCTCTCTTAGTGATCATGAGGTTGTGCTCGCTGCTTTACGGCCGTGCCTGAGCCGTCAGCGTTGCCCAGCTATCGCCAACGACAACAATCAATGCACGATCGCCCAGAGTACCCGGCAAATTCGATATCAGTCATGATCCACCGCAACGCAGTTTTCGCTCGCGCTTCTACTTGCAAACACGCGGACCCTTTCCTGTGCTCCCCAAAATAGCCAAGAAGGCTATTTAGCCGTAACAACTAAGAAGAGTCGATGATTACCGAGAAACCAATTGAGAGCGTAGCAATTCGCGGGAGCGGGCCACCATTCGACCTTCTGGACAATAGCGGCAAGTTCTCTAATTTCGCGCTCGTTCAGCCGGAGACGATGACTAAGCATGACCGCCATATGCTCACGATCTGCGAGGCGGGTTGTTTGAGGCAGCTAGAAGTGGTTGCCTGAGTTCATGGTATAACTGGTGGTACCATGGGAGAGTATGCGATTTGCTGCTACGCCACGAACTGATCAGAGAGTTTCGACATGATAACCGAGATTGAAGACTATTTCTCCAAAGGTTGCGGCCGCTGTGAACGCTTTGATACGTCGGACTGCTCAGCGCTTATATGGATAGCCGGCATAGAGGAGCTGCGCCGCATTTGCCTCGATGTCGGTTTGCACGAGACCGTAAAGTGGGGCCATCCTTGCTATATGTTTGGCGGTCGCAACCTTACCATTATCGGCGCATTCCGAAGAGATTTTCGTCTAAGCTTTTTTGATGCGGCACTAATGACAGACCCCGAGGCGGTGCTGGAGAAACAGGGGCCAAATACACCGCATCCTGACATGTTGCGATTCACGTCCAAAGAGCAAGTCTCCGAAATGGAGCATACTATCCGCTCGTACCTGCGCGAAGCCATGCGATATGTCGAAGCGGGCATAAGGCCGCCGAAGGTCGCATTCGACATTGAGATCCCTGCCGAACTGATCGATGCGCTGGACTGCGATCCTGAATTGTCCGAGGCTTTCCACAAGCTCACTCCAGGACGGCAGAAAAGCTATGTGCTCAATCTTAATTTGGCTAAGGCCACCGCAACACGCACTGCCCGCATTTTAAAATTCCGCAACAAGATACTTGCCGGAAAGGGAGCCGCCGAGTGGTAACAGCGCCGACCGACATAGGTTCAGTCCGCAGCACACACCCACAATGCAGTTTGGTTGTGATGGTAACCTTGCGGTATCTAATCGGCTCATAATCATCGCGAGCACGAAAGAATGCAATCACGACAAACACTAAGTGAGATGGATCGCCGTCTCGTAGCCGCTTGGGCAGCGGACTGTGCGGCACATGTTCTGTGGATATTTGAAACCGAGCTGCCCGGTGATCGGCGTCCTCATGAACTTATCTCCCGAACGCGTGCTTTTTCAAATGGAGAAGTGGAGATAGCCGCTGAGATAAAGCGTCGCTTCGGCGGGGCTTATGTCGGCACAAGGCTTTCCCACGCAGCGGTCGCTGCGGTTCGTGCCGCAGGCCAGGCGTCGGCCGTCTGCCACATGGGTGCACACGCACTTGGGGCTGCTGCCTATGCGGTTAGAGCGGTCGGTTTGGCAGATTCCAATTCCGATGCTGCGGCGCGTGAAATGAACTGGCAGTTGAATCGGATGACAGCGGAGGTCCGCGAGGCGCTGAAATCACTGCCACTTATAGGCGAGGATCGGTCGGGCCCCTTAGGGCCTGGGCTGCTCGCTTCGGGAGATCTCGGCAAGATCGTTGCCGAATTACAAACCCATCTCGCCAGTGTGGAAACCCCGATAACTAGATAGCGAGGACCGACATTCATGACAACATCTACGCGGAAACGGGTCGCAGGACATTTAACTGCTTTTACCGGTCATGCCGGCATCTAAGGCATTTAGCGCTCGTCGAAGCCCGTAGGTCCAACCAGGCGTATCTTACACTCAAGACGACGCAGCGCATCTTTGTAAGCAATCTCACGCCGCAGGGCAACAATGTGTAACGGTCGACCGGCGAGGGAGAAAATCCAACATAATCACCTGATGATTGCAGGCTTTTCAAGTAGACGTCCTAAATTCTTAGGATAACTAAGATCGGGCATTGCAAGAAAGCACATGGCCAAGATGCTCGCGAACGCCTAGAAATGACGTCCATAGACGGTAGAACTAAGATGTCAAAGACCCCCATGAATCCCCAGCGTGAACCAAGCTTGAGTATTCATTTTGACACTACGGTCATCCATTGGCGCGGACCTGCGCCCTATCTGTTTGCCCGCGTTCCAGATGCGCACGTTGTTGACGTGAAGTACGTCGCTCGCGAAAATAGTTATGGATGGGGTTGTGTGCCGGTCGAAGCTACGATTGGTGAGACCACCTTTACCACTTCACTTTTCCCACGGCAGGGTAGCTACATGCTGCCCGTCAAAGTTGCCGTCCAGGAGAGGGAGCAGATTGGACTCGGCAGCGAAGTTGCTGTCAGTTTGCGGGTTTTCCGGTAGGCCATCATTTGCTCATGCGCGGTCGACGATTCGACTAACGGTTAGCCCGCTCTCGCACTTCGCTAGGGCCCTGTTGAGATCCTCAAGCAACTCCCGGCCGCGATCGTTTTCTCGGAATCCCTAATATTCTGACAGCCCATGTTTCGATCAAGGGATACTCCAATCGCTTCAGAACGAAGCGGCAGTTGTTCCTATCCAGCAACAAGCCGGAGCAAGGGAGCAGAAAATGAAACTACACCACCTTCTTGGAGCGTCGATGCTGGGGTTAAGCGTTGCCCAATTGGTGCCTGTCGCGGCTTACGCTCAAGAAAGCCAGACCGGCACACCAGAAGACAGTGGTGCGGAAGAAGGTGAGGGAGGAGCCGACGATGTCATTCTGGTCACCGGGTCGCGCATCGCACGCCCGAATCTTGAATCAACGGTCCCGATCAGCACCGTCGTCGGCGAAGAATTCTTCCAGACTGGCCAGACTTCGGTAGGGGATGTTCTTAATGAACTGCCCTCGTTGCGCAGCACAATGAGCCAGTCCAACGCCGGTCGCTTTCTGGGTACCGTTGGCCTGAACTTGCTGGATCTTCGAGGGCTTAACGTTCAACGAACATTGGTCTTGGTCAATGGTCGCCGACATGTTGCAGCTGACATTTTGGGGAATGCCGTATCGGTCGACGTCAATACGATTCCCTCAGATTTGATCGATCGGGTCGACATTATCACAGGAGGTAGCTCTGCCGTTTACGGCTCGGACGCAATCGCCGGTGTGGTCAACTTTGTACTCAAGAAGGATTTTGAGGGCATCCGTCTGCGTGGGCAAAGTGGCATCAGCAAATATGGTGACGCGGGCTCCTATGTAATGGCCGGCATGTTCGGCACCAATTTCGCCGAGGGCCGCGGAAACATCGTCATTCATGGTGAACATGCGCACCAAGACATCGTTTACGGTGCAGCGCGCCCGCACATTCTCCAGAACGACGCGTTCCTCCAAGTTGATTCCGACCCCGCCGGCACGCCCAATGGCAGCGACGGCAATCCCGATCGTGTCTTTTTTCGAGATATCCGGGGTTCAACAATTTCGAGCTCAGGTCTTTTTTCCATCGTCAATCGTGTCAGCAACCCCCGTTGCGGGTTGGGTTTGAACGCCGGGTCTGCCCAACAAGCCTACAACTGCAATTTCCTAGTGACCCCGGACGGGCGGACGCTGACACCGCAAACCGGCACGCGTGTGGGCTTCGGTCCCAACGGCGCATTCATCGGCGGAAATGGCGCCTCCAACCGTGAAGAAAACCTCATGGTTCTCTATCCGAACTATGACCGCTACGCCGTCAACGTCTTGGGCCGCTTTGAGCTCAGCGAAGCGCTTGAGCCGTTCATTGAAGCGAAATATGTCAAGACCAGATCCTTCGGCCGCTCAAGCGGCCCCGCGTTCGTTCAGGGCAGTTCAATCGATGCCAACAGGGAGCGGATCCGGCTCGACAATCCTTATTTGTCGCCGCAGATGCGGTCGCTTCTCACCTCTGAAATTCTTGCTTCGGGGGTAAATCCGAACCTGTCGACGCCGACGACGCTGACCGCAACTCAGATTGCGGCAATCAATGCTGGAACCTTTCGGGTCGCATACCGAAAGAACTTTACCGATTTGGGTGTTCGGAACGAAGATTCCGATCGCCAGACTTTTCGCATCGTGGGTGGTGTGCGAGGCAAGTTCAACGATGATTGGCAATATGAGTTGTCGGTAAATTACGGTCGATTCAGCGAAGATACGAAGGTCCTGGGTAACATCAACACTCAGCGCTTCTTACTGTCGATCGATGCAGGCGTCGATCCGGCAACCGGCCAAGTTCGCTGCCGATCCCAGTTTGATCCAGCCGCAGCCTTCGGGTTGGGGGGGGCATTTGCCGATGGTTTGCTGGCCGCGGATATTGCAGCCTGCGTGCCGCTCAATCCGTTCGGTCGGACCGATGTTTCGGCAGCTCGAAGCTATATCGTGCAAGATACCATCTCGAAGGCAAAGCTGGAACAGTTTGTCGTATCAGGTTTCATGAGTGGCGACAGCAGTGCATGGTTCGAGTTACCGGGCGGGCCAGTGGGCTTTGCTCTAGGTGCCGAGTATCGTAGCGAGTCCCTATTCTATCAAGCGGATCCATTGGTCGAAAATGGGCTGACGTTCTACAACGCTCTTCCGACATTCGACCCAGAAGCATTCAAGGTTAAAGAAGCGTTTGGCGAACTTCGACTCCCCATCCTTGCCATTACGCCTGTTTTCGAGGAATTGACGCTTAACGCTGCCGGTCGCGTAGCCGATTATAAGGGTGCAACTGGCACTGTTTACTCATTCAATGTAGGCGCTGACTGGGCACCCATTCAGGATTTGCGACTCCGCGCAAATTTCTCCCGAGCGGTCAGGGCGCCCAACTTGTCTGAGACCTCCGCCCCGCTGAACCAAAATTTTGCACCAGGGTTTCAAGATCCCTGCCGCCCCGCCAATATCGGGAGCGGGAGCGCAACACGTGCTGCAAACTGTGCCGCAGAGCTTGGCGCACTACTGCCAACGTTTGACCTGCCGGCGTACTCGTTAGAAACCGTGAGCGGCAGCAATGCCGACCTGCGCGCCGAAAAGTCCGATTCATGGACAATTGGTGGCGTATTCCAGCCAGATTTCGCGCCGGGTCTTTCGCTGTCGGTGGACTATTACAAGATCACGGTCGATGACGTGATCGTTTCGCCGTCGGCGCAGCAGATTGCCAATGCGTGCTACGATGCAGCAACCCTCAACAACCAGTTTTGCGAGTTGTTCGAGAGAAATGCAGGCCCTGGTCAAGGTCCGAATGACGAAGACCCCGGGCAAATCTTGGACGGAACACTCGATCAGGTGCCGCTCAACTATGCAGCGCTCAAGGTCCGCGGCATCGACGTTGAGCTGGGGTATCGCCGGGACATCGAGGGCTTTGGTGCCTTAAGCGGACGTTTCGTCTACACCCACGTCCTACAGCAGGACCAGTTTTTGAATCCCGCCGATCCAACGTTCGCAAATCAGGTCATGTCGGAACTCGGTGATCCCCAAGATGCCTTCAACATCGATCTCAGCCTCAAAACCGGACCAGTGACACTTGGCTATCAATTCCGATATCTGGGCAAGATGGTGTTAAACCTTTACGAGGACTTTTTCTCGGTCCAGGGCAGGGCGCCTCAGGATGCCGACTGGGCTGACCGCCAATTCTATCCATCCGTCGTTTATCACGACGTTCGCTTGGGGATTGAAGCGAACGATAGGTTCAATTTCTACATGGGCGTCGACAACGCAACCAATCGTAAGCCACCGTTGGGATTGACCGGAATCGGCGCCGGTAGCGGAATCTACGACTCGAGAGGTCGCTTTTTCTATGCAGGCGCGGTTGCAAAATTCTAGCCCGTCTGGGTCGCGCGACGGGGCACCGGGGCCTGTTCTTGAACAGGCCCCGGTTGCGATCTTCTAATCAGGGTTGGGCTCATCCCTATGCGACGCCAGTCAAACAGCGCCGAACGGGAACAAGAGATAGCGGCGACCAAAAAGCTTGCAGAAGCAAATGACGTTGAGGCCCTGTTTCGATTGGCAACATGGCATCTCATCGGGCAGCCGCTTAAGCGCGATGTGCAGCAGGCACTGAAGTTGCTGCATCGCGCAGCCGAAATAGGTCATGTCGATGCAGCGCTGATGAGGATCGCTCTCATCGCCAATGGCGCGGTCGCGCCTCCCGACTGGTCTAAGTCTATGGCTTTGCTCCGCGTCGCAGCGCGCACCGACCCTTTGGCTTCAAGGCAGTTTAACCTTGTGCGCAGCATGGCTGTTGATCCTGATGGAATCCCCAAACAAGCATTTGAATCCGTGGCGCTGTCCGAAGCGCCTCACATTATCAGTTTTCCGTCCTTCCTTAGCCGGCATGAATGCGCCTATTTGGCCGACCTCGCAGCGCCGTTCCTTCGTCCGTCGGAAGTCGCGGATCCATTAAGTGGAAAGCTCGTTCGACATCCGATAAGGACTTCACATGATGCCGTCATCAGTCCTGCCCGTGAAGATCTTGTGGTGGGAGCCATTAACCGCAGGATCGCCGCAATATCCGGGACTCATTTCAGTCAGGGGGAGCCGCTCGCCGTCACGCGATATGGTTCCGGAGACCAATATCGGCCACACCTAGACATCCTGCCAGCTGACAAAAACCTTCGGATCGCCACCGTGATCGTTTACCTCAATGACAATTTTTTGGGCGGCGAGACCCATTTTTTGCACAGGAAACTGACGGTAAAGCCAGTAGCTGGCAGCGCATTGCTGTTTCACAATCATACTCGCGATGGAATGGTTGATCAAACAACAATCCACGCCGGGTTGCCCGTCGTTAAAGGCGTCAAGTGGATAGCCACTAGATGGATCAGACAGCAACCGCTGGATGTCTGGGGAAGCGGCAATCGCCAATCCACAAAATGACGGCATGAGCCGATTTTGGTCAACAGGGTGGCCGCACTCGCCGGTTATCGCCGTCCTTGCATTGAATAGGTAGACACAAGCGATTTCGATGCTTTCTGCAACCATGCACATTCGAGCCTGTGCTCAAGCTCCCTGTCATCAATCGCGCCAAGTCTCACAAGCATGGCAGGCCAACCTGCATAGTGAGGGGTTTCAAAATACTTCTCAGGTTCCGTCTCCAGGAGCAGTTCTTTCAACCCCAGCGGTATCATCACCACCGCAACTCCGTCCATGCGTTCTTTCATGCGGGCGAAACATTTCCCGCGGACCTTAAGAGCGGGCATCCTGTTAGAATGTGACACTTCGACCGACGGCAGCTTTGAAGCCAAATGCACAACGCGATTAAATGATGTGTCGTGCATGGCCTATCCTGTAATGTGCTTTGTTGAACTATAGCGCATCGCGGTATTTGGAGGGACTCATACCAAAAGCGGATCGAAATGCACTTGTGAAATGGCTGTGGCTTGAAAAGCCAAGCTCAAATGCAAGCGGTGTGATTTCGCAGCCCGCCTTCAGGTAAAGCAGCGCCTGGCTCAATCGCAAACGTAGATGGTAGCGATATAATGGGATGCCTTCATGGCGTCGGAAACTTTGGGTTAGGTAGATAGGTGAACATCCGACGGCATCTGCAACCTCTGCGAGACTTATTGGCGCGTCGTCCGATAGACCATGCAAGAATTCCTTTGCTCGGTCCACTAGTCGCCGGGAACTTTGCGCCATATCGCGGGTGTCGCAATCTGAAGCCTCTACATAAGTTTCCAAGAGCAGTTCGTCGCCGCGGAGATTTGACAATTTATCATCGCCGCTACCATGTCTCAGCAGCGCTTGGCACAATAATCGAATGCGCAAACTCGCCGGAGCGGACATGAGCCGGCTGTTTTTGCCGGTCCGCCTCACGCCTCGGGCGGCAATCTCTTCAAAAATTTCCGGATTGATCGTCAGCAGTACCGCCGATCGGCCAGCAGGCGATCCAATTTCCCAATCACTGAACTCGTCACCCGGCGAAAAAAACAGCAAGTTATTGGAATCGATGACTGCCTGCGCGTTCCCGACGCGCCAACATGCCGCCCCAAAATAGGTAATCGCGATCCGGTGCCGACCCGAGTAGCCAAACGGTGCATGATCGTGCGCCGCAAGCGACATATCTTCTGCTTGCCCAAAGATCGTACGATGCAATGCACGTCGACCAGATTTGGCGTAGAAACGACCCTCATACGGCTCGCGATCAATGAATGGCAACGTCAACATTCTCAGCCCATTTCTAGCCGGTCAAGTGTTTGCATTCATTGAACCGCTATTTGGTATCCCTCGGCCCATCTCGTTATCCTTTTCGTGCGTCCAAGGCTGTGCCTGGAAACGCAGTAAGGCTGTCGCTCAATAGTTCACCGCTGAGCTTTCCCTACCTACCCATCCTATCAAGAAATTAGCTTCTTGCTATCAAAATACCAAGGTTGCGGCGGTGAGTCGAGTTTTGGCAAACCTGACAAGGTTGCAGCAGGCCCGATCGAAACGTAGGCGTACTTGATAATCTGACATCATGTTGCCCAAGCTGTTGCTATGCGTGCACCGGCTTGGAACACGCGCTCAGCGCGCTGCGTTTCTGAAATTGGATGTTGGCTGGGAGGATTCTTAGTGCCGTTAGCGCAGATGCTAACATTATTCACCAATAGAAATCAGTATTACCTAAGATCATTCTTTGCACGGATCTTACAAAACTTGGGATGCTGCACCGATATTTTGATTTATTACTCCATACAAGAAAGTAATTTGCCAATGAGTGACGTTGTAATTTGGACGCTTGATTGGGTTCCTGAAGGCCCTCGAGGCCTTGTGCGGGATTTAAGATTAAGGTGGGCTTGTGAAGAAGCCGGCTTGGCCTACGCAGTCCGCACCATTCAGTTTGAAGGCCGCGAAACCAACCATTTGGGACAGCAGCCATTTGGTCAGGTGCCTTTCTTGGAGGACGACGGAATCGAGATGTTCGAATCCGGTGCCTGCCTCGTGCATCTTGCTCGTAAGAGCCAGGCACTTATGCCGATCGATGCGGCGGGCGAGGCGGCAACGCTACAGTGGACGTTCGCCGCTCTCAACTCGATTGAGATGGTTACTGTTCCTTGGTGGTTCCTCAGCCAATGTGGCGATCCGGATAACGGCCTTACTGGATGGATGACCAATCGACTGGACCAATTGGAACGCATATTTAGTGAACGCGATTGGCTCGCCGCCGGGCGTTTTACCATTGCCGATATCTTGATGTCTGATGTCCTGCGTATTGCCGAAGTCCGTGCTTTCGGACACCGGCCAGCGACCGAAGCTTATGTGGCGCGGCTCACTGGCCGTCAGGCATTCAAGAAAGCCCATGCTGATCAAATAGCCCATTATGAAGCCGCAGATGCGAAACGACAGAACGGTGTGCGACAATAGCCAAAAGACGAGCGCATGGCCGCCAAGCGTCGCTATTGTATGTAATGTGCGGGAGGATGTGACTTGTTTGGAGTATCTGTAGCAAACTCAGACACTGCGGCCTTCAACGTAAATCGCCTCGATTCGATTGATGCGCTTCGTGGGATCGCGATAGTGATCATGACGCTCGACCATGTGCGCGATTTTTTCCATCAAGCCGCCATGTCGGGATCTCCAACTGACTTGAACACGACAACCGTCCTGCTGTTCATGACGCGTTGGATCACTCACATATGCGCCCCTATATTTGCGCTTACTGCGGGCTTTGGTGCTTGGGCTTGGTGGAACCGAGGGCGATCCAAGAAACAGCTCAGCTCGTATCTCCTGATGCGCGGAGCTTTGCTTGTCGGGCTGGAGCTCACCGTAATGCAGTTTGCCTATGCGTTCTCATTCCCAGCCAGTAACCCAATTTTCCTTTTGGTGCTCTGGTCATTGGGCTTGTCGATGATGGTATTGGCTGCGTTGATCTGGTTGCCAATCAAATTGGTGGCAGTGTTGGCGCTAGCACTGATCCTTCTGCACCCAATGATTGGGTTCCTGGGTCCCGCAATGACAGGCCTCGGCCCAAGCCTCGTTGACGCAACGCATGGAGTCGGCGTTATCCAAATCGCTGGAAAGCAAGTGATTGCGCCGTATCCGGTGATTCCCTGGGCCGCCGTAATGGCACTTGGTTTCTGCCTTGGGCCGCTGCTCAGCAGCAGTCAGTCCGACCGCAGCAGACGGTTGCTAACGATCGGGATGCTTATGTTGTTGAGCTTTTTGGTGATGCGGCTGCTTAACGCCTATGGCGACCCGCAACCGTGGATCAAACAGCCAACGGACATTTTCACCCTATTGTCCTTCATTAACACGACCAAATATCCCGCGTCGCCGGCGTTCTTGTTGATGACACTGTCCCCGGCTTTTCTACTACTCGCATTTTACGACCATCTCGCTCGGCGGCTCTTGCCGTTATGGACGGTGGTTATCGAACTGGGTCGCGTACCGCTGGTCTATTATGTGGCCCATTTTTTCTGCGCGCATCTGATAGCCACTGGCATGGCATTCATGACCTATGGGGTCCGTGCGGCTGACTTCATCTGGCTGCAATATCCATCCTTTGGCGGGCCGCGCGATCGCTTTCCTCCCGATTTTGGCTATAGCTTGATGGTGACCTATCTCATGTGGATGGTCGTGCTCCTTCTCTCAGGCGCTCTTGCATTGGCTTATGGCCGAGCGAAAGCACGCTCCAATAACCGTTGGCTGTCTTTGCTATGAACAGTTCTGCGCCTTACGAGCGGTCAGGCTGGAGCCACCCGGTGCTGGGATCGCCGCTATCGTTGAAAAGCGGCGAAGATACAGAAACGACACTGACCGTCAGGCCTACGATGGCTCATGCGTAGACGGGCTTCTGTTGGAAGTCGGGTAAATAGCACGTTTCAAAATAACTCAGCACGAAAGGTGGCTTATGAAAAATGTGGTCAGCAAAATCACATGGTGGATCACACCACTGATTGTGATCGTCTTGGCATTATACGGTATCGCGCAATCGGCATCAGCGCAATTCAAGGAAGTCCGGCCTATTCGGTGTGCTGCATCGTCGAACACGGGACTGAGCGAAGTCTGGAACCGGTATGTCGAAGGCCTTAGACATGGAGATGCAGCGCGCTTGAGCTCGATTTTCGCCGATGAAGGAACCTTTCACATCTTATCCAAGCCAGCCGGAAGCGACACTGAAACAATTTCAGCTCGACCATTTTCTGAAATCATTCCGCAGTGGGTCACCAATCCAGACAAGAAGGCTAGTGGAAGAATTCTTACGATGGCCGTTGATCACAATATGGCTACGATCCGAGGGACGCTAGACTTCGACTTAGATCGTTTCGACGATATCCTAACCTTGTATTGCGTGAATTCGAGTTGGCTGATAGTTGGCAAACTAACTTATGGAAGAGAGCGCCAGCCACACTGAACGGGGACCGCACCACACCAATGTGTGATCGATGCGTACCAACTGATTGGCGGCAGATAGCTCCCGCATCCTAACCCTCTTCTGATCCGATTTCTCATAACGAGTGACAATATTCGCCAGAGGCGTAGGGTTTGCGTGCGTCCTTGCGAACCATACATGAGGTCAATTAAATGACGATCCGGACGATTTGCCTGTCATCACCGCCGGTTCAACACTGACCCTTCGATCATGTTGCTGAAAGCGCGCACGATATTCACCCTATGTTGAAGTGCTTGTGAACTTTCACAGAAACTACAATTGGGTATCACTCTAAGGGGAGCGGGAGGCTGACTTGAGCGAACGCGTAGCGCCAACCGGTCGCGGTGCGGACATATGTATCGCTGAACCATATTTTCTTATCGATTTTTGTTTCGCCGGACTCTCCGACTATGTGAAGCAGGGCCGTGACGACAGCTGTATCACCCCACACCCTGACGGTCTGCGTGCCGGGGAGTTCGTCCTGTACTGAATAGATTATCGACTGGTTTCGAGCTGCGCTGATAATAGACTCGCGCGTTACTACGGTGCCATCGCCCCGGACCAATGCGAATTCCGGATGGAGAATTGCATCCATGGTCTCTGCATCATTACGTTTAACCGCAGCCTGATAGGCAATGTCTAGCTCGGACACGGCGATCCGATCATTCTCGCTTGCTGGAATCGGTGCGACCGCGACCGCAACAGCGTTGGCTAAGCTCAGCATGTCGTTCATGTTCTTCTCTCCGTATATATTTACTGTGCGTATTGAATAAGGGTTGGCAGATATTGGCTACCAGCAAGGCAATGGCAGAACTCCTGAACCAGACCGCATTGCTTCACGATATGCAGAGGGAGTAATTCCGAAAGTCGTCCGGAATGACGACGCGAAATGACTGTGGCTTGAATATCCAAGTTCTAGCGCGAGATCCGTGATAGATTGCGTGAATGGTAGTTCAGCGAGCGCGCGAGCCATTCGCAAGCGGCTTTGGTATCGATAGAGCGGCACGCCCTCTGCCTTCTTGAATGCTTGGGTCAAGTAAACAGGGGAGACGCCCAATTGCCCTGCGACACCTGACAAAGACAAAGGCTCACAATCGAGTTCGAGTAAAACTTCTTTGACACGATCAATCGTCTTACTTGCGCCTCTTTGTTGGAGTGGGGGGCGGCTCGCGCCAAACTCCCGGGTCAACTCGACCACGCGCTCTTCGATCTCAAGCGGACTCAGCAAGCTCCCCTTACAGATCAGAATATGCGCGAGCAACTGCGCGTGAGAGCTGGCTGGCCGTGTGTCGACCGCGAACATTTCATTGCAACTTCTCAAGGTGCGAGTTTGAAACTGGTCGAGATATTCGCTCGAAAACGTAACAATCAGCGCCGAATGACCGATGCCGTCAATCGGATTGGTTTCGGAAAATTCCTCCCCGGCCCGAACAAAAAGGCCGGTGTTCGCATCGACGTGTGAGACATTCTTCCCGACATTCCATGTCATCGCACCAAAAACAGGGATGACGAGTTGATGATCCTGCGAATAGCCGGACATCGTCGCGTGCTTTGACGAGATCGAATAGTGTTCGACAGTGACTAAGGGACCTCGATGAATGGTACGCCGCAGGTCAGGAACATCCTTGCGTTCGCCGTACCAGTCCCGATGCCGACAATCAATGGGCAGCGATACCTCGCTTGGTTCGTGATCCAGTAGGGTAGATTGATAGTTCATATCAATATTTCAATGTTGCGTCGTTATGCCGCCTCATGCGTCGACAAAGCGCGCTAAGCTATCATGAAACCAAGGCTTCCGTGGCCACCGCGACAATCTCCCGGTATTGCTTTTTTGCAAGTCAGGATGTTTGTGGACTGATACGGCGCACGAGCAGAACACCTCGGAGGGCATGGGCGTGACGTCAGCAGCAAATCTACGTTGGTTGCGATCGGCGCGATTCCATGTTGCGGGCCGGGCCTTGTTTTATCTCGGTCTGGCTGGGCTTGCTATCATCGAACTCGGATCCCACGGCATGTTGCCCTCGCTTGCTGCGCATGAAGCCCCCGAATTTCTTGGAAAAGCAGCAGCTCTTGCAATAGCGGTCGGGATCGTCGCTCAACTAGCTCGAGCAACGGGGAACTGGTTACGATTGCTGCTGCCCGGGGCTTTTTCGATATTGTTCGTGGCTTCAGTTTGGTCGATAGCGCATCAACCCACTCGTGCCGACATCTGGGTCGGGGCTGTTGAAGCGGGGAGCATAGCGGCAACCGCTGGCTGGCTGGCTGGCGTTATCCAACGCAAGCATCTCTTGATTGTCGTTGGTGTGATGATTGCCTGCTTTGGTGTCGTTCATCTAGTCGAGCGTGAGCTGATTGTTAGCCTGATACCCGCATGGTTCCCGTTTGGAGCCGTCTGGCCTTGGGTTACAGGCCCAGTGATGATCGTGGCCGGCCTACTGATGGTTGCCCGTCGATACGCCGAACCTGTCAGCTTGCTCGTGGGGGCCATGTTCTTGACCTGGCTTCCTCTTGTGCATCTGGGCCGCATCATTACCAGCCCTTGGAGCACATTTGAATGGTCCTTTGCTCTTACGGCGACCGCGTTGGTTGGCGTGTGTTGGCTTGTTGCGAGCGCACCGGCAGACGACCAAGCAAGCGGTTCGTGACATTTCTGCCACATAACAAGTCGATTGTTCGATAGCTTAATTGTTTGATAGCGGCACGTGGTTTTTTGCTCCGATTAAATGGCTTCCAAAATATACAGGGAGCCTTTCCGTGCTGAAAAATTACAAACGCCACCTGCTAGCAACGACTTTGCTGGCTGCAACATTTCATGCTCAGCCCATTTACGCCCAGGATGTCGCGCCGGATGATAGTAGCGACGTTGCGGATGAAGCGATCAACGAGTCTGAAGAGATCGTCGTCACCGGTTCGTTAATTACCAATCCCAATCTTCAGCTTTCTTCGCCGGTTAACGTCACGACGTCCGACGCAATTGAACTGAAGCAATCCAACGTCGCTGAAGAAGTGCTGCGCGAACTACCCGGTGTCGTTCCGAACGTCGGCAGCGCCGTCAACAACGGCAATACTGGCACAAGCTACGTCGATATGCGCGGCCTTGACGCCAATCGCAACATCGTCTTGCTCGACGGCAAGCGCATTGTGCCCGACGATTCTAACGGACAGGTCGACCTCAACAGCATTCCACTTTCGATGGTGTCGCGTGTCGATGCGCTCACAGGCGCGGCCGTGACGACATATGGAGCAGACGCCGTTGCAGGCGTAGTAAACTTCATTACAAAAGATGATTTCGAAGGCTTTGAAGTCCTGGGCTCGGTGCAAATGACCGAGCGCGGCGATGGCAATGTGTTTCGAATCGATGCGACCATGGGTGCGGGCTTTGACGATGGGCGCGGGAATGTCGTGCTAAACGTCGGTTATCAGCAAGCTGATCCGGTTTACCAAGGCGCACGCTCGTTTTCTGCCGAACAACTCGATTCTTATTCAGGTGCCTCTGTCGGTTCGGGTACGTCTGTCCCAACGCGGCTCAGTGGTACAAGACCTCTGATTGCCGGAACCACCACACCCAATACGAGTCCGGCGGTTGCCAATGGCGGTCTCCGTCAGATCAATGCAGCTGGCGCGGCGGTCGGCACTTTCCAGACATATAACTTCAACCCCTTCAACCTTTTTCAAACCCCGTTTGAGCGTTTCAACATGTACGGCGCTGCGCGGTATGAAGTCTCTGACGATGTAGAAGTATATTCGCGGGGCTTGTTCTCAAAAAACAAGGTGAGGACCGAAGTGGCTCCGTCTGGCGCATTCGGAACCCCGGTCAACATCAACCTTAACAACCCATTCTTGCCCGCCACACTGCGCAGTCAGCTCTGCGCATTCGATGTTAACCCAAACACGGCGGTATACACACCGCGTTTCAGCGTCGCGGAATGTGCGGCGGCGGCATCTGCATCGGGGGCAAGCGATCCAAACTACCGAGTTACCGGCACCAATGGTTTTGTGGCCGCCGACGTTAACAATGATGGCGTCATTGCCGCCGGCGAAGGCTATAATCCCAACCCGGGCCTTACGATGAATCGGCGTTCAGTCGAGTTCGGCCCACGCATCGGTGATTTCGAAGTTGTCACGTTCGATTTTCGGGTGGGTGCCAAGGGCGGTATTACCGATACGCTTAACTGGGATATCAACGGGTCGTATGGCGAAACAGACAATACGCTCACGCAGAGCAACTATGTACTGGCTTCGCGGCTGAGGCAGGGATTGCTCGTGAACGGAACCCGTGCAAATCCGGTCTGTCAGGACACCGCAAATGGCTGCGTTGGCGTGGATGTGTTTTCCGTAGACCCTTCGAATCCTCTTCAAGGGCTGATCTCGCCAAACGCTCGCGATTTTCTTACTGCCACTGCGTCCGCATTCCGGGGCAGCTCCTTGGCGCAAGCGCAGGCGCTGATTTCCGGCGACGTTGGATTGACGATACCGTCGGCGGTGCAACCAGTATCCATTGCTGCCGGTGTTGAATACCGCAAATACCAAGCATATCAAGCTGCAGACTTCCTTACCGGGCAGGCTGGCGAACTCGGCGGCGCGGGTGGTGCCATTCTCGACTTCGAGGGCGGGTACAAGGTTCATGAGGCTTTTGCCGAAGTGGTGGCGCCGATTGTCGAAGACAAGCCGATGTTCCACAGCCTGACACTGGAAGGCGGGATTCGGTTTTCCGATTATACCGTTGCCGCGCCGGGGAGCCCAAGCTTTAGTGCATGGACTTACAAAATCGGCGGTAGCTGGGAGCCGGTCGAGGATCTCAAGTTTCGAGCAAGCTTTGCTCGTGCGGCACGTGCACCCAATCTTTTTGAACTTTTCAAGCCAGCCGCAGTTGGGCTCACCAACTTGGCAGTTGATCCTTGCGCGGGAGCAGCGCCGACGACCAATGCAAACTTGCGCGCCGTCTGCCTTGCGCAAGGTGCACCGCTTGGAACGATTGGCTCAATCACTAATCCAACGGCGGCTCAAGCCAATATTACGGAAGTCGGCAACACTTCGCTGAAACCGGAAAAGGCCAACACCATCACCTTTGGTGCTGTGATCCAGCCGAGCTTTTTGCCTGGTTTCAACCTCAGCGTGGATTATTACAAAATTAAAGTCAGCGACGCGATCGGCCAACCATTGCCCGGCGACCTTATGGCCGCTTGTTTCGGCAATCTGTCGGCTGCAAGCGCGACCGATCCCGATTGCACGATCATTCGGCGGAACCCATTAACAGGCGGTTTGGATGGTGACCCCTCGCTTACCTCCGGGCTCTTCGCTCAGCAAAGCAATCTGGGACGCCTCAGCACTGACGGCGTTGATCTCAACATGAACTATAACCGCGACATCGGCTTTGGAAAGCTGAGCTTGTCATTCGTTGGGAACTGGACGCGCTCTTCTCGGTTCCAGGCATCGCCGACCGCTCTAAATCGCGAGTGCGTAGGTGCCTATAGTGTCAACTGCTCATTCGCAGGATCGATTCAGCCGAAGTTCCAGTTCTCGCAGCGCAGTACCTTATCCATTGGCGACGTTGACCTCTCATTGCTTTGGCGCTGGATGGACGCGGTTCACTTCGAGCAGCAGCAGCTTGAAGATGACCTTGCTGCTGCAGTTGCGGCTGGAACCAACCCCTCGACCGGTTGTCCGGACCCTACAGGAGCTGATCCTAACGCGTGCATGGTGGACCCAGAATATCGTCGCATCAAAGCGCACAGCTACTTCGACCTTACAGCAAGGTTCAACGTGATGGACAATCTCACTTTGACCGCAACCATCCAAAACTTGCTCGACAAGCAACCGCCAATCATCGGCAACAGCATCGGCTCGACTTCGTTTAACAGCGGAAACACATACCCATCGAGCTATGATGCGCTGGGTCGGCGCTATGCCGTTTCTGTCAAGTTAAGATTCTGACTCCCAATGAGCAATACTGGGAGGACGGCGCTATTGCGTCGTCCTCCATTTTTTGGGCGTATACTCGGAAACCCGCCCGCAAGGTCCGGAGTCAGTTCAATCCAGCTTGATATTTGCGGTATGGGCTACATTGAGGGCCCACTGGTATACTTTGTCAATTTCTTCGCCATGCGCCGCTGCGGTTCGCTGTTGAGAAATGCGCCGTTTTTCAGGAGAGAAATTCTCACCGCTTTTGCTATGCCGGGTGAATGCGGGTCCATTGATCACGGCGCTGATCTGTCGGTCATCGACCGTCAGACGAAAGAAATCGATCAGCGACCACATGATGTTCTGGCGATCGGAAAGGAGGCCTTCACTGTCAATCATTCGGATGCGGTCAGCGCCGAATTTCGCCAAGAGAGATGCAAATATGCGATGCTGGGCAAGCCAGCCAAGTGCCGCGATCTGAAGATCGGACTGACGAAACAGTTCTTTCGGCGAAAAGCCGAATTCTGCAACGCCATCAGTCAGCAATCCTTCGAACAGTTCGCGTACCCAGAGTCTGCACCACAGGCCTTTGCGCGCTACCGAATTCAGATAGAGATTGAGCGGTGTGTAGAGCAAAACCGCTTTGGATTGTGGGCGGAGCGTGAGAAGTCCTGCCGCAAGCGGATTGACGATGCTTGAAGCTTTCAAGATGACTGTTTCCCGGTCGCCCCATGGTCGGGACAGCAGGCAGAGCATCTGGTCCGTCAACGCACCAAGTTGCTGCGACGTGACATCGCCCCGCCTGCGCAGCCCGACCATATCATTCAGTATGACTGGTTCACTAATACCCATCGCAACGCCTTCGGCGTCGAGAGCGCGGCATAACAATGTTGAATTGCAGAAAGCCGAATGGAAGATGAAATGAACGTCTCCTCGCAAAGAGTTGCGGATGACACTGTTGCGCGCACCTATGTGCGCAAAAGTTGGGAACGGCTCAAGATATTCGTCCGTCACAAACGGAATGGAAGCGTGCTGCTCGCGGGTGACGTACCGAAAGTGAATCGCATCACGTGTTCTGTCGTAGCGGTGAGCAAGCCATTCCGGATTGTCAGGTCGAAATTCTGGCATTGCTGACAAGGGTTTCATGATTTTTTGTGGGCGGAATTTGAGGAGTTAGCAAGCCTTAGATGCAGTGTTTTTGGAGGTCGGGCATATGAATCGGGGAGAGACGTGAACAGTGTGTTCGTAGACCCTGTTGCCGCAAATAGCTCTGGCATGGATGCGCTGCGACGAGGTGATGCAGTCAGCGCCATCGAGCATTTCCGCGAGGCGACTCAGCAGGATCCAGGAGCCATTGTTCTTTGGCGGAATCTGGCGACGGCATGTCGCGCCGCTGGAAGCAACGAGGAGGAACGCGCAGCACTGGAGGCCGCTCTTGATATCGATCGTACGGACTTCGTCGCGTGGCTTCGCATGGCGCAGCTCCACACACGTTTGAACGAGCGTGGACCTGCAATGGCAGCGTGGCCCGCCGTGATGCAACTTGCTGACAGCATCTATCCGATTTCCGACGAACTCGAACAGGAACTACGTCAAGGTCGGCATTACTTGGCACAGCTGCAAGCAGATTTTTGTGAGCAGATTGGTGCAAGCCTCGATCCAAATCTTGACATGCTAGATGCGTCGGACGCGAGACGTGCGCGAGCTTTTGTTGATACGGCGCTAGGCAGGCGTCGCATCTATGCCAATCAGTGCGCCGGTCTCATGTATCCATTTCTCCCCGCGCACGAGTTTTTCGAGGAGCGACATTTCCCATGGTTCGACAAACTGTCGAGGGCCATGCCACTGGTTCGCAACGAAGCCCTTGAATTGATGTCCAAAGCCCCCAGCTGTTTGCGGCCTTATGTTCAGATGGATAAAGGGACGCCGCACAATAAATGGACAGTCCTTGATTCCAGCTCGACCTGGTCCGCAGCGTTCCTGATGGAGTATGGCACTGCTAATGATGAAATACTCACACGCTGCCCAGCGACCGCCCAGTTGCTGGACGATATTCCGCTAGCAGCAATTCCAGGTCGTGGCCCAACAGCATTTTTTTCGGTTCTCGCGCCGCACACGCGCATTCCCGCCCATACCGGCGTAACCAACATGCGCGCCATAGTTCACCTGCCATTGGTCATACCATCTGGATGCGGTTTTCGCGTCGGTGGCGAAACGCGAGAGTGGGTAGAGGGGCAGGCATTTGCGTTCGATGACACCATCGAACATGAAGCATGGAACGACAGCGACCAGCCTCGTATCGTGCTGATTTTCGACGCTTGGAACCCTTACTTGTCGATGGGCGAGCGAGGCGTGATTGCCCGGTACTATGCCGCAGCGGATGCCAGCGGCCTGGGCCCAAGAAACGCTGCGATATGATAAGCGTTTGGACGCATTAGCACAATTCGAAACGATCGAAGCAAGCGTTGGATTTCGACAGCTTTGTGATCCGGACGCAAGTAGATACGACCAAATCCAAAGCGATTGACTAGATAATTTATGTAAAACCAAACGCCCACCCTGCCTGAATCTACAAAGTTTTTGGACGCGTCACCGATGTCAAAATATATTCTCTACGGTCACCCGGAGTCGGGTCATTCGTTTAAGGTTCACCTTGCGCTTCGGCTTTTGGGGCAAGACTATGAATATCGTGAGGTTGCGGTTTTTCGTCCACGCAGCGAACGCCGTAGCGATTGGCAGGCAATCAGTAAATTTGGAGAAGTTCCTGTACTTGTCGATGGCGAGGAATCGATTGTGCAGTCGAACGCTATTCTCATACATCTTGCTCGAAAGCACCAAGCGCTCGGTTGGGAGCTTGACCCAAATCTACTGACGACATGGCTGTTCTGGGAAGCGAATCGAATCGCTATGTCGCTTCCCCACATCCGTTTTCATAAGCGTTTCCCAGGTCCAATTACAAACGACGTTTTACAATGGATGAGAGTTCGGATGGATGATGATCTGGCAACGCTGAACCGTTCATTGAATGCCTCGAAGTTCCTGATGGGCGATTCACCAACGGCTGCCGACATCGCGTGTTGCGGATATATGTTCTTTGTAGATCAGATACCGCTGGATATAACTGCATGGCCAAAGGTCGCGCTTTGGCTTGAGCGAATTAAACGCCTACCGGGTTGGCGGCATCCGTACGAAATGACTGTTGACGTCGAATAATGCCTGAGGTCGATTGGGGCGATTGGGGCAAGGTGCAGCGAACAGCTAACGAGTAGATTGTTATCTGTGCCCCTGACACGATCCAAGCCCGTTAGTTACCGACCACCTTTCACAGCTGGAACTTTCGTTGCCAAGGTTATGCCGGGCTTCCAGCCGCTGCCATCGAGTAAAGCACGCTCATCTTTAAGCTCTATGATGTTGCGAAGCGCGTTGCGTTTGTCTTTGGCCCTCAAATAATATGCTTTGCAAATTCGATAGCCAACCCAATAGCCAAGGTCACCCGGCTCGTTCGGCGTCCCCAGGCCATTATAGACCCACTTTGACCCAATCGCTGGCGCATCAATATCTTGTAGGAATTGAGTTTCAATGGCCAGCTCTTTGCCTTTGGTCACCACGGCAAAATGTTCATAGGCGACAGAACCGGATATCAGTTCGGCGACAAATTCAGCGCCACCCTCCATAAGTGCCGCCAGCAATACTGTGTTTTGCTCCTCGCTTTGTGCGGCGCGAGGTTGCTGAACATGGACATATTCATGCGCGATGACATGCACGAAACGATCTTCGACTTTTGGATTTGGAACGCTCCATGCGCACAGCGCTTCTAGGCCAATGTACGCACCTTGAGGATTGCCCACCCCGACCGGCCTTCCATGCCCAACCACAATGTGGAGAGGCGCCATTATTGCGTTAGCATAAGAGCGCCGCAGTTCTGAAAGTGCCGCTTCAAGACGGTTGCGGACCCGCGGGATGACGGAGGCACACTCTCGGGCATCGACATAAAGGGCCGGATTTTCCCTCAATTTTGTGGCAATGCTTTCAGCCGAGACGCGTCGCAGTCTCGAAAATTCGATCAGACCTTGGCTCGCCTCATCGAAATATTCCCTCTGAAGTACTTCGGCATCGAGCAGACCATTGTGCGCCTCATAAATGGCAAAAAAGCGATCGGCATCGGTAGTGTTTATGATCGGGCTTCGCGCAGTCACCGGCGCGTTTGGCATTAAAGCGATTGCCGCAGCCATCGCTATTCTGAACAAGCTCATTTTCCTCCACATCGTTCTAAGTAGATGTTTACTGACAAAGACATCAAGCGAACTCACCCCAGCACGGCCTCGAGCCGGAAACTAAATGGGCTACTTCATCTCTCAGCGGGTGTAACCGCATTGGGCGGTATCCCCTTAAGATGATCGGCATATTAGCCTCGGTTTCGAGCTAAGGATTATCGCCCGCTATTGGCAACGCGAACTAGTTGTTGCCATCGCCACAGGAACCGCCGGAACAGGCTTCTCCGCTACCAGCCAGTGCCCGCGCGGCTCGGTTTCCATTGTCGTCAATTCGTCGCCATTCGGCCGCCGTTTTGCATACCTTCAGCTTCTTTACCAACGATCCGGTGATGAGGATTTTTCGGCACTTTACAGGCTGGTCGGCAACCGAAGTGGTCGGCATTTCTTGTGACGGGCTGGCGGAGGTTTCAACTGCGTAAGACAACTGCAGCGCCGCAAATATTATGTAAATCAAACAAATACGCATTTTACAATCCACCCAACCCATTAACGACTTACTCTGGATTTCCGCAGGAATTCCGGCGCATTCAACCTCGGTAGTAAGGCGTAGTTTGAAGCTATTGAGACTGTCGGGCTATCGAGAAACAAAGATGCAACCTCAATTTGCATCGGCGCCATATTCGTTCGATGGTACAATCCAACAAGTCAGTCAGGTCTTCTTCACTCATTCGAGCAATGGTAGCTTGCATTAGCTCTGTACTGTGTCTGGCCACGCGCAGATGCAAACTCTGTTTCCGGCGGTGTCGGACAATGTCCAATGTGCGGGTGCGTGGCTGTCATCTACGACACGGCCGCCGGCCGCTATCGCCGCTGCCAGTCGTTGCTGCACCTGATCGGCAGGCACCGAAACATCGATATGCATGGCATGACGTAATGTCTTCGATGGAGCAATTTCCTGCATCCAGACAGTGGAGCCATGGGCGAGGGGGTCGACCGCATTGTCGTCGGCGGCTGCAGAATAGCCAAGCACAGTCCGCCAAAATTCAACATCGATGGCTTCGGCCTTCGAAGCGATCGCCAATTGCACTTCTCTAAGAACGGACCGATCTGGCGTTGCGTTGCACCGTCGGGCGGCGTCGGAAATTGCTCGTGCCTGGTCAATATGGACGACCTCAAGCTGCCATAAATCGCGCGTGAGACGGACTGAAACACCGGCTGATGATACCGTGAGTAGGATCGAATCGGTCGTCGGCTTTGAGATCGAAGCAACTTCGCGCGCAAATTGAGCCGCTTCCACGAGCGATATGGTGCGGAAAAATGCTACCGCTCCGCCATGAAGAACAGCCCAGTCGGTTAGATCCTTTGACGCTAGAAATGCCTTCCAACCCTGTTCGCTCATCATTAAATCCCTTCAGTTTCGATCTAGATTTCTCAATCACCTCTGTCGAGCTATTGGCAGGAGAAACAGAAATTTAGTAACGATTTCAATAGCCAAAAGCGGGCGACCGACCAGGCCCGAG
>JAESFX010000220.1_pt1 | contig 42659 bp, 38 predicted proteins | sample 9269501 | NCBI WGS metagenome assembly JAESFX01 (sample SAMN14515570, study PRJNA621655) | algae metagenome | isolation source: Desmonostoc geniculatum HA4340-LM1 and co-occurring heterotrophs from cave... | place: USA: Maniniholo cave, Kauai, Hawaii | collected 2009-07-28
GAGCATCTCTTGCCAAATGTTTCAAGATTTGTAATTCTACATCCATTGCCCTACTTACCTTTCAGGGTTTTATTTTTTTATTCTTTTATTCAGAATACCCGGAAAGTGACAGAAGAGGGTTACAGCGCTTTTCATCTATTTGAACCACAATTCTCGGTAGGGGCGCACAGCTGTGCGCCCCTACAACGTGGTATATTTACCTGAAAATTGCTGTAAGTTGACACCAATGACAGCTGTAGGCCTCTACCATGTAACTCATTCAAATAAAAACCGCCATATTTGCGTAGTCAGGAAGTAGGGAATAGGGAGTGGGAAACAAGGGAGAATAGCTCCTAACTCCTAACTCAGTACTCCCAATGTTTTTACTCGTTTGTCGATCGCGGTTTGCTCACGCCGTGCAGTTTAATAAAGCTATCAAAGGCATACCATGCCAACACATACCAGGGAATAATTTCAAATTGCAAGCCCTTAGCTAGTAACTGCCTAACAGCTAGGATGCTCAGTCCTAAGGGAAAAATAACGCGCAAGTCAATTTCGCCTTTGGTTGCGAGTTCGACTCTTTTGTTTAAGTTCACAACTGCATTTGTAATGCCCACTGCCGCTTCAGAGTTACCCTCAGTAATATCGGCGAAAATAACTCCTAAATCTGTTAGTGTGGCAACCACATTTTTCAAAGTGTCATCTTTAGCATCGTGGTTGATGACAATACTACCGCGATCGATATTAGTCCGTACCTGATTAATGTTAGGTTGTGCTTCAAGTGCATTAGCAATGCGTTGCATTTCCCCGTTTTGACGATGGGGTAGAGCAACTCTCAACCGTAGCCTTCCTGGAGTATTGCTGAGAATTTTTGTGGATATTGGTTTGGATAAATTGCTTAAAGCTACTTGCTCAATAATTTTGGGCATCTTGGTGAGATTACCATGACTATTTGTCAACACACGACTGCCGTCCCGATCTGGAGTTGCATTTTTAATAAGGGAGTGGGGAGTGGGGAGTGGAGAGTGGGGAGATGAGAGGGATGAGGGAGACAGGAGGACAAGGAAAATAACTCCTAACTCCTAACTCAGCACTCCCAATGCCCTATGCCCAATTCCCCTTTTTGAGTTACTTGGTACAGTTTTAGACACCATTATCTGAGGTGTTGTCAACAGGGCTACTCGCAGCTTCAAATACTGGAGTTTGCTTGTCTTCAGCAAGTTCGGCTCTCGCTTCGGCTACAATATCTTCCCAGGTTTCACCAAGTTCTGCAAAGGCTCCTTTGCTTTTTTCGTAGGCTACAAGTCCGCCTTTGATTACGGACTTGGCTATGGGTTTACCAATTCCAGCGACGATGGGAATCAGAACGGGAGCCAGTATAACAGCGCCAATTCCAGCTACAATTCCCACAGGACCGGCATCTTCAATAAAATCAGTAATTTTTGGCATAGTTAAAATTCCTCCTGTTAAATTGAAAAATTGTCGTAAAGTTTTCCAGAATACTCTACCTAGAAGAGTTGTATCATCTTGCTGGGGGTAGAGCTTTTTTTGGTGAAGGTTTGAGAATTGGGCGCAAACCGTTGACTCCGGCAACTACTGTTGAGCCGTTGTTGACTACTGTGGCTGCTAAGGGGTTAAGACCAAAGAACACGGCAACAAACATTGCTGCTATGTTAGGAAGGGCAACAATACTGGTGTTTTGATGAATTATTTGCTTGGCTTTACGAGCGATCGCTATCGCTTCTAATAAACCATGCAAGTCATTTTGCATTAACACCACGTCTGCTGTTTCCCGCGCAATTTCTGAACCGTTAGCGAAGGATACAGAAACATCAGCGTAGGCTAAAGCTGGCGAGTCGTTAATTCCATCACCCACAAATGCAACTGTTTTGCCTTGTTCGTGTAGTTGGCGAACAACTGCCGCTTTTTGTTCCGGAAAAGCTTCGGCGTGGGTATGCTTTGGCGCGATTCCCAGTTGAGCAGCCACAGCATTAGCTGTTCGCTTGTTATCTCCGGTGAGCATGTGAACTTCTACGCCATCGACTGTCAATAACTGGGTAATTACTTCCTGACTTTCGGGACGCAGAATATCACTATAGATTATTCTACCCTGAAGTTGATTGTTACTAGCAACGTAAATCAGCGAGTCTGCTGGCTTGTGCCCATTGAGCTGTTCCATGTCTACGCCTTGCTGACGTAAAAAGCGCTCGCTACCTACGTAAACAGTCTCGCCGTCAATCTCGGCTTGCACGCCTAAACCCAATTGATAGTCCCATTTACTCCGGCTGGGTATCACCACTTGCTGTGCTTCGGCGTAGCGAATCACGGCTTCGGCTACGGGGTGCGTCAGGCGCTGTTCCGCCGCAGCAGCTAGTTCCAACACTCGCAAATCTGATGTTGCAGGATTGAGACTCTCAACTCCCACAACTGAAACTTCTCCTTTTGTCAGAGTGCCGGTCTTATCAAACACAAGTGTATCAACTGCTGCTAGTTGTTCTAATGCCCGACCACTACGAATGAGGATGCCGTGCTTGGCTGCATAAGTCAGTGCTGCCAAAACTGTTGTCGGAATCGATACTCTAATTCCTGTGCATAAGTCGAGGGTGAGGACACTGGCTACACGTGCTGGGTTACGAGTTGCGGCAAATACTGCCCCACCCAGTAACAAAGTTGGCACAACTGCTTTCTCGGCAATTTTGATAGCATAGTTTTCCATGCGGGTATCGTGGACGGGTGCTTCTTGCATTAACTTGATGCTTTGTCCGGCACGGGTGTCGTTACCTGTCCATTCCGCCAAGATATAAATTCGTCCTTCGCGCATCAAGGTTGAAGCAAAAACTGGCTGTCCTTTTCTTTTCAAGACTGGCATGGATTCGCCGGTGAGTTTTTGCTCGTCTAGCAGAGCTTTACCCCGGAGGATAGTACCATCGACTGGAACCTGTTCGCCAGGATAGACAATGACTGTATCCCCACGTTGTACATCCTGAATGGGGATTTGTTCTTTGATCCCATTGCGTTCAACCCAGACGAATTGTCCTAAGGAACTAAGTAAATCTAGAGTTTGCAATTTGGAAGAACGAGCAGTACGATCGCGGATGTTTTCACCAATTTCAATTAAGCTCAACATCAATGATGGCGTGAGAAATTGACCTTGGACGGTAGTAATAGCAATCGCTAGAAAATCCAAAAAGTCAATGTTCAGTTTGCGTTCTTTTGCGATCCCTTCTACTGCTCTTTGGAATACCGGTAACGTCGCTAGGGCAATGGTTCCCGCCACTATTAAAGGTGGGATCGGTAGTCCCAACGGCCCTCCTAACACAGCTAAACCGGTAGCCATAGCCGAAAGTTGCATTCCAGGCCAGGAGTTCTCTGCATCGTCTGGTGGTTGGGAAGCCAATGAATTGTTAGCTTTTGGTAAAATTATTCCGACTTCATTGGCCGCCACAATCAGATAACTCAAACGCGATCGCACCTTTGCATCTGCAATTGAACTAGATTTATAATTCACCACTAACGCCGCCGCCGCCGGTTTGATTCGGACATTAGTAACGAGGGGATCAGCTTCGAGTAAAGCTATAAGACGTTGAGCATAATCGGCATCGTAACGTAATCGAGGCACGCGCAACCGCATCCTTCCGCGAATTGCATGAACAACACTGTAGGAAACTTGAGCAGTATGTGTGCGAGAATGTCTATTTCTCTCAGCGAGAGAACCTTTGCCATTCTTTTGCACTAAAGGAATTACCTGACTCTGTTTCTCTACAATCTCGTGAGATGTTTCAACTCGCAGGGATGGTGGTTGAACTGTGACTTGTGCCATTCGTTATATCTCGTATAGGTTTACAAAGTTGGTTGTTGAGGGGAGTGGGGAGTGGGGGATGAGGGGGATGAGGGGGATGAGGGAGCAAAGGGGCAGAGGAGAGAATAACTCCTAACTCCTAACTCCTAACTCCTAACTCCCCACTCCCCACTCCCTACTCCCCACCTTCACCAGTCGTTTTTGCGTTGACGGAGTAATAGAGATTTACTGATGTCTAAAATTTTGCTAAAGGCGATCGCACTTGCAATATCTGCCGTTACATCCCTGGCAGATTGAATTACGCTAGCTATATTGCGATCTTGCCGCTTCAAAGACGTTTTATTTGCAGCAACTCCAATAGACGTTGCTGATATTGTAAATTTTCATTGATCCCAGGCAGACATAATCCGACTTGACTCTTAAGTGTATGGGTAATGCTATGAACTACCCTTAGAGATTTTCTGTAAGTGCCAGTGCTTGAATCTAGTTGTAAGCTAGAACCCTCCATTGTTGTCCTCCAGTGTTCCGTGTGGAACCGTCTATAACGGAAAGTTCGCCATCATGGCTAGGGAATAAGACAAAGTTGCAGGCTTCAAATCAGCCCATAAACTTGATAAGTCTAGAGTTGTGGTATCAACTTCTGTTGTCTGACTCTCTTCTAGAGTTGTGTCTTCCAACACATTTGTGTTGTCTGATTGTGCCGGATGACTCTCTTGTAGAGTTGTATCCTCCAATACAGTTGTAGTTTCTACTTCTTCTAGAGATATTTGTGGTTCTATAACTCTGATGGGATCGCTTGGTGGATTAGTTTGCAAAGCCAATTCCATTAGATTTACCCAATGGTTGACACTAGTCTGACTAGACTTATAAGCGATCGCAATTGAGGCTGCACCACTATTCACACGCACACCGATCGTTTGGGGATCGTTTTCGAGCAACTTCTCTAGCCGCCGTGTATATGCACGATCGAGAGCTAGTCGAGGCAGATGAAACCGAATACGTCCTGGAATTGCATGGACTACACTGTATGTTAAATTCTTACCCTTCAAATCTTGCACCTCTTGGTTCTGACCACAAGAATTTGCTTGATTTCTGGGGTGATTCTTTAACTCTTGCAAGTTTTCCGATCCCGAAGCTTCTTCTGGCTCAAAACGATCAATTACCCAACGAGTTGCATCTGCGGTAATCATATACAGTGGAATCGCTGCCAAACCGCTGATCCCCAGTCCACCTGTGACTGCTAACCCTGTCATCAAAGGAATCAAGGAAATAGACTGTTCTTTCCAAAAATCAAGGGATTTCCATGCAGCAAAGGGATCTGTTTGACTGTTTGAAGTCGGCGAAACTTGAGCTTGGTATATATTAAATTGTTGCAGTAGTCCCAATACTTGCGCCAGTGACAGCTTTTTTTCATCAAAAGTGATAGTTATACTGCCTGTTTGCTCATTGGCAGCAACTTCCTTCACCCCATACTGCTGCCGTAAGCCTTGGGATATATTTTTGATTCTTGATTTGGAAATACCTTCAGTGGCACGGATTCTTACCCGCCCAATAGTCGCATGAACAATTTCCAATCTCTCTGAAGATAGTTGCGCTTGTAACTGTGCAGCCACACCGCTTTTACTGGTATTTAGTTTTGCTTCATCACTTTGATGCTGAGCGGAGGTTGAGTCACTAGACATACTCATCTGCGGACTTAACCTCTCGTGACTACTAATAATATTGGTCATTTACCCGATAACTAAGCCGAACCAAAGGTTAACATTAGGTTAAGTATAACTTAAACTTTCCGTAAACTATACATTTTGAAGAATTATTTCGACTTAAGTCTTATTAACTACTCGTTTTTGGTATTCCTGTTCAGTGAACATATCGAGAGTGTTTTCTATGCGGTCTACAAATACGATGCCGTCGAGGTGGTCATATTCGTGTTGAAAGATACGAGCGACGAAATCGGTTAATTCTTGCTTTTGGAGATTGCCTTGGCGATCGCTATATTCCACTTCAATAGTTTTATACCGAGGAACTAACCCCCTAATGCCTGGAACACTTAAACAACCTTCCCAATCTTTGACAACTTCTGTTGAGTGAGCAATGATTCTAGGATTAATCATAGCAGTAGGTTCCATTTCTGGAGCATTGGGATACCTGGGATTAGGTCGGGAAGCCACAATAAATAAACGATAAGATTGTGCAACTTGAGGCGCAGCAATTCCCACACCGTTAGCTTTGGCAACGGTAGCCATTAAGTCATCGATTAATTTTTGGATACCTTGATCTTGAATATTATCAACCCAAACAGCTTTTTGCCGCAGTGTGGGATTGCCTAATTGAATGATTGATTCAGACATTAAAAAAACTCCTTTGGAAATGGGGAATGGGGAATAGGGCATTGGGCATTGGGCATGGGGCATTGGGCATTGGGGAGATAAGCTTGAACATTAAGCCTTTAAGCTTGAACATTAAGCCTTTGAGCTTGAACATTAAGCCTTTAAGCTTGAACATTAAGTTTTTGAACTCGAAATTTTCAATTAGGACTTACGCAAAAGTACACGCTGTAGGGGCAATTCATGAATTGCCCCTACGTGAAAATAAGGGTTTTGGCTATTGTTTGCGTAAGTCCTGTCAATTTTAAATCTCCCTCGTCATCTTCCATACCCAATGCCCAATGCCCCATGCCCCATTCCCCATTCCCAATAACATTTACCCTTCACGTCTTACAGGTAAAGGAGCAGGTCGAACTGCTACTTGGACAATTTGCCCATTGCGCTCTACTTCTATTGGTAGGCTGGTACCGATTTTGCTATTTTCTACTAGCTTCTGTACTTGTTCAATTTTAGTCACAGGCTGGTTATTAATGCTTTTAATCACATCACCTGCTCTCAGTCCTGCTGCGGATGCGGGCGATCGCGGCACAATTTCCACGAGTAAAACGCCTTCTTCTGCTGTAAGATTTAAGCGATCGCCTGCAATATTTTTGATTCTTTCTCTGTTTTCTGGTGTCAGTGTCACCATTTGCACACCCAAATAAGGATGATCCACTTTGCCTTTAGCGATTAATTCTTGAGCAATTCTTTGGGCGGTGTTAATGGGAATGGCAAATCCCAAGCCTTGAGCGCCCCGGATAATGGCTGTGTTCATGGCAATTACTTGACCACGGGTATTTAGTAGTGGCCCGCCAGAATTACCAGGGTTAATGGCGGCATCGGTTTGGATGTAATCAACCCGCTTATCACTAGCACCAATATCACTACCAGAACGACCTGTAGCACTAATAATCCCAGAAGTGACGGTATTATTTAAGCCTAAGGGATTGCCGATGGCGATTACTGGCTCTCCTGGTTGCAAAATATCTGAGTTCCCTACAGACAGGGTTGGCAGGTTATTGGCTTCAATTTTGATCACAGCTACATCTGTTACCGCGTCTTCACCTAAAACTTTGCCGTCAAAAGTCCGACCATCTTTGAGTGTAACAGTTACTCTATCAGCACCGTCTACTACGTGAGAATTCGTCAAAATCTGACCTGAGGAATTAATGATAAATCCAGAACCGCTACCCCGCTCTACTCGTTGTCTTGGCTGTGGCGCTGCGTCTCCAAAAAACCGCCGGAATAATGGGTCATTAAATTCGTCTGGTACACGAGAAGTGATTGTTCTGGAAGAATCAATCCTAACTACCGCAGAACCAGCATTTTGCACGACTTTTACCACAAAATGAGGATCTCCAGACGATGAGATAATTGGTGGAGGAACAATTACCGGATTGGAATCTACTGGCTTTTCAGCTTGAGGATTACTTTGTTGACTCTCAAAGGTTTTGGCAGGTAGAAGAGAGCAGCTGCCCAGCAACACCACTATTGAGAGCATCCACAACCTGTGGGGCAAACCTCTGGTATTCATATTTTTGAGCGTTAAGTTATGGTTTGTTGTCTTCATGTGTCGTTGCTTCTCCCTGTCAGTCAGTGGGTGTTAGGATCTTGCCTACCGGGTATGTCCCAAAATGATTACAACTTAAAAGCTTGTTCTAGATCTAGGGTGTCTGGATGCTAAATTGGTGCTTTCTCTTCTATTGTGACGATTAGCAGCAAAAGTGGTGGATCATGGAAATTTCCATAGACAGTCTTTGGAGTCAGGTACTAGAGCGCCTACAGCTTGAGTTATCCCGGCCTACCTTTGAAACTTGGATTAAAACTGCTAGTGCGGAGCGATTAGAAAATAATTGCTTGATGATACGTACTCCTAACCCATTTGCTCGTAATTGGTTACAGAAGTATTATGTCAACACCATTGCTCATGTAGTGCAAGATATTTTGGGTCATTCTGTGGAAATTTACATTACCGTTGCTCAAGGTGATGAAGTTTCTCATGTTAATGAACGAGAGGTTTCTTGGGAATCATCAAATCCTAGCAATATTTCTGAACCTGTTTCTCATAATGTCCAAAAAACTACGGAATTAAACTCTAAATATGTGTTTTCGCGTTTTGTAGTTGGTGCTAATAATCGCATGGCTCATGCTGCTTCTTTGGCAGTTGCAGAATCTCCTGGGAAAGAGTTTAATCCTTTGTTTTTATGTGGTGGCGTGGGTTTAGGTAAAACTCATCTCATGCAAGCCATTGGTCATTATCGCTGGGAAATTTCTCCTGGTTGTAAAATATTTTATGTTTCGACTGAGCAGTTTACTAATGATTTAATTACAGCGATTCGTAAGGATAGTATGCAAAGTTTTCGAGAGCATTATCGAGCCGCTGATGTTTTATTAGTTGATGATATTCAGTTTCTGGAAGGGAAGGAATACACCCAAGAAGAATTTTTTCATACTTTTAATACTCTCCATGAAGCAGGTAAACAAGTTGTGATTGCTTCTGACCGTCCCCCGAATCAGATTCCGAGTTTACAAGAACGTCTTTGTTCTCGGTTTTCTATGGGGTTAATCGCAGATGTGCAAACGCCGGATTTAGAAACGAGAATGGCGATTTTACAAAAAAAAGCCGAGTATGAAAATATTCGCTTGCCCCGTGATGTGGTTGAATATATTGCTTCTAACTATACTTCTAATATTCGAGAATTAGAAGGAGCTTTAATTCGGGCGTTGGCTTATATTTCTATTTGGGGTTTACCGATGACGGTGGAAAATATCGCTCCAGTTTTAGAGCCACCGAATGAAAAAGTAGTAGCTACTCCAGAAGCAATTTTGACAGTTGTCGCTGAGAATTTTGATGTTTCAATTGATGACTTGAAAGGTAACTCACGACGCCGGGAAATTAGCTGGGCGCGTCAAATCGCTATGTATCTCATGCGTCAACATACGCCTTTGAGTTTGCCGAGAATTGGGGAGGAGTTCGGTGGTAAAGACCATACAACGGTGATGTACAGTTGTGATAAAATTACTCAACTCCACCAGAGCGATCGCACTTTAGCACAAACACTACGCCAACTGAGCGATCGCATTAATATGAAAAGCCGTCCGCAAAAATCATCGTAGGTCAGAATTCAGAATTCAGAATTCAGGAGTCAGAATTATGAGTTTGAAGTTTTCCACAACCTGCACCCTAATCATTTACCGTCAAAGTTAAACAATTCGCCAAAGATATTAAGTAACGTATAAAAATTGATTAAATTTCACTTAGCTTGTGGAAAAAATCTTACTTTTTGGGGAAAAATCTGTGGAAAACTTCAGATTTGTTTGACAAAACTTAATTAAGTATAATTACCTTGTGGAAAAACCACGGTGCTTTTCCACAAGTTTTCCACAGATATAGCCGATAAATCGCCCTCTGTACAAAAAATTGATTATTGTAGAGACGCGATAAATCGCGTCTTTGCGATGTTTAAATGTCAGGTGCGTTGTCGCCAAGCGCCGCACCGTCAAAAATTGAAGGTGCGTTAGCCTACGGCATAACACACCCTACATCTTAATTACGAATTACGAATTACGAATTATTCCAACGGGACTGGTGCGACTTGAACGCACGACCTAGCGCTTCAGATTTGTGTGAGTTTCCCCACTCTCTGGACTATACCTTCACCATAGGTTTAAAAGCCTTTAGGTGGTGGCTACCTAGTCTCTACACCTTCTTGAATTTAATCAAGCTTGGCTCGGTATTCCCCTGGAGTGTCAACACTATGGTAAACACACAACCACTCCTACTTTCTATCAATGCCTCTTGTGATACTTTTTAAAACCACTCAAAACATCTTGAAAGAAGGAAATTTTCACTCTTTAGGGTTCACCGAATTCAACCACATTCACTCATAAGGTTTCCCTTATAGTGCCCGATTATTCAGGAGGCGCTCGCTCTATCCAACTGAGCTACAGCCCCAAAAAAGCCATGTTGGTGATTATAGCATTTTTACTGAGACTGCCAACTATTATCCCAAGGCTGACCGCCGACTTCTAAACCACAAAGAAAACTTTCTGCTTTCAGGATAATTTGAGATTTTGTCCCATTTAGTTCTCGTAATTCTAAATTTAGCTTTCCTTGCATGGTGTCCCGGCAACAATATCTTAAACCTTCGGCTGTGGGCGCACGTAGGGGTGTACCAGGTAAATCGGTAGTTCCAATCAATTCAATTTCGTAATTGGAGTTAGTAGCTTTCATTTGCCATCTACCCCAAGGCTGAATTTCCCAATGGACTTGGGAATTCCAGGGAACGAATTCATAAAATTTGCCTTGATAGTGCAAACCAATCATCGCTACAGATTCCATCCACCACAATACACCCCGCCGTCCACCGCCAGCAGTTAAGGCTAAGTCGGGTTCGCCCTCGAAGCAGTTACAGTTTATCCAAAACCATTTTTCGGGAAAACCACCACCCCAATTTTTCTCACCGTAGGACGGGGCGTTGGTGAATTCGTAAATTTTGCCATTCCAGTCAATTTTACCGCTGGCTTTACCGTGAGCCATCAAAATTTGCCATCCTGGCTCAAAAATCTGCAAAAAAGACACCCAACCTGCGGTTGACTGCTGAATGCTATTTTGATTACCCCAGGCGTATACTGGTTGAATTTCGTACTGCCAACGACAATAATTATTAGTGGCGCGATCGCGGATAATTCCCTGATTTAATGTCGCTGTAGCTTGATAGCCTTCTTGAACATAATGCTCAAACTCTTGTGGAAGCAGGTACAGGGGAGAAATTTGCAAATTATTTTTACCCCAATGTCCTAAACCCAAAACATCTCGACTACCCCAGAATTTCTTCACATCCGGAAAAGTACGGCATAAATACTCATCATCAGGGCCGAGAACTTGGGCTGAACCACCACTGTAAGGTTTATTGCCGATGGGATCTTCGATGGAATACATAAAGGCGAATGTTTGCCCAATTTCCGGTAAAGTGACACGGTAATACCAACCTTCAAAGAAGTGGCGACTACTACCATCCCAGTGATAACCAGAATGGGGTGTTTGGGTTGACGAAAGGAGATTTAGGGGAATAGTTAACATGGATTTACATAGTTGCTGATTTTTCAGTATGCGCGACGATTTCGATATCAATCATGCTTATGAAATTTTGGAGTTGGAACCCGGTGCTTCGCCAGCACAGGTAAAGCGAGCTTACCGTAAACTGGTAAAAGTTTGGCATCCCGATCGCTTTTTTAATCAAAAAGAAAAACAGGAAGCTGAAGAAAAAATCAAAAAAATCAACGCAGCTTACAATCAGCTCAAGTCTGAATTCTCATCTGAGTCTCCCCCTACTGCAAATCCATCCTCATCTTCGCCGAAAAATCCCACAAAAGTATCTGTCAAACGTTGGGATGCAGAAGCTTTTTATACTTTAGGAGTAGAGAATGCTACTAGAAGCAGATATGAAGATGCGATCGCCGATTTTACCCACGCGATTCGCCTCAATCCTCGCTACATTGACGCATACAAATATCGTGGGTTAATTTGCTCTCAATTGGGATATGAATATCGAGCCACTTCAGATTTAAATAAAGCTGCACAGTTAGAACAAGAGTTAAGAAATCCAGGTTTTGTGCGTAAATATTCATCACCAAGGCATGTATCAAAACCTAAATCTCTGCTAACAAGAGTTTGTCGAGGAATTAAATCTATATTGCCCCTAAATTGGCGTTGGAGATAAGAAGTTGCGTTATTTTAACAACAAAGAATAAAAAGGAATCAGAATTCAGAATTCAGAATTCAGGAGTCAGAATTCAGGAGTCAGAATTCAGAATTCAGAATTCAGAGGTGTCAACTTAAGCTCAAATGCTTGTCCCACATACGTTTTACCCCACCCCCAACCCCTCCCCTTGGTAAGGGGAGGGGCGGTTTTGGCTTTAGACAAAACCGGGGTGGGGTGACGCGTTGAGTGATGGTAAGTCAGAGAACTGAATATCACGTCTTTACAAGGGTTTTACGTTAAGTTGACACCCATGCACAGCGGTGCTGCCCTACAATGTGGTCTATATTTTAGAATACTAAGTTAAATGATATTTACTGCTGATTTCTTGCTATGAGCGATCGCTTCGATGTTGCTTATTACCTGCCTATACAGGTCAGTTCATAAATCAAATCCAACTTGCGTATCAGCTGACAGCATAATAACATCCGGTAGAAAAAGCGCCTTCTGCAACCCAGCCAACTTCCAATGGGACACAAGGCCAAGCCACTAGTCCAAGTACTAATACTCCGACTTCCCAGAACGATAGTTCTACTAGTACCGTCACTCCAGGAACTCAAAGTAATACCTCTAAAACCACTCCATCTCAAGGAATAGATAAGTCAAACACTACATCTAATAGCGATTCTCCTAACACAGGAGATAGTACTACAGGCGGTTCTGCTCAATAGCGCTTCTGATTTTTCAGCCCACTTGCAATGTTGGTGTTCACGCCAACATAGGACAAGTGGGCTAATTTTAAGGAATATTTCCGAATTATTGCGATAAATTAATGGTATTGAAGTTTGGTAAACTGACATAGTAACTAAACAAACATGATGCTAGATTAAGAGCAAGGTACAAACAGGTTAAAAGTTAAGTAAAACTTTTAAGTTAGAGCCTGTACCTCCTGCTCTAATTTTATGGCGATCGCTCTTAGGTTGTGGCATCCGTTAAATGTGTTTTAGCCTTGTGTTCATCAAGTTATTTTGGAGGTTTTAGAACGCACAGCCAGAAAATGCCTGCCTAGTTGGAATATATAGAAGGATGTGCAATTCTCTGTAAAGCGATCGTGCATACTGTCCACCTTAGTTGAATTAGTTAGTTCTGAATTATCCAATCTTCAAGAAACCGCCCCAAGCTGCTGATATTTATCCATCGTAGCTTCCGGCGGTTTCTGTTTTGAGTGTTATGCATTTAAATTGCACTCTGACCAGTGGGGGCTGTCATTTGTCCTTTGTCATTAGACCTCTTGCATAAATAATTTTTTGTCTCACGCAAAGGCGCAAAGGCAAGGCAGCGCGGTCTTCTCCCAAGGGGAGACGCCAAGGGCGATGGGGGTTTCCCCCATGAGCGACTGCCGCGCAAAGAAGAAGGCGAAAAAAAGGACTTTTGCAAGATGTTTATTTGTCTTTTGTTAGTTGTCCTTTGTCAGACCAATGACCAATGACTAATGACCAATGACTAATGACCAATTAACGTAATAACAGTCACTTCCGGCGGACAAAATAGGCGTCCTGGTTTATAAGTTCCTAAACCACGATTGACATATAATTGATTTTCTTCCACATTGTGAAATCCTTGCGCCCATTCCCAATATCGCACGACTTTCGAGCAGTCTCCTAGTAAAAGTGTTACCCAACGCCGCAATTTTTTGGGAATTTTTTTGAGCAGCTTTTTATAATAAAATACAACAGGACCAATGCCCGGAATTACGATGTGACCACCGTGGGTATGACCAGATAATTGCAAATCTACGCGCCATTGTTGCAATATCTTGGCTGTATCTGGGTTATGGGATAAAACGATACGGGGTGTAATAGAATCTAATTGATTCATCACTGGTGCAGGATGAAATTCCTGCGACCAATAATCAGCTAGTCCTACTAGTGGTAATTCCTTTCCTAGTGGATAGGCGATTTCATTCCAAAGCACATGCACCCCAATGCTAGTTAACGCCTTTGTAACTTCTGCTTGGGAGTGGCTGTAATAGATATCGTGATTACCCAGGACGGCGTAAATACCACAGCGACTTTGCAAATGTTTTAATCGCAGCACCAATTGATTAATCGGCGTTGGGTCATCAGTTACATAGTCACCAGTTAATAGAATTAAATCTGGTTCAGCTTCGTTAGTAAGTGCGATCGCTTTTGCTAACATATCTTCCGATAGCCGCAAACCATCGTAGTGAAAATCCGATAACTGCACCAACTTTGTACCTTGTAAAGATATTGGAAGTTCCGCAATCTTAACCGTTACTTTATCTACTCTTAAATGTCCCGTAAAGAACCAATGCATAAGGCAACCGATACTCCTCATACCAGCGCTTACAGCTTACCAAAAATCAAAATGCAACTTGATAAATTGCAACAATTTCTGTCATGTACTAGAAATATAATTAACTAATTGGTTGAAATTATGAGACTAAACTAAGCTAGTCTTGCTTGAATTTCCAAGCAATTTTTAACCAGAATACTTGCTGCAATTGAGTTGTTGCATGTTGAATTTGGAATTACTCACTCACCTTGTAGCGCGATTATAGTAACTTCTGGGCGGCAAAATAAGCGTCCAGGGAGGTAAGTTCCTAAGCCACGATTGACGTATAGCTGATTTTTTCCTACGCGATGGAAACCCTGCGCCCATTCCCAATGGCTGACAGCAGAAATATTTTCTTCTAAAAATCGCGCTCGACGCCGGACTTTCAGGGGTATTTTTTTGGCAATCTTGCTGTAAGCTAACGCCGCTGGGCCAATTCCGGGAATGATGATTTGACCGCCGTGAGTATGACCAGATAATTGTAAATCAACTCGCCATGCTTGTAATATCTCGGCAGTATCTGGGTTATGAGATAAAACAATGCAGGGCGTGTCTGGGTTTAGCTGGTTCATAACTAACCCAGGATTAAATTCTCGTGACCAACTGTCGGCCAGTCCAACGAATGGTAATTCTTTTCCTAGTGGATAAGCAATTTCGTTCCAAAGGACGTGAATTCCAATGCTAGTTAACGCCTCTGTAACTTCTGTTTTTGCGTGTTTGTAATGTATGTCGTGGTTGCCAAGAATAGCATAGATCCCACAGCGACTTTGCAAATGTTTGAGTCGAAGTATTAATTGGTGAATTGGTTGGGGATCGTCAGTTACGTAATCACCTGTCAATAAAACTAAATCTGGTTCAGCTTGGTTGCTAAGTGCGATCGCTTTTGAAAGCATACCTTCTGACAGCCGCAAACCATCATAGTGAAAATCTGACAACTGCACCAACTTCTTACCTTGTAACGGTGCAGGCAACCCTGCAATCTTAACCGTCAATTTCTCTGTACTCAACGGCCCAGATAACAACCAATGCATAAGACGTTCAATAAACCATAATCATAGAGCTTATAGCTTAGCTAAACATTGTCGAATTGTATGTAGGAACCAATGCAACTTGTTGAAAATTTTATGAAACTTGCAAATCTTAGTGTATTTCTACTTATTTATAGCGGTTTGCAATTGAATGGAAATACACCCTTTGTAAATTAAACCATTGTAGGGTAGCACAGCTGTGCTACCCTACAGCAAATTGCTATTGTTTACTTAGTAGTACTTTCTACTAGTGCTTCAGCAGATGACTTGCCAATCAACATTGCAGCATTTTCTTCACTTTCAAGGACACCGAACTCAATCAACAACTCTTCTAGAATCAGCTTTCGGGTCGCAACCGACGATTAAAATGCGTTGACCCATTTCTGCCATAGCTGCAAGGGTATTTTGAGAAGTGGTAGACTTACCAATACCACCTTTACCGTAGAAAGCTATTTGTCTAATTTTTTCGTCAGTCATGGTGAGCGTTTTCCTACAATTGTTTTGTCTATCGTGTTGTGTCGCAAAACTGGCAGTTTTGATATTGCAACTAAGACTGGTCGAGTTGCTGGCATTAGCTACAAGTTTTGTACATCAATCCATAAAAAGGATGGTTATTCGTATGCATTCTAAGATATCTGGACGGCGAATAAATTCGCCTGCGGCTTCCTCCCCATGTCTAAAGCCAGGGGCTTCCGCCACGAAAAGGTTTGGTGAACCTGTCAATTTCCCAAACTATTGAGCAACTGCTGTACTTGTGATTTTTGCAGGTATTTCCTGAAAATCACTAAATTGCACCGTGATGATTGCGTGAGAACACATCTAAGCCCAAAGGTAGCAGCTACATAAACCCTGCTATGTCTGCATCAGCAAACCGTGATGCTATAGCTTGGGAGCATCTTGATAACTTTTAGCAATGTCGAACAGTACTTGCTCTTGGTGAAGTTTACATTCCAAGAGAAAGTAAACAAGCAACTCCCGAAACTATAATTCACAGATTTACTGCACTACATTTTTTTTGTATTCCATGCGATCGCTGTTATAATTTCACAGCATTAGGCTTGGGCTAATAATTATTGTTCAATTTAAGCATAATTAAAAAATAGCGCCACCTTCTAATGAAGATGACGCTATTTTTTTTGATTTAATTCACAGATAAAATAATTAAATGAATTTGCTAAATTTTCTGCGTTGGTTGACCGCAGTTTTGTTACTATACAGTAGTGCGACGGGTTAATAAGTTCCACAGGAAAACCGCTACGATTGCACCCAAAACTGCTACTGCAATGCCTGGAATACTCAGAGTAGGAGCCGCTAGAGTTAACGTTCCTGTACTGAAGAATACACCCAAACTACCGCCAACAAAAGCACCGATAATTCCTAACAAAATTGTTCCTAGAATTCCGCCACCTTGATGACCAGGGTAGATAGCTTTAGCGATGGCACCAGCAATTAGACCTAAAACAATCCAAGCAAGAATATTCATGGTTATTAATTTGGTAAACGTTTTTTACTTACAAACTAATATTAGCAATCTTAATCTTGGGACTCCATCCATCATCAGAATCAATTATTAATATCCATCAGGAGTAGTTAAATCAGTACTCAGTTATTGTATATATCCTCCTATTGAGGTAGATAATCAAGCAAAAAAAAGCTCCTAGTAGGTCTTTAACTAGAAGCTATCAAACTATTGCTTGGTAATTGCAGTATATGCATTTTCAATTAGCTATCTCCTCTACTAGAAGTGTCATTTGTCATTTGTCATTTGTCATTGGTCATTGGTCATTTGTCATTTGTCATTTGTCTTTGAAGTTCTCTTGACAGAGATGCTTTTGCTAGCTTGCTTCATCGTAGGAGTAGGGAATACCAGAGTCAGAGGCTCGCGGACTCGGCTTAGTAAACATCACCGCAAGCTATGGTGACTTCTTTGTTTGTCCTTTGTTATTCACTAATGACCAATATCCAATGACTATAGCGGTTTGCAATTGCATGGAGTAGGGTAGCACAGCTGTGCTACCCTACCATGTACCTCATTCAAATGAAAATCGCTATAAGACAAAGCACGACCTCACTTAGTACTGCTAATTTTCCATTCATCTCGATGCACTAGAACTGGTAGCAGCTTGCTCAAATACCGATGGATTATCAGGTAAATCAAACCTATCAAAGTCAACAGCATCACACCCAAAATCGTCCCATATGCGTGAATATGCCACCAAAATACCTTGAGTTTTGTTGTAGATAGTTGTACAAACCTCGATATAACAGCTATATTGACGCTTTTGGAATCCTGAAACAATACTGCTGTGTTTTGTTGTGCAATTGTCATTTGAATTACTCCTTTAATCCCAACCACTGAGACATTTAATTTAAATTACGGTAACTCGATAGATATAATGTTATTTATATGTAAAATCTCATAACTTGATTCAAGAAGCAAGTATGGGCGTTGGGGATTGGGTATTAGTATTGAAAATTAGGTATTAGGAAACTAGTTTACACAGCCGAATCCTAGCTTCCAATGCCCCATGCCCTATGCCCCATTCCCCATTCCCAATCAATGCCTAATCAAATTTGGTTATCACAGTTGCAAAAACATCGAGCGATCGCAGTTATCCGCGCTCCTAAAATGGAATGGGGGCGGGAAATGGCGATGGCTGTGGCATCTGGGGGAATGCAGCTAATTGAAATCACCTGGAATAGCGATCGCGCCGGGGAATTAATCAGTCAACTACGTTCGGAATTACCAGGCTGTATTATCGGCACTGGTACGCTGTTCAATGTGCAGCAGCTAGAAGAAGCGATCGCTTCTGGGGCACAATTCCTGTTTACACCGCATGTTGACTCGGCAATGATTCAAGCAGCACAAGAAAAACATGTGCCCATTATCCCAGGAGGGCTGACTCCTACAGAAATTGTTACCGCTTGGAGTCAGGGTGCTAGTTGTGTAAAAGTGTTTCCCGTGCAAGCGGTAGGAGGGGCTGATTATATTAAAAGTTTGCAAAGCCCCTTGGGTGAGATTCCCTTGATTCCCACTGGCGGCGTGACTGTGGAAAATGCTAAAGAATTTTTACAAGCAGGAGCGATCGCCGTGGGTTTGAGCGGTGAATTATTTCCCAAAAAGCTTGTCAGTGAAGGGAATTGGGAGGCGATCGCAACCAAGGCTAGAAAGCTGATGCAACAGTTAAGTTAACTTAGAATCAAACGATCAAAAATTCATGTCTATTAAAGTAGTAGATATGGAAATAAAAGTGAAAACTGATAACTTTCCTAAGACCAGATAATTTTAGTGTGAGTGTATCTAGTATGAAAAGACTGATCTATCCTGACTGGGTGCGTAGCTTAAAAATACTCCTCGCTGGAACAGCACTGTCCTTAAGTGTTTTTACTACTACTGGAACGAGTGAAGTTTGGGCAAATTCCAAAAATCAAGTGATTGCACAAACAATCCAGACATTACAAAAATCGGATAAGCGCTGGATTCAAATTAATCTTTCAAAGCAACGATTAATCGCTTGGGAAGGTGACAAATTAGTTTATGGAAGCTCTATTTCCTCTGGTAAAAAATCTACTCCTACCCTAGTTGGTACTTTTAAGATTCAATCCAAGTTAAAAACCACACGGATGCGGGGAAGGGGCTACGACGTTGCCAACGTTCCTCATGCAATGTTCTACCAAGGTAATTACGGCATTCACGGGGCTTACTGGCACAAAAAATTTGGCACTCCAGTGAGCCACGGCTGCGTAAATCTTGCACCTAAACATGCTAAATGGCTATTTCAGTGGGCATCAGTAGGAACACCAGTAGTCATTCATAAATAGTAAGTGAACCGGCCAAAAGCCAATTTAGGGAAAATTATAAATAACTGCAAATCAAGACAATTCAGATATTCCCAGCAATATTTTATGCTGGGAATATTCGGAATCGGAATTACTCAACTTCAAGTAAAATGTAAAGTAGGGCATGAATATAAAATTTGGATTTTAGATTGCAAATTTTGGATTGAAAGCATGTTCCAGAAATGTCCAAAATCCTATCTATGCCAATTTTTAATGACACGATTTGCCTAAAAATAAGCGGAAATCCTGACAATTTGTATGTGCAATTACGAATGCAAATAATAATTTGGGGGAAATTTGCATTTAGTGTTTAAATTACAGATTTTTTGTCATTAGTCATTAGTCATTAATCATTGCTTCTTAGTTAAAACTCATCATTAGACCTCTTGCATAAATATTTTTTTGTTTCACGCAGAGGCGCAGAGGCAAGGCAGCGCGGTCTTCTCCCAAGGGGAGACGCCAAGGGCGATGGGGGTTTCCCCCATGAGCGACTGCTGCGCTCCAGAAGAGAACGCAAAGAAAGACTTTTGCAAGAAGTCTATTGAACTAAGGACAAATGACCAATGACAAATGACAAAGAACAAGTGACAAAGTAGTTTAGAAGGTGAGGCATAATGCAATCCTGGATTCGCAGTGGTGGAATTCGTTCCTCAAAAACTTTTTGTACAGGCGTGGCGCTGATGGTGGCGACTTTATTTTCTTGGTCACCGCCGTTAGCAGGTACTCTTAACTCCACTACAGCTAAAGCCACGTCAGTTAATGAAAACAGCATCACTATATCTAGTATCAGCCAAAGATCCCAACCTCGCTGGATTGAAATTGATTTGTCAGAGCAACGCTTACGTGGATGGGAAGGTAAAAAACTTGTTCATTCATATCGAATTTCCGGAGGGAAGCGATCGACCCCCACACCCATAGGTAGATTTCGGATTAATTCCAAGTATCGTACTCACCGGATGCGGGGCAGGGGCTACAATATTCCTGATGTTCCTTACACAATGTATTTCTACGGAGGCTATGCCATCCACGGTGCTTACTGGCATAATCGTTTTGGGACTCCAGTCAGCCACGGTTGCGTGAATTTACCTGTTAAACAAGCTCGTAATCTTTACAACTGGGCTTCAACGGGAACTTTAGTCGTGGTGCATAAGTAATTAAACCATAGGGTAGGGTAGCACAGCTGTCATTGGTGTCAACTTAAGCTCAAACGCTTGTCCCACATACGCTTTACCCCCCTTAGTCCCCCCTTGGAAAAGGGGGAAAAAAGAATCTAGTTCCCTTCCCTTTACAAGGGGAGGGTTAGGGTGGGGTGACGCGGTGACTAACCGTAAGTGAATTAACTCAATATGACATCTTTACAAGGGTTTCACGTTAAGTTGACACCAATGCACAGCTGTGCGCCCCTACAAGAGATTGCGGTTCAAATAGATCTTATGAACCCCCCTGTAGTCACCCCGATGCTTTGGGAGGACGGCGTTAGCTGGGGGGTAAATATATTGCAGCTTCATAAAGAAACGGTATAAGCATCTGTCCATACATCAGTATCTTGGTATTTCTACCAGAGCAACAGCCAGTGTTGCTCCAAGGAGAAGATTTTTTGCCTGTATTATCAGAAATTGAACTTGCAATAACTGTCAATCAAGTTTTTGGATGGTTAAAGATGGGTGGTTAGAATTGATTTTCAACCTAGTTCTCAATCTCTAAATTACAACCAATTGCCAATCAACACATAGGAAGACCAAAAGCTTGGTGCGTTGTAGTTAGGATGTTTCAGCAGTTTTAGCTGGGCACGGTGAACTGCTTCGGCTTTGGTGATTTTGCCACTCTTGAGTTCTTGATAGAAGGCACTCACAAACATTGCAGTTGATTTATCATCTATTTGCCAGAGTGAGGCGATGGTACTGCGTGCGCCAGCTCGTACAGCGGCTCCTGCTAGACCAAGTGCGGCGCGGCTGTCTCCTGTTGCTGTCTGGCAAGCACTCAAAACTAATAGTTCTACTATGCTTTTACTTTGACTGCCCAAGAGAGTATCGAAATCTTTGACGTTAATCTCACCATCAAAATCCAAAATAAAAGTGTCTTCAAGGCGAGAACTAAACTGACCGTGGGTTGCCAAATGCACTATGTTGAATGAAGTAGCAGAAATTTCAGTTTCTAAATTCTTTTTCTTGAAATCCCCATCCAGCAGACTAGTTGTCGAAACTCCTGCTTTGGTAATGCCGTCGAATTCAGATTTGATCCCAAGTAATGGGGCAAATTTGGAAAATCCTGGCGGTGGCTGAGTCAATCCTGCGGTGAGAGCCACTAGTTTCTGTTCCACTAGGGGTTTTGGGTCTAGGAGTTGCAGACCTAAACTCAGAGCAATTGCATATTTCTCTACTAAGTATTCCTGGCCGTCGTAGAGAGCCGACATTGGTATATTGCGTAACAACCCATCCAGAACGAACACTAGGGTATTGACGCCACTTTTTTGCAATTCTGACTCAATGGGTTTGAGTAGCCAGTTGTAAACTTGTTGTGACTGGATTTCAACAGTTTTGGTAGCGGTGGGATTAACAAGATTTCTTCGCAGTTCTACCAAGAGGTTCTCGACTTCTGTTTGGGAAATCTTGGTACTGTAGTTTTGCAGGGGTTGGTTGGGAATTTTAACAATTACCTGGAGTTCTTGCGGCAGAATAATTGGATAGAGAATGGCAGCGCTGGGATTATCTCTGTCTACTACTCGATCGAGGGCTACTCTTTGACCTTGCAAACAAGCTTCGCGGAAGAAGTCGTCCAATTCTGCTAGCTGGAGTGCTTCAATTCGCTGGCGCGCTTTTTCTAATATTTTCTCATCTGCTTTTCCTTGTTGGGATTGCAGTAATAATTCTACTGACTGTCGGTAAACGGGTTCTACGCTGTCCCGAAAGTTAAATTGCACATCCTGATTAACTACGTCCTTATTTACTACTAAATCTTTGCGGAGAGACTGGAGAGTGTCCACAGCAGCATCATATGCTGCGATCGCACCATTAATATCTTTTTGTGCCCACAGTAATCTACCTAACTGCCACTCTAATGCGTAGGTAATTTCTGGTGCATTGCTGCTCTGTGCTAAAGCTAATCCTTGCAAAGTTAGGTTTTGCGCCTCTGACAACTGTTTGGTTTGTTCGTACAAACCACCTAAACTTTTGAAGGCATAAGCCTCTGCCCGTTTGTCGCCTAAACTGCGGGATTGCTCGATGGCACTGGCGAGTAATACCGCTGAGTTCTGAGTGCTGAGTGGGGGGGAAGAGTTTTTAGTTGATACTTGGAAGTCATTAGTCTTGACTTTAGTTAAATTTTGTGCATAGTTTACACGGGCGTAGATGCTAGCACGGCTGAGGGGGAGTTGGTCGAGTTGAGATTCAATTGATGGTAAAAGAGTTTGAACCTCTGGCCATTGTTGGTTTTCAATGACTAAGCCCAGGTGATTGAGTTGGGCTTGGACTTTTGTCAGGGGTGAGGGAGATGCTGCAACTGTTTGTTGATAATAGGCGATCGCATTTGCTCGATCGTGTTGTTTGAGGGCATTATTCCCCAAGCTGAACAGACTTGCGCTAATATCTGCATTTGATTGCAGGTGGCGAGCAATTCTGAGACTTTCTTCTAGGACTTCGTGTGATTTTTTGAGATTACCTACTACCAAAAGGGCATCACCGAGCGATCGCAAACTCACCGTCTTTTCTAGAGAATCTGGTTGAGATTGTAACGTCTGACTGACTTTATCGAGTGTTTTGATTGCACGAGGGTAAAATCCTTGGGCTTGCCAAGCTTGTGCTTGATTAATGAGCGATCGCACTACACCATTTTGATTATCTGCTTGTTTATAAATTTTTTCTGTCTGCTGCCAAGTTGCTAAAGCCGCCTCAGGCCGTCCCATTGCCAGTTGCAGACGACCTTGAATATCGAGTGATTGGGCGAATATTTGCAGATTTGGGTTTTTATCCTGTGCTTTGAGCAAATTTAAGCTTTCTGTAATTGCCTCCTGCGCTTGACTCCATTCACCGAGCTGCTGATAAGCTAGGGAAAGATTACTCAATGTTGCTGCTAATCTGAGACTCTCCCCTTGCTGCTGATATACCTGGACAGCTTTTTGCAACACTTCTACCGCCTGGGCAAAGTTTCCTGCATCGTATAAAACTTTGCCTTGTTGTACTAGTGAGGCGGGGTCAGTAGCTACAACCACTGAGGTAGTAGTATTAATTGGTAATTGGGCTGAAGAATTGATTGAGTCAGGAACTTTTGCCAGCAGAGGTGAACCGAGAATGCATAACAAACCCATTAAGAAGTAGAAAGACAAACGTATTGCTTTTTGCCTTTTAACTTTTAGAGAATTTGCGCCAGAAAACCTGGTTGTTTGAGTTATGGGCATAGCAAGAAGTAGGTAATAACTACGAACGCACAGGACTAACTGTAGGTAATTGGGCTACCAGGGTAATGTTACCATTGGCATCCATCAACAATCTCTGAGCTTCTACAATCTTATTTATCAGGATTTGGATGAAGTTTTATTCTTTAAATCTCTACTTCTTGAGTGATTTTTGTGTAAGTATTGCTGTTGTTGGAGTTTTTCGGTAGCGATCGAAAGCGTCTGATACCAATTTGAAAAAAGAATGCGACAAATACACTGGGTAGGGTAGCACAGCGGTGCTACCCTACAGATGATCGATCTGTTGCAAAGAGTCTAGAATTAGCCGTGTTCCTAACCGGGGGAGATGTTAAAACAATCCCTCCGATTCTGCGAATTTACGCAAACGCGGTACACACTGGCGCTGATAAAAACTGCTCAATGTCGGAATTGACAAGCCAAATTCCTCAGACAACTCTCTCCAGCTAACTTCCGGGGGTAGGCGTTTGAGAATTAACACCTGACAATTCACATCTGGACGCCCTTTGATACAAGTACGGCGCAGTTCTCCATCAGAGTCTGTATTGGCCCAGTTCTCCAAATCTTCGAGAATTGGAGGTGCTTCGGGGGTAGCCGAGAGGTTATCTACAGGATCAATGGTTTCACTTGTTCCACCAGATGTAGACTGACGAATCCTAAGAGGGACTGTTGTGGCTTGTTCCCGGTTTTGATTAAGGTAAAAGTCTTGTAGTCTCCGTTTTAGGTAAGCATTCAGCCAGGTGATTACGGTACCATAATCGGGGTCATATTTTTGACCTGTCAAACCTTCACAAACATTACGGCAGAAATACAACCAAGTTTGTTGTAGTGCGTCTTGATAATAGGGAGTACTTTCCCTCCAGAGTCTACTTGCTGTCAGACGAATAATTTGTGTGAGCAGCTTCTGACGCTGAGGGGTTCCAGGTGGGTATCCACAGGCTTCGGTAACTAAGCGGCGTAGCTGTTCATCGAATTGAACCATGACAATCTTGAGGAACAAAGCAAGAATATCTTAGTATTGCGTATAACAACGCCTTAGAAAATTACCTTTCGTCAAGATATTGGGCATGGGGGGTGTGGGAGGTGTGGGAGGTGTGGGGGGTGTGGGAGGTGTGGGGGGTGTGGGAGGTGTAGGAGGAGGGGGAGGGGGAAGTATAAATTCTCTTTCTCCCCCATCTCCCCACACTCCCCCATCTCCCCACACTCCCCCATCTCCCCATACTCCCCACTCTCCTCAATACAATCCGAACCAAGATAGAAGATTTTCCCACCAAGAAAATCTGAGATTACTGACACTCAGTTTCATTTTGTTACGAATGTCTTGGATATTCCAGTTGGTTAGCTTAGCTAGGGTTTGCGCTTCTTGTTCAAAACGCTTGGGCAAAGAACGCTTATATTCTCTACCCGCCTGACACTTGAGTTCTCCTTGGAAGGGATGTTGCAAAACATAACGCCCTTGGAAGGATTCACGGTTACCAGTTTGTTGGAATATCAAGTCTTCGGGGAATTTGTCGCGGGTGTAGCGGACATGCAATCGGGAGATGAAGACATTACTTCCAGGAAAGGGACGACGAAAGTTCGGGGGTACTGGCACATCACTTTCAGAATTTCCATCGAGCCAAAATACGCCTGCTTGCTTGAGTTCTTCTGGGGTTAGGGGATCGGCAGAACAGGGATCGCAATTACCCATGTCCCAAGCGTATTCTAAAAAACCAACTTTCTTGTCTTCTTTGGTGTAGACAGTTTGAAACATGGATTTGTAAAATTCACCAAATTCATTTTTCACAAATAAGGGAATGTTGGCATCGGAGGGGATTTTCACTGTCCGGTAATTAGTGATTTCTGCCTGTCCTTCCGCTGAGAGAATGTAAACAATTAAATCCTGCTCTGTGGTGGCGTTGATCATGCCCAAACGAATTGGCAACATGAATCTGGGTGACTGGTAAGAAATTTGTAGCGGGCGAAGGTACTGGTAGCCAGATTTCTCGAATTTATCTAAGTTGACTTTAGCAACAAAGAATTTCATTGAGGAGCGAATGTAGGGTTTAAGTAACTGTTTCGCACCTCTAGGAATTTTATAGCCATTGCGTTGCAGCCAAGTTTCCAGTCCGCCAGATTCTTTAGCACTGAGAATTAAGATGTCATATTCACCAACGTTAAAACGTGCTTCTACTGTCACACCCAAACTATCATCACCTCTAGCCCTCCCTGACTCATTGCTTGCTGCTGGTGCTGGTACTGCTTGTGGTCTGTCATACTCGTAAACTGGGGCACAAGGATCTGAGTCAAAATATTCGACCAATCGCGGCGCACTAAAAGCATCTAAACGTTCAATAATTTTGGGTTCAGCAACACGAACTTGCTCTTTTTTTATTACCGTTGGCACGGGCACTACCATTGCAAAATCTTTGACTTCGCCTTGAAAATCGTTTGCCATTGTCAGGACAGTGCGTTCGCCCTTGGCGTTGGCGAAGCCATCGCCATTTCGCGCTATTACTACCTGAGATGCTTTGTTATACAGTTTTGTATCAGCTTTTGCTACATAAAATCCACAAAATGCCCAAGCTGTCGGTGCAAAGCACAAAGCAACTACAATTGCTAACAACAATGGCGTTAAAAGTCGAAAAATTTTCATTTTATACCTCTTTGGATTTTGGATTTTAGATTTTAGATTTTGGATTTTTTTAGGACTTACGCAAACAATAACCGAAACCCTTATTTTCACGTAGGGGCAATTCATGAATTGCCCCTACAGCGTGTACCTTTGCGTAAGTCCTATTTTTATTGAATTCAAAGTCTTAAATTGGCAGAGTTAAGAGTTTTCCCCCATCTCCTTCATCTCCTTTATCTCCCTCATCTACCCTTTGCCAAGAAAACCTCGGCGCTGACCACAGAAAATCTATCAGAATAGTCAATGGTGCAAGGATGAAGAGTGCCCAAAAAACTGCGGTGGAAAGAAAGAAATAATTCCGTAGGATAAAAGTTAATCCAGCAATGCACATTGCCCAAACTACGCGCCCAATTCGGGAATTGGGGATCGATCGCGGATCGGTGATCATAAATAGAGCAAACAACAGCAAAGATCCGCTCATCAATCGGTGCCAGTAAACATCCCAAGTCCAACCCAGCCAGAGATTGCGAATGGCCTCTAACAGGGAATATGCACCCAAAAAAGCTGCTGTGGTGTCCCAGCGACCAATTCGTTGCAAAACCATGCCCCCAGTACCGGCAAATACTAGCCCATACCACCACTCTTCACCCCACTGTCCTGGTGAAACCCAAGCGTCGCGGGTGAAAATCAAGGCACAAATAATGCCAAAATTGCCGGGATTAAAGAAATGTTTATCGCCGACTCGGAAAATAAATTTACTGGCGATGGCGCTTGCTACGGCGATTACCATTGTCGTCCAATGGTCAGCCCGCAACAGTAAACTGAGTCCCAAAGAGGTAATTAAAGCACTGCGAAGATTTAGGCTTTGTCCTTTGTCATTTGTCATTTGTCCTTTGTTGTTCGCCAACGACCAATGACCAACGACTAATGACAATATAGATTGGGTTGTTAGAGAAGTGGCGATCGCTACTGCAATCAACTCTGGTCGCAGTGTCCAGTCCCGTGTACCGATTCCCAAGACTAGGAATAAGCCCAGAAATAGAATTTGATAATCTCGTATATCTTTGAGCAACATTACCCTTTTATTCAGGGATTCCCCGTAGATTTCTCATCAATTTAGACGAGTACTAGGTCAAATAGTATTGCTGTTACAGATTTTGTTACAAAGCGTCCCCGCTCTCGATGTCTTCTTGGTAAAACGGAGAGATTTATTGTAGAAGTATGTCACAAGCTCATGAACTCAAATCAGCCCGCAAAATGCAACTAGCTCCCCTGTTCCCAATTTTCTACCGCATTCTTCAGCCGAGTTTTCCCAATTGCCTTTGGGTGGGAAATCCCCATTCTCAAGCGATCGCTCTGACATTCGATGATGGTCCTCATCCGCAATATACACCGGAAGTTTTGGCAGTTTTAGACCACTACAAAATTACAGCGAGTTTTTTTTGGTTGGGTGTTTGCGTCAACCGTTCGCCAGTCATTGCCAAAGCAGTTAGCGATCGCGGACACTGGATCGGATTACATGGTTACGATCATCGCTCTTTTCCCATGCTTTCCCCAAAAGACCTGAAAGAGAGTTTAGAAAAAACCCAAGCTGCCATCTACAATGCTTGCAATCTGCAACCCGAACAAGTGCGGGATGTCCGCCCCCCCAATGGTTTATTTACACCTGGTACTTTAAATTTATTTTCTAAGTGGAATTATCGCCCAGTGATGTGGAGTGTTGTACCAGAAGATTGGGTGCGACCAGGTGTCACCACCGTGGTACAACGAGTTATGCAGCAAGTCAAAAATGGTTCGCTAATTGTCTTACATGATGGCGCTTGCGGTGGACAAGATGTTGCTGCCACAATCAAAATTCTCATTCCCAAACTGCTACAACAAGGTTATGAGTTTGTAACTGTCGATCGTCTATGGCAACGATGAAATTTAATAAACGACAGCCCGAATTCAATAAACGACTGCCCGAATTCAATAAACGATTGCCCGAATTCAATAAACGATTGCCCGAATTCAATAAATTTGTTTTGAGTGAACACAGAAGCGATCGCCTATGGAACCGATGCAAAGCGATCGCCCTGAAGATACTTTTAGATCCCCTCTACTGCCTTAAGGGACTTCCAGAGAATAAATTACCCAATTTATTTAATCAGATTTTTCTTTACTCCCCCTGCTCCCTGCCCCCCTGCCTGCATAGCGATTGGTTATTTTTTTAATTGGAAGTCCCTTAGATGGCGATCGCAATTTTGTAAGTAACACCTATAGGACTTACGCAAACTCTACGAACTCTTGGCGTTCTTGGCGTCTTGGCGGTTCGATAAATTAAGCTTTTTAGCTATTTTTGCGTAAGTCCTGACCTACAAAAATTTATCAGCAACAGATAAATGCAAATGCAACTTGCTCCCCTATTCCCAATTTTCTACCGGATTCTTCAACCAAGTTTTCCCAACTGACTTTGGAATGGAAATGCCCATGCTAAAGCGATCGCTTGTTTACATCTTTTGCATAATTTGGCAAATCTTTATCTGCGATTACGACATTGCAGTGGATAGCGGTTACCCCGCCATGTCGTCCAACCATCTGCGATTTTAGTATGACTGTTGTATTTGAGATACCAATTATCTTGTTCTGCACCTAAATAACGAATACCTAAATCCTGTCTTTGTCTGCTGGAAAAACGTTTTCCTAGAGGAACCCACGCACTACCGTTATCACTAAACCGCCCGACGAGACGGACACCAGAAGTAGTAGAGCAAATATTACCAACACAACTAGTTTGTGAGTCATCGACTACTTTCCACTGCATTTGGGCTGGTCTACCATCAATATTACAGTCCCAAAGACCAAAGAACCACTCACCAGCAACCTGACTGGCTTTAGCATGACTAGATGCCAATACCAAACTTGCAGGAACAATTGCCAAGCCCAAAAGCCATTTTGTAATGTTTTTCATAATGCTTTACCAATACCTTAAGGTAATCTGTACTTTGTATTTACTTATATGTATTGACATTCCTATTTATGCAGATCGTCAAAGCATGGAGATTTAAAATTTCCAGAGAAGATATTTTCTAGTTGGGAATATCAGCCACTAAAGGTTGATATTCCCGCTAGTTGTGCTAACTCCTAAAGTTGATGTGTGGCTAAAAAAGCTTCGACTTCCGCCACTGTGGGTTGAGAGGCGATCGCACCTGCTTTAATGGTAGTCAGTGCCCCAACAGCACTGGCATAGGTGACAATGCGTTTTGCCGTTTCTGTATCCCGCAAACTGTGGATACCATTCTGACTCAATTGGTGGATGAATCCTGCCAAAAAGCTATCTCCTGCACCAGTTGTATCAATTACAGGAATAGAAAATGAGGGTAATTTGCCTTCGTTTTCACCTAAACAGTAAGTGCAACCATTTTCTCCATCTGTGACGAGTACTCCCTCAATAGAACCCAGACGGTAAGTTATTGCTCCCGGATCTGCGGTTTCAAATAGCCATTCAGCTTCTTCTTTGGAGAGTTTGAGGAAATCGACTTTATTAAATAATTCTGGAATTTTCTGATGAGCGATATTTGGATCGTCCCAAAATACAGGACGCCAGTTGACATCCAGCACAATCTTCAGGTCGTATTGTTCTGCTAGTTGTAGGGCGCGGTAAACTGCCTGTTCACTTTCAGGATAGGCTAATTCCAAGGTGCCCAAAACCAGAAAATCTGCTTCTTGAAACAGCGAATCTGGCAATTGTTTGGCTTGTAGGCGAGTATCGGCAAATTCAGAGGTATCATACTGACCAAATCCAGCAAAAGTGCGATCGCCAGCCAGATCCCGTGTCACATAAACTTGCCGCGTTGGTGCTGTGGGATGGCGTTGCACCCCTGTTGTATCTACACCCACATCTTGTAATAGCTTTACCAGTGCATTTCCTGGTTCATCTTCGCCAACAGCCCCAATAAAACCGCTTGGCGTCCCCAGCTTGACTAAAGCACAGGCTACATTAGCTGGTGCCCCTCCTGGATAGGGAGTCCAGGATTTCACTTCTTCCAGCTTTAGCCCCAATTGATCGGCTAAACAATCAAACAAAATTTCACCAAGGCACAAAACACGGGGATTGCTCATTTCATTTTAGATTTTAGGTTTCGATTTTGGATTACGAATTTCCAGTATAAAATCTACAATAATTGTTGCTAATCTGTCGCCAGTCCTTCATAGAATTAAATAGCAATTTTTACTACTCCCATAACATGTATCTGCCCCGAAGACACACATTAACCTCTCAGTAATTTAACTAGAATCAAAAATATAAATATGATATATTTTTTACATATAAAACTTGTTGGTGAAATTCCTGGCAACTTGAAATCGAAAGAAAATATTGACAATCGTATTCCTGCTAACACTTGAAACCCCTACCAACAAAAGAATCTTCTAGAATTAGAAAGAGCGATTGAGTACATATACCAAGGGAGGATAGAGATAGTCATGGCTGGTGGCAAGTCTGAGACACCTGTTAGTCTGTCAGACAGAGAGCTGCAAATTATCGACTTAGTGGCCGCTGGCTTAACTAACCAAGAGATTGCAGTTAAACTGGAAATTAGCAAGCGTACAGTTGATAACCATATCAGTAACATTCTCACCAAAACCGAGACAGAAAATCGAGTAGCCCTTGTCCGCTGGGCTTTACAGTGGGGCAAAGTCTGTTTGAATGATGTCAATTGCTGCACTCTACCCAACCAGGTCGAATAAACATTGACTTGTAGTAGCACGATTGATCTGGTGTAGTATGCTGATAAGCCAATATTGAGCTTTACTGATTATTCCTCTCCTCACACATAAGTTTTCAGTGTGAACACTCTACCAAAAGTTCCGAGTTCCGGACTCAGCAGGAGTTTATGTTAATGTAACCAGCTGAACCCCCGGACTCGGAAACTATAAACATCGGAATTCCTTGACATCAGGGACTGGGGAATAGGAAATAAATATTTAGGAATACTTTCCCAATACCCAATCCCCAATACCCAATCCCCAATACCCAATACCCAATACCCAATAACAAAAATTAGCAACAATTCAATGGTGCAAGCGCTACATTTGAAAGAAATCTATGTTGCTCCATTGGCTTGGAGAGCAGTGTTCCAATGAATACTTCTGCTTCTTTTCAAGGTGACTCGTCTCCCTTAGAATTTTTTAACTTTGATTGGACGACACCTCTATCGGGGAAAGTTCCAACTTCAGAATCCCAACCCTCAGACTTTCCGTATTCCACACAGGATGCTGACTTACTTCGGCAGCTATCGTTCATTCCAGGGTTGAAAGAAATTTTGATGCTGCGGCAAGTTCACGCCCTAGAACATGCCACTGTTTGGGTTTTGAGCGAATCAAATAGTGCATACCACGCCACAGGAGAACCCAATAAAGTTCAACCAGATAACGAACTATTAGGCGGTTTATCTACCGAGCAGGGATTCTACCTCTATGGTGAAGTTAATATCAGTGATTTGCGGCGTGCAGTCACCCTTGCCCGACATCGCCTCACCAGTGGAGAATGGGATTTGGCAGTACATCCCCGTTGCGGCACAAATTTATCAGTAGCAATGCTCTTAACCGCGGGACTAGCCGTGGGTGTACATATGTTGCTACCATTCCGACCAATCGAGCAACTTATAGGTTTGGGGTTAGCCGCAACGACAGCCGCTGAACTTGCGCCTGATTTAGGTTCTATGGCACAGCGTTACTTAACAACTGCCATTCCTTTTAACCTAGCAATTGAAAACATTATCCGTACACGTGACCTTTGGGGACGTGAAGCGCATTTTGTGAGGGTAAACTGGCAAGAATAAAGGGAGTGGGGAGTGGGGAATGGGAGAAATGAGGGAGTGTGGGGAGATTAGAAAAAGCTTCCTACCCTTCCCACACCCCCCACACCCCCCACACCCCCCACACCCCCCACACCTAAAAAAATTATGAGAAAACTTTACTTCTTACTTCCTGGTACAGATGGCAAATTTGCCTGCGGTGGTCTTTGGGCCGAATTAAAAACAGTTAATCTGGTTCAGCAGATTTGTAATGCTGATGTTGTAACTTATCGTCAGCGGGAAAAAGGTAAGCAATTCATTGATGATTTGCTCCAAGAAAAAAATCTCAATGATGTCATTTTTGTTATTAACTGGGGATTTGATGTCGCTCAACTTGTCCCTAAGCTGAAGCAATACAATGTTGTTTACCATGCACATAGCTCAGGTTATCCGTTTAGCCTGCCTGCAAGTATTCCAATTATTACTGTTAGTCGCTATACAATGGGATATTGGGGAGAAAAATCACCGAATTCTTTGATTTATTATTTGCCAAATCAAATTTCTGATGAGTTTAAAAATTTGAGTCTGGAACGAGATATTGATGTTTTAGTTCAGGCTCGGAAATCTTCTGAATATTTAATCAAAGAGTTGATTCCAGCATTACAAAAACGTTGTAAAGTATTTGTTGTTGATTCTTATGTAGAGGATTTGCCTGGATTATTTAACCGGGCTAAGGTTTACCTCTATGATTCCGCTGAGTACTGGGCACAACAGGGTGTTAGTGAAGGATTTGGTCTGCAACCAATGGAAGCTCTTGCCTGTGGATGTCAAGTATTTTCTAGTGTTAATGGTGGATTGTCGGATTACTTAGATCCTGGCTTTAACTGCTATAAAATTGCTGGATATTCACAAGAATATGATGTGCAACGTATTCTCAAGGTGCTTGAGTCTCCAGTAGGGTTGAGTTTGGATGAAGATTTCTTTGCTGAGTATCGAACTGCAAATATTATTAAGCGGTTAAAAGTGATTTTGGATGAATTAAATGAATTTTTTGACCACAAAATCCAGCAGCCATCTAATATTAAGAGTTTGACGAAAATACGTATGGCTAAGTTATTTGTGCAGAGGATATATGGTAAGCTGAGAACAAAATATTTCAAGTTGAAATAAACTAACCGCAGAGGCGCACAGATCGCAGAGAGAAGAGAGGAAATTGGATGAGTCGGCAATTATTGGTGACGGGGGGTGCGGGGTTTATTGGGGCGAATTTTGTGCATCATTGGTGTCAGGCTTATCCAGATGACCGGGTGGTGGTGTTGGATGCTCTCACTTATGCGGGGAATCGTCTGAATTTGGCGGTAGTTGAGGGAAAAGAGAATTTTCGGTTTGTGCAGGGGGATATTTGCGATCGCTCCCTTGTAGATGAGTTATTATCAACGGAAAATATAGATACCATCGCCCATTTTGCCGCTGAATCTCATGTCGATCGCTCAATTCTCGGACCTGGTGCTTTTGTACAAACTAATGTGGTAGGAACTTTTACTCTTTTAGAAGCTTTTCGCCAATATTGGGAGACGAAAGCACAGCCATCTGATTATCGCTTTTTACACGTTTCGACTGATGAAGTCTACGGTAGTTTAAGCCCAAATGATGCTGCTTTTTCTGAAACTACACCTTATGCTCCCAATAGTCCCTATTCAGCTTCCAAAGCTGGTAGCGATCATTTAGTGCGTGCTTATTATCATACATATAAACTACCAACAATTATTACAAATTGTTCCAATAATTATGGTTCTTATCAGTTTCCAGAAAAGCTGATTCCCCTAATGTGTATCAACACTTTGATAGGTAAGCCATTACCTGTTTATGGTGATGGTAAAAATGTGCGAGATTGGCTTTATGTCGGCGATCATTGTCTAGCTCTAGATGTAGTCATTAATCGGGGAAAGCCAGGGGAAACATACAATATTGGTGGCAATAATGAGGTAGAAAATATTAACCTCGTGGAACTTTTATGTCAAATGATGGATGAATTAGCACCTGATTTACCAGTGCGTCCAGCAAAGCAGTTAATTACTTTTGTCAAGGATAGACTTGGACACGACAGGAGATATGCAATTAATGCGAATAAGATTAAAACTGAGCTTGGTTGGACGCCTTCGGTAACAATTGCTGAGGGTTTACGTTTAACTGTTGAGTGGTATCTCACTCATCGTGATTGGTGGGAACCTCTGTTATCTGCCGAATATCAAGTTTACTATCGCCAAAATTATTCTGTAAAATGACCTAAAATCTGGTTAACTCGGTTAGTGGCAAACTAAAAACAAGTGCATTTTATCAATGATTATGTTTAATCAGTTATTTTTAAGTTAGAAAATATAAATTACTATGACAAATACACCAGACAGATTAAGCCGTATTGAATCAATCTTAGACAGAGTAGCAGCACAACAAGAGGTTAATACTAATGCTATTAACGAATTAACTACAAAACTGGATAATTTAAGCGACAACGTATCAGAATTAACTGAGAATACCAACCGTGTTTTAGCTCGTAGTGCTGTATTGGATGATGTACTTTTAGAACTACGTGAGAATTATGACCAACATCAACGTAGTTTCGAGCAACATCAACAGAATTTTCTAGAACATCAACGCACCACTAACGCAGCATTACAGAGCTTGGAAGCGATATTGTTACAATTACTTAGAATATTTCCACAACAATAAATTAAGGAGTATTGTTCCAATTGTTCGGCATGATTTTTTGCGGCGTCAGGCAATATCCCAGCGCCTTCATAATCAAATTGACGTTTTCAAGGCGCGGGTTGCCATTGCTGGATAAGGCTTTTTGCAATCCCCGGCGTGTCATGCCTGTTTCTTCAGCTATCTCACTAATTCCTCGTATACGTGCAATGACGCGCAAGGATGCTAATAATGCACCAGAATCGTTGTCTTGGGCATATTCCTGAAATATCTCAGTCAAATAATCGTCGATTTCTTCGGGGCGATCGCACAAGTATTCTTCTTCAAATTCATCAAGTGTTTTAAATTGTCCCACGGTTTAGTACTCCTTTTTTAATAAATTATCAGGCTCCCGCAGTTTCTCCAAATAATGACTATCCTTGAATGGTAAGGGAATGAAATTAGCGTAAATTGTCAGCAGGTGTCAGATGCTGCAAGCAGAACAGATATTACAAGACCGTTATCAGATTCAGAGGCAACTCGGCAACAATGGAATTCGTCAAACTTGGCTAGCATTGGATTTAAAAGCCGATGAAGGGCAGAATTCCACTGTTGTGGTCAAACTTTTGGCTTTTGGTGGTACTGTCCAGTGGGATGATTTAAAACTTTTTGAGAGGGAAGCACAAATTCTCAAACAGCTAAATCATCCCCGCATACCTCAATATATTGATTATTTTTGTATAGACGATCGCACCCTCTGGTTTGGCTTAATCCAAGAATATATCCCTGGTGAGTCACTCAAGGATAAACTTGCTAGTGGCAAAAGGTTTAGTGAAAAACGAGCTAAAAAAATTGCCGTTGAAGTATTAAATATTCTTACGTATTTACATGAATTGAATCCAGGAGTCTTGCATAGAGATATTAAACCAAGTAATTTAATCTGGGGCGAAGATAATCGAATTTATTTAGTTGATTTTGGCGCAGTTCAAGACAAAGCGGCAAAAGAGGGCGTTACTTTCACCGTTGTCGGTACTTATGGTTATGCCCCAATGGAACAATTTGGTGGACGTGCGGTAGCTGCATCGGATCTTTATGCATTGGGGGCGACTTTAATTCATTTGCTAACTGGTATCTCCCCATCTGATTTACCCCAGCAGGATTTACGATTGCAATTTGCAGATCGAGTTAACCTCAGTCCCAGTTTTATCAGTTGGCTAGAAAAATTGATAGAACCTGCACCAGAAAAACGATTTACTAGTTCCCGTCAAGCGCTGAATGCTCTCAAATCGGGGCTGACTGTCAAATCTACAAACAAGAATCAGCTTTTGCCACTAAAACAAATAATCAACAATTCTGGATGTGGGATAAATAATCACAATGAAACAGTCCCAGAGGAAATTCTCGGTTGGAATTGGGGCGCCTTTCTGATGCCTTGGTTGTGGATGTGGCCAAATCAAGTGTCATATGGGATATTCTGTTTTGTACCCCACGTTGGGTATTTTATGGCGATTGCTCTTGGTGCCAAAGGCAATGAATGGGCTTGGAAAAGTAGACAATGGAGCAGTATTGAGCAATTCAAAGCCCATCAAAGAGGCTGGGTGATCGCTAGTATTTTAATTGGTGCGCCCATTAGTATTATGTTGTGGGTGAGGGCGATCGCTTTGCTCAAATCTGCGTTTTAGTGGGGACTGGGGGATTGGGAGTTAGGAGTGAGGAGTTAGGAGTGAGGAGTTAAGAATTATCCTCCTTGTCTCCCTTGTCCCCAGTCACCAGTCCCCGTTACCCAGTCACTTGGGATTCAACTACACCCACGGGACAAGAGACGTTTGTTCCTCCCAAACCGCAATAGCCGTTGGGATTTTTCGCTAGGTATTGCTGATGGTAGGCTTCAGCATAGTAGAACTCAGGGGCATCCAAGATTTCTGTAGTAATCTTGCCATAGCCTGCGCCGTTAAGGGCTTGCTGATAAGCTTCGAGCGATGCTTCTGCTAGCTGCTTTTGATTTTCAGAGTATACATAAATTCCCGAACGGTATTGAGTGCCAACATCGTTACCTTGGCGCATACCTTGGGTGGGATTGTGGCTTTCCCAGAAGACTTTCAGCAGTTCGGAATAACTAATCACTTTCGGATCGAACACAACCAACACTACTTCGTTGTGTCCGGTTCTTCCACTACATACCTCTTCATAGGTGGGGTTGGGTGTTAAACCAGCAGCGTAACCCACTGCGGTGGTGTAAACTCCTTTAAGTTGCCAAAATTTGCGTTCTGCACCCCAAAAACAACCCAAACCAAAAATTGCTTTCTCCAATCCATCAGGATAAGGAGGTTTTAGGGGATTTTTGTTGACATAATGAGCAGGGGGTACTGACATAGATTGCGCCCTTCCTGGCAAAGCTTCCTCAGGCGTGGGCATATTTTGCTTTTTGCCGAATCCGAATAGTCCCATTGATTTTGACTCTGAATATACATCTTTACCTTATTTAACATTTTAACGCTGTAAAGATTTTGGCGATCGCTTGGCGTTTTCGTAGAATCCTCACTGGAGGCGTAGTGGTGAAGTGGGGGGATGAGGGAGATGAGGGAGATGAGGGAGATGAGGGAGACAATAACTCCTAACTCATAACTCCTAACTCAGCACTCCCAATCCAAAATCTAAAATCTAAAATCCAAAATGGAATTATGGATAAAATACCGAAAATTGACCGTCAAAGGGAGCATCAAGCGAACGAACGAACTTTTTTAGCTTGGTTACGCACTTCTATTGCATTAATTAGTTTTGGAATTGCCATTGCCCGATTTGGTATATTTTTGCGTCAGCTTAATGTTGCTATTACTCAACAAGAAACTCAGGTAAATACATTAACTAATTCCGAAAATTTGGGTCTGGCTCTGATAATTTCTGGAATTTTCACAATTGTGTTAGCTGCGTGGCGATACAACCAAGTTTTTTGGCAAATTGAGGAAGGAAACTATAAACCAAATAGATTAATTGTTTGGTTCATGACTGGAATAGTAATTCTTTTAGGACTTTTCTGTATTCCTTTGATTCTATGGCGGAATAAAGTACCTTCTCGTTCTCCTATTCCAACTCAACCACAGTCACAGAATTTGCAAATCTTAAATGCCAAAATAAATTTTAAAAAATTGGTAATTACTAATCACTATAGAAACATATTTTTCTTGTTTCAATCCGTTATTAAATAATATTTCGTAGAGACGGCGATTCATCGATAATCAAGACGCGATGAATCGCGTCTCTACAAATGGTCTATTTTTCGCATTCTTTATTTCCAATTGGAATTGTAGCGTTTCCTAGTCCGCTGAGGTACAAATCTCTGCGTACCTCTGCGTTTTACTTTGCGTCCCTTTGCGTTTCAAAATATTACCTGTACCTCACGTAACTGGGAATCGCTATAATTCAATTAACAGTAGTTTCAGAAATAACTGTGACACAGGCATTTACTAAGGGTAACAGCGGTCCTAGTTGCTCTTGTCCACTGACGGCTAAATCGCTGTGACATAAATAAACTCTCTTGGATACACGAGACAGCAAATCTACCAAAATTCTACGTAGTCGTTGTTGTTCTGCTAGTTTTTCATCTTCTGCTGTCCAAGGTTCGCCTAACCTGTCTCGCAGGAAAAACGGCGCACCAAATAAGGTAGCTGCACCACCTTTAGCCCAGAGAGGTGAACCAGCATCGAGCCAAAAATGCCAGCGGTGCGATCGCCTACTAGCTCGATATTGAAATATAGTTGCTAAAGTCACAGCTTTTCTGGCTCCACCAATGGGACGCACCGGGTACGGGTTGGCGGTGATAGTACCACGTCGCAGTAGTTGAATGAATTCGGAAATGGGAGTGCTGGATGAGGGGGATGAGGGAGATGAGGGAGATGAGGGGGATAATTTTGAATTGGTTTGTCGGAGTCTGGTATCAATTTCCCAGTAGTGTTGGGCGGTTTCTAGTAATTCCCGCAATGCTGCTAGTTGTTCGTAGGGGAGATTGCTACCATTCCACAAAAAACGCACAATTGCTCTATCTAACAGAGAAATGGGACTGGGAATTAACCGCAGTTCTTGTTGCGATCGCTGTTGTTCTAACCACTGTAATATTTCGTTATAAGCTGTGGTAGCTGCATAGCCAATTCTATCCCAGCGATCGAACGTTGAAACTGGTAGCAAGTTGGGGCGATCGGGATGGGGCACAAAGCAGTAATCTGCTATTAAACCAGCGCGTACCGGGTCAATATTTGTAGAGACGCGATTCATCGCGTCTGTGCTTTCTGGTAGTTGTTGTTTTCTGCTCAACACAACCAGCATTTCTGCCACGGCATCTCGATCTACTAGGCGTCCCAAGCCGGGATAAACTAGTGCCAGCATGGTGAGCAATGCCCGAATTACGGGTGAACTAATTAAGGGACGTTGATCGTTAAGCGATTCTACTGGGATGTTTTGCTTGACGAGGATTTCTACTAGGGTATAACGAGCGATCGCATCTAAACCTGGTGCTATAATCGCTATTTCTTCTGGTTCAACTTGCTGTGATTGGATGGCATTGGCAATCACTTGCGCTGTTTGCCGCAATAGTTGGGCGCGGGAGGTGGTTTGAATTGAGTGTACAATTTCTGGTAAACTCAATGGCATTATGGATTCTGTGACTAATTCCACCATTTGTGTCGCTAGCTGTTGTCCTAGTGACTCTGGAGGTGGCTCAGTTAAGGTTTCTACTCGACAAAGGTCTGCTAAGCCTTCTAGGTAGCTTGGGTCTGCTCCTAATCCCAATCGCACTGCACCATCGGGATTATAGCTAAATGCTCCTACCGCGCCTTGGTCTAGGAGCAACTCAAACAACAGACGGGCTACCCCAGGATAATCATCCACATCATCGGCGAGTACTGCTTGATAGCGTTTTGTTAAGTGCTGTTGGTAATTGCGATCGCTTAATAAATGCTGACTATAAAGTTCAGTAATAATCCCATAAGTTAGTAATCCCCTCTCTAAACACCAGTTACGCCAATCTAACAGCAAAGACGCCAAAAATTCCGGCTCTAAATTGGTGCTATTTTCCCCCAAACCCCTAGCTAAAATCTGGGCAATATCTTCGCATGGTGTACCACTGTAGGCTGCTAATTGGAATAAGTCTAAGATGCGACGCACTAAACGAGACTCATTCACACCTGCAAGACGTAAAATTTCTTCGTCTAATTGGGAACGCCACAGTTTCGTTGCTAACTCTTGTTCGGTTTCCGGCCGCAATCGTACCGGAAACTGCGCTTTCAGGTTCAACGAATTAATTAGCAATGGCCAAAATAAAATAACCTCATCCTGAAAAAAACCTAGCGGTGTCTTGGCACGAACCGGATATTTTCCTAAGGTAGATGTAACAATTTTATCACCAAATTCTCGACGATTATCATCATTCGCAGCTAAAACTAAAACTCCTGGTTCTGTTGGCTTAAGATATAAAAATTTGGGGGCATTACCACCTTTTTTACGGTCTTGTTTTTTCGTATAAAATGAATCAAGATACGTATTCTTAGGTTCTACCCAACTACAAAATTGCTCTACTAAGCGAGTTGTCTTACCACTGCGGCTGGTGCCAACAATCCAAATCGAATGAGAAACCACAAACTTTCTCCTTGTAGATTTGCTAGTATACCTCGTGCGTTAACTTAAGGTTAAGAATCACCAAATAATGCTGGATGATTGTCTGCAATGAAAAACTCTGTTTTTAGCCAAAAAATCTATTCTTTCCTCCTTGCTGCTTATCGACGGTACTTACAAACTCCTGAACGTTCTTTACATGAAGCTTACGATGCAGCATTAAAGATAAAGGAAATAGAAGATAAGCATTTTAATGGTAATAAAATAGACATTGACTCAGCCATGTACAGTAATACTGTCATGGATTATTTTGAGTCAGACTTAAACAAGCTATTAAAAACTGCTAGGATGCGGCTTACAGAATTTAGAGCTAGCCGTTGGTTTCTGGATGAAGAAAATCAAAAAGCTGCTGATAAAGTTGGTATAGAATACCTCAGTGCTTCTTTCGTTTTAGAAAGGCTAAATTTTATCGATGGAGTTATATCTAAATACACAACAGTTCCCGAACAAGTGGCTTCTAAAGCTGTAGTGGTGAAACCTCCAACTCCACCAATTGATTCAGCAATTACTCCAGCATTACCGCCTAAGATACCAACTAAAGATGTGGAGAAAATATCCGATAAAAAATCAAAGGGTAAAACCGATACAATGGGCGTTTTACCCCGTTCTATTTTAAGTACTATCAGTCGTTTGCAAGTTGAACTAGACCCTAATTCTGAAGAAGAAGTAATTCAGAGTTTTCGTCAGGCTCAAAGAAGAACAATAATATCTATCAGATTTATTTTACTCTTAATTATAGTACCACTTTTGACGCATCAAATAGCAAAAGCTTTTGTAGTAGGTCCAGTTGTTGACCGATTTAGAACTGCTGGACAAGTGCAGGTATTCCTGAATTCTGAGATGGAAGAAGAAGCGCTGGGAGAATTACAAAGGTTTGAAGAAAGAATCAAGTTTGAAAATATGATTAGTAATGCACCTCCATTGTCGCCTGAGAATATGGAAATAGAACTAAAATATAAGGCCACAGAGATTGCTGAAGAATTTCGCCAGGAAAGCTCTAATTCCATTAAAAATGTTTTTGCAGATGTTTTCTCTGTGATTGCTTTTATCTGGCTGATGCTTACCAGCAAATCTTCTATTGCTGTGGTGAAAGATTTCTTCGATCATATTGTTTATGGGCTGAGTGACAGTGCTAAGGCATTTATTATCATTTTGTTTACCGATATATTTGTCGGATTCCACTCTCCTCACGGCTGGGAAGTACTTTTAGAAGGTGTATCGCGCCATTGGGGATTACCGGCAAATCGAGATTTTATATTCTTATTTATTGCCACATTCCCAGTGATTTTAGATACCATTTTCAAATATTGGATATTCCGATATTTGAACCGCATATCGCCTTCAGCAGTAGCTACTTACCGGAATATGAATGAATAATAGGATTAGCAACTAACCGAAAATTTCTGGGTGAGGGTAGGGAGTGGGGAGTGGGGAATGGGAAAATTTTTTTAGTCTAAATTTGATGAAAAAGATATTTGCTGAGTTAGTAAAATTTAATAATTTTCTGGCTATTAGTGTAATTGTAGTTCTGTCAATTTCTTTGTTGAGGATACAATCTTTGGCAAATCCAAAACTCAGTCCGCCAGAATGTCGGGTGAAGAAGTGGGATATACCAGTGTCGTTGACAGGTGAAAAACAAAAACCAGTATTGATCCAAAGGAAACCAATTACTTGTTGTCAGGGTGATGCTTCTTGTTTGGATGAAGTTATTTATGGAAAAATACCAGATAAAAAGGCATTATTGACAGCTATCGATCGCAGTTTACAATACCTCCAAACTTCTAATGCTGTGGCTACTTACCAAAAGTATCCCGTGGCTGGAATTAACCGCGTTCGCGTCTTCAAAAGTTTGCAAAGATTCCGCGAAATTTTATTAAAAACTAATTCTCCAACAGAGTTACATACAGCCATAGAACGAGAATTTGTTTATTACCAGTCAGTCGGGAAAGATCGCAAAGGTGCCGTTTTATTCACCGCCTACTATGAACCGCTTTACGCCGCCAGTCGCTTCCCCACAGCAGAATATCGCTATCCTGTTTATCGATTACCTCCTGATTTCAACTCCTGGTCTAAACCTCATCCTACACGCCTACAATTAGAAGGAGCAGATGGTTTACAAGGCGCAAAAGGTAAATTACGAGGCTTAGAATTGTTTTGGTTCCGCGATCGCCTTGAACCATATATGGTTCAAATTCAAGGTTCAGCCAAACTTCAACTAACTGATGGAACTCAAACAAGTATAGGTTATGCAGGTAATATTGCTTATAATTACAAAAGTATCGGGCGAGAATTAGCGAATGATGGCAAATTACCGCTAGAAGGGATACTATGTTGAAAACCCTGTGACTTCAGTCCAGGGATGAAAACTATTTGGTGGCTTTTAAGCTACCAGTGTGTGGTAAAATTAGAGAAACACGAGTAGGAATAACCGCAGCGCGTTGAACA
>JAESFX010000221.1_pt1 | contig 42620 bp, 43 predicted proteins | sample 9269501 | NCBI WGS metagenome assembly JAESFX01 (sample SAMN14515570, study PRJNA621655) | algae metagenome | isolation source: Desmonostoc geniculatum HA4340-LM1 and co-occurring heterotrophs from cave... | place: USA: Maniniholo cave, Kauai, Hawaii | collected 2009-07-28
TTTTCTGGAGCGAGGTGGAGGAGGTCGTGTACTGGAAGGTCAGGCGCTTGTCGGGATAGACGTAGCGATGGACTTTCTGGGCTGCGAGCGCCGCTTCGTGGAAGCCCGAGAGGATCAGCTTGAGCTTGCCGGGATAGGTGTTGATGTCGCCGATGGCGAAGATGCCCGGCACGTTGGTCTCGAATTTTTCCGTGTCTGCCGGGATCAGGTTCTCGTTGAGGTTCAGGCCCCAGCCGGCGATGGGGCCGAGCTTCATGGTCAGGCCGAAGAACGGCAGCAGCGTGTCGCAAGCGACGCTGAAGGTTGCGCCGGCCGCGTCGCGGCAGATCGCGGCGGTCAGTGCTGAGCCCTCGCCCTCGAGCCCGGTGACCTGGCCGAAGCGCAGATCCATCGCGCCCGAGGCGACCAGCGCGCGCATCTGCTCGACGGAGTGGGGCGCGGCGCGGAACTCGTCGCGGCGGTGCATCAGCGTGACGCGGCTGGCGATCGGCTGCAGGTTCAGCGTCCAGTCGAGCGCGCTGTCGCCGCCGCCGACGATCAGGATGTCGCGGCCGCGAAAGGCGTCCATCTTCCGCACGGCGTAGAACACGCTCGTGTTCTCATAGGCCTCGATGCCGGGGATGGGCGGCTTCTTGGGCAAAAACGAGCCGCCGCCGGCCGCGACGACGACGCATTTCGTCTCGAAGACCGTGCCGGCATCGGTGGTGACGCGGAAGCGCGGGGCCTCGGGTGTCCCGACCGGCTCGAGCGCCTCGATCATCTGGTTGAGATGGAAGGTCGGGCCGAAGGGCTTGATCTGCTCGACCAGGTTGTCGACCAGGCCCTGGCCGGTGACGATCGGAAACCCCGGAATATCGTAGATCGGCTTCTCGGGGTAAAGCTCGGCGCATTGGCCGCCGACCTTGGGCAGGATGTCGACGAGATGGGCCTTGATGTCGAGCAGGCCGAGCTCGAACACCGCGAACAACCCGCACGGACCAGCCCCGATGATCACGACGTCGCACTCGATGATGTTGTCGTTCGTCATCGCCGGCCTGCCTTCCCGATCCGTCGCCGCGCTCCCGGCCATCGGCAGGCTGGAGCGCGATCAAACCCCTCATCGATTATTGTTAGTATACAAACAAAATTCCGCAAGCGGATTTTGCGGGCGCAGGCTGCTCAATCGAGTCGCGCCAGCAGCCCGAGCAGGCGCTCCGCCTCCTCGCGAGAGAGCGGGGCGAGCGTGGCGGCCGTGATCGCCTTGGCCTTCTCGGTCAGGCCCGGCATGGCCTCGCGACCCTTCGCGCTGAGGCGCACGCGGACACGGCGCTGGTCGTCCGGATCGGGCAGGCGCTCGACCAGGCCGCGCTCCTCCAGCCGGGCGATCACGCCCTTGATCGTGGCGGGGTCCATCGCGGTCATGCGTCCGAGCAGATTCTGCGAAATCTCCTCGCCGGCGGCGAGTTTCACCATGGCGGCGAACTGTGTCGGCGTCGGTCCGTCATCGCCCATGATGCGCTGGAAGATCGCGATATGGCGCTGCTGGGCGCGGCGCATCAGGAAGCCGACCTGCTCGTCGAGGACATAGCCGCCGGCCGCGCCCGCGGCGCTCGCGACCTTGCGCCCGCGCGCGGCCGGCTGGGCAGTCCTGTCGCCGTCGTTCTGGGCCATCGCCGTCTCGTCCTGCCCCGTCGTCAACGGCCCGTCTCCCACGAGGTCATCTCGCCTCTTGCCAGCGCCCTTCGGGCTGTCCATGATTGTTATTACACATTCAATCGCCGCCTGTCTCGCAGGCATTGAGCCGGCGGCGGTCCAGCGCGGAGAACGACATGGCAGTCGAGGCGGCGTCCGGCCCGGCCAAAGGCAAGCTCGTCATCCGCAATCTCGGCCTCGTGCTGTCGGGCGACCTCAACCAGCCGATCCTCGACGCGGATGCGATCATCGCCGTCGACGGCCGCATCAGCGCCATCGGCAAGGCGGCGGAACTCGATTGCAGCCAAGCCGACCAGATCATCGACGCGCAGGGCTCGCCCGTCGCGCCGGGCCTGATCGACAGCCATTGCCACCCGGTCTTCGGCGACTGGACGCCGCGGCAGGGGCAGATGGGCTGGATCGATTCCTGCGTGAATGGCGGCGTCACCACATTCGTCTCCGCTGGCGAGGTGCATCTGCCCGGCCGTCCGAAAGACCCGGTCGGCGTCAAGGCGCTGGCGATCACCGCCCAGCGCACCTTCGCGAATTTCCGCCCGACGGGCGCGAAGATCCATGCCGGCGCGCCGATCGCCGAGACGAGCATGGTCGAGGAGGATTACGCCGAGATGGCGCGCGCCGGCGTCAAGATGATCGGCGAGATCGGCCTCGGCACCGTCAACACCGGCCCCGAGGCCAAAAAGCATGTCGACTGGGCCCGCAAATACGGGCTGCAATCGATCATCCACACCGGCGGGCCTTCCATCGCCGGCTCAAGCCTGATCGACGAGGACATCGTGCTGGAGGCCCAGCCCGACGTGATCAGCCATATCAATGGCGGCCATACCTCGATCCGGTTCTCCGGCATCTGCCGGCTCTGCGAGCAGGCGAGGGGGGCGATCGAGATCGTCCATAACGGCAATGAGCGCGCAGCATTGGAGGCGGTGAAGACCGCCGCCGAACTCAACCTGACCTACAAGGTGATTTTGGGCACCGACGCGCCTGCGGGGTCTGGCGTGCAGCCGCTCGGGATTCTCAGGATGATCGCCTTCCTGTCGAGCCTCGGCGGCGTGCCGCCGGAAGTCGCCTTCTGCATGGCGACGGGCAATACGGCGCGTGTGCGAAAACTCGACGCCGGCTTCATCGCGGTCGGCCAGCCGGCCGATCTGGTCTTCCTCGACAGGCCGCAGCATTCGGCCGGGAAGCACCTGCTCGACGCGGTGTCGCTCGGCGACATCCCCGGCATCGGCATGGTGATGATCGACGGGATCGTCCGAACGGGCCGCTCGCGCAACACGCCGCCTTCGCATACCGCGCCCGTCATCCTCGGGCATTGAGGCGCATCATGACCGATCTGATCGAGATCCGCCGTGTCCAGACCTCCGTGGAGGAAATCTTCCACGAATTCGGGCCTCTGCCCGGCCGCACCGAGCGCATCGCCTCGGTCTGCGCCGTGCTGACGAACCCCTATGCCGGCCGCCATGAGCCCGACATCCTGCCGATGATGGAGGCGCTGAAACCCGCCGGCCTCGACATGGCGACCCGCTGCCTCGATGCGCTCGGCGGCGATCCCAAGACCGTCGAGGGCTATGGCAAGGGCGCGATCGTCGGCTCGGCCGGCGAATTGGAGCACGGCGCGCTTTGGCACGTTCCGGGCGGCTACGCCATGCGCGAAATCCTCGGCAATGCCAAAGCGATCGTGCCGTCGACAAAGAAGGTCGCGGGACCGGGCGCGCGCATCGACATCCCCGTGACCCATATCAACGCCTGTTATATCCGCAGCCATTTCGGCGCGGTCGAGATCGGCGTGCCCGGCTCTCCCCAGGCCGACGAGCTGGTTTTCGTGCTGGTGATGACGACCGGCGCGCGGATTCATGAGCGCGTCGGCGGCCTGCGGGCGGACCAGATCAGCGTCTGGGACGGGCAGCGGTGACGGGCCTCGTCCTCGGAGAACCTGGCGCGAGGAACCCTCTCCCGGAGGGAGAGGGCAGGGTGAGGGGTCGGACGTTCTCCGCATCGAGCGCGACCTCGGAGCAGCGCCCTTCAGGTCAGCATCTCACTGGTCCAGCCTCCATCACCTCACCCCTGCCCCTCTCCTTACAGGAGAGGGGTTCCTCGCGCCTCGCCTCCTAGCGCCGGAGCCCTTCCGCCATGCCCGCGAACATCCGCAAGATCCTGACCCAGGTCGATGAAACCCTTATCGAATCCGGCAAGGCCGTGACCCCGCCGACTCGCCGCGCCGTCGCCGTCGCGGTCATCGCCAACCCCTTCGCCGGTCGCTACCAGGACGACCTGTCCGAACTCACCGAGATCGGCGTCGAACTCGGCGATCTTCTGACGAAGCGCTGCCTTGCGGCTCTGGGCATCGGTCCCGAAAGCGCCGAGAGCTTCGGCAAGGCCGCGATCGTCGGCGAGGGCGGCGAACTCGAGCATGCAGCCGCCATCCTGCATCCGAAAATGGGCACGCCGGTGCGCGCCGCGCTCGGCAAGGGGCCGGCGCTGATCCCGTCCGCGAAGAAACGCGGCGGGCTCGGAACGCCGATCGACGTGCCGCTCGGCCACAAGGACGCCGCCTTCGTGCGCTCGCATTTCGACGCCGTCGAGGTCCGGGTGACGGACGCGCCGCGCACTGGGGAAATCCTTGTCGCGATCGCGATCACCGATTCCGGCCGGCCGCTGCCGCGCATCGGCGGACTGACCAGGGACGAGATCAAGGGCGAGGACGGCCTGCGCTGATGCTTGACGCGGTGCCGGGCTGAGTGTCATGCGGGCATGACGAAACGTCGCGACGCCGGATGTTGCCCGACGTCGCCGGGATCAGCCTTCCAGCCAGACCATCAGCCCCCATGATGAACAAGAGCGACCACCTTTCGGCTTTCCTCAGGAAACTGGAAAGCGTCACCGAGCTGTCGGCCGAGGAACGGCAGGCGATCCTCGACCTGCCCGTCACCCTGAGGCAGGTCGAGGCCAATCAGGACATCGTCAGCGAGGGCGAGATCACCAAGCAGTGCTGCCTCGTGCTCAAGGGGCTCGTCTGCCGCTACAAGCTGGTCAACAGCGGCGAACGGCAGATCATGTCGCTGCACATCCCCGGCGACATCCCGGACCTGCATTCGCTCCATATCGAGAAGATGGATCACAGCCTCGGCACGCTCACCCAGGCGCTGGTCGGCTTCATCTCCCATGACGCCGTCCGGCGCATGACGCGGGCCTCCTACAAGGTCTCCGAGGCGTTCTGGCGCGAGGCGCTGATCGACGCGGCGATCTTCCGCGAATGGATGGTCGGCATCGGCCGCCGTTCCGCGCCGAGCCGGCTGGCGCATTTCCTGTGCGAGTTCGTCACCAAGATGGAGGCGGTCGGCCTGTCGGACGGCGTGACCTGCGAGCTGCCGATGACGCAGACCGAGATCGGCGACGCGCTGGGGCTCTCGACCGTGCATACCAACAAGAAGCTGCGCGAGTTGCGGGCGGCGCGGCTGATCGAGCTGCGCGGCCGGCGGCTGAAAGTGCTGGACTGGGCGGGCCTGTGCGAACTCGGCGAATTCGATCCATCCTATCTGCATCTACGCAAATAAGGTCTGGCAAACCCTTCTTGCGTTGGCTTTTTCTGCCTCGCTCACGCGAATTCTGAAGATTTCTTCATCTTGGGGGAACAGAAGCGGTCGCGAAGGGATTACCCGAGCATGACGCGCTTCTACTTCGACACGAATGTTGGCGACAGGACGGAGCGCGACACCGAGGGTGTCGATCTCCCCAGCGAGGCGCGGGCCCGAGCCGAGGCGAAGGCGGCGTTGACCGACATGGCGCGCGACCATCTGCCCAACGGGAACCATATGGGCTTGCGCGTCACGATCCGCGACGAGGCCGGGCGGGAAATCTATTCCGCCAGCCTCGTCATGGATGCGGGACCGACGCCGGCGAAGCAGCCGCGCTCCTGATCCGTCCGGCTCAGCCTCCCAGCGACATCCTCAGCGGCGGCTTGACCTCCGGCGGCAGCGGCGAGACATAGCCGGCCTTGCCGAGCTTGGCCTTGTGGTCGGCCTTGGCGGCCGCCATCAGCGCCGGGTCGCTGAGCACGGCCGCGCCCGCCGCCGCCATCGCCTTGGCGACCTGCACCATCGCCTTGTGGGCGGCCGGCTGCTTGCCTTGCGCCACGATCTGCCAGGTGTGGAACGGCGTGCCGATCGCCACCGTCGGCGCATGCGCCTGCACGGTCGGCACCGCCCAGGAGACGTCGCCGACATCGGTCGAGCCGATCGCGGGATTGCGGGGCGCGTCGAGCGGCACGGTGAAATCGGCCAGCGCTGCGTCGGTCTCGGGCAGCCCGATCGAGCGCCAGACGGCGGCGATCTCCTGCGGCGACAGGGTCTTGCGGATGTCCTGCGCGAAGGCCTTGTCCGCATCGTCGAAATGCGGCGGGCCGAGATCTTCCATGATGCCTTGCAGAGCCTGCTCCAGCGGGTCGTTTCCGACGACGTTGGAGACGGCGGAGACGATCTTCATCTGCATCGAGGTCTCGGTCATCAGCGCCGCGCCTTCGGCGATCTTCCTGACGCGCTGGACGAGTTCGAGCATGCCGGGAAGGTCGCGGGCGCGGATCGAGTAGCGCACGCGGGCATGGGCCTGGACGACGTTCGGTGCGATGCCGCCGGTGTCGAGCAGGGCGTAATGCACGCGGGCGTCGCTCGGCATATGCTCGCGCATGTAGTTGACGCCGACGCTCATCAGCTCGACCGCGTCGAGCGCGCTGCGGCCGAGTTCGGGCGAGGCGGCGGCGTGCGCCGCGCGGCCGGTGAAGATGAAATCGGCGCGGGTGTTGGCGAGGGAGAGCGGCGGCGTCACCTCCCAGAAACTCGACGGGTGCCACGAGATCGCGACATCGGCGTCGTCGAAGGCGCCGGCCCGCACCATGAAGGCCTTGGCCGCGCCGCCTTCCTCGGCCGGGCAGCCGTAATAGCGGACGCGGCCCGGGATCCTGTTCTCGGCGAGCCAGTCCTTCATCGCGGTCGCGGCGAGGAGCGCGGCCGAGCCGAGCAGGTTGTGGCCGCAGCCATGGCCGTGGCCGCCGGCCTCGACCGGCGCGTGCTGCGCCTTGCCGGCTTCCTGCGAGAGACCGGGCAGCGCGTCGTATTCGCCCAGGAACGCGATCACCGGCCCGCCTTGCCCGGCCTCGCCGATCACGGCAGTAGGGATGTCGGCGATGTTCTGCGTGACCTTGAAGCCCTGATGCTCAAGCTCCGCGACATGCTGCGCGCAGGAGCGCTCTTCGGTGTAGCAGACCTCGGGCATGGCCCAGACGCGGTCGCTCAGTTCGATGAAGCGCTGCTTGCTGGCATCGACATGGCGCCAGAGGTCGTTTCGGTTGTCCATGGTGGCTCTTGGATCCTGCGGAGGTCGCGGTATATGAGCCCTGCGCGGCGGCGGCGTCCAGTTGCCGGGCGCATGGCTGGCGCCGGAAGACGCTGCGTCATGGCGGGCGGTTCTCCCTCCGCCCTCATCCCGAGGAGCCGCGAAGCGGCGTCTCGAAGGATGCTCCAGCGCGATCCGGAGACATCTGGAGCATCCTTCGAGACGCAGGCTTGCGCCCGCTCCTCAGGATGAGGGCTGTGTGAGGCCCCCATAACTCACGGATGCTTGTGGATCGGGTCGACCCAATACACCGCCTCCGGCTTCTCGACCGGGTCGACATCGGTGATGTTGACCACCACCGCCTCGTTGTCCGAGCGCACCAGCACGCATTCCAGCGGCTCGTCGGGACTGGCGTTGATCTCCTGATGCGGCACGAAGGGCGGCACATAGATGAAGTCGCCCGGCCCCGCCTCGGCCACGAATTCGAGCTTCTCGCCCCAGCGCATGCGGGCCTTGCCGCGCACGACATAGATCACGCTTTCGAGCTCGCCATGGTGATGCACGCCGGTTTTGGCGTCGGGCTGGATCGAGACCGTGCCGGCCCAGATCTTCTGGGCGCCGACGCGGGCATGGTTGATCGCCGCCTGCCGGAACATGCCGGGCGTCTGCGCCGTGTTGGGGTCGAGCCTGTCTCCGGTGACGACGCGCACGCCGTCATGCTTCCAGCGCGGCTCGTGGTCGTGGGGGTGGGAATGGGAATGGTCGTGGTCGGCCATGGAATGCTCCTGTCGAAGGCCGAGGCTATAAGAGGCAGCCAATTCGGGGAAGCTTGCTATCGATACAGCAATACCCGTCCTTCGGGCATGAGCTGCAGCAGGTAGTCGAAATCCCCGACATTCTTGGTGACGACCGTGAGCCCGTCCCTGAGACCCTGCAGGAACAGCACGCAGTCCTGCAGGGCCTTTCGCCGGTGGTCGCTCCGATAGCCTTGCAGCCGGCAGAGAACGCCCGCCAGAACCGCCGCGCGACCGAGTGTTTCGATGTCGGGAACCCGGATGCGATGCGCCGGCATGCTGTCCACGAGTTTTCCAATCGCGCCGATCACAGCGGCGGTGCCGGGATGGACCGGATCGAGCACGCCGACCGTGTGCATCAGTTCCTGGATAGCCACGGCAGAATGATGGACGTGCCGGGTCTCGATCAGCGTCTCGACCATGGCGTCGAGGCGACCTTGCAACTGGTCGATATAGACGCAGGTGTCGAGCAGGACGCCGGGGCCCGCCAGATCCGCCCGTGTGAGAAAAGGCAGCTCGGCGTCAGCCCGGCGCGACAGGGTTGAGGTCGGCCGCGCTAGGCGTGCGGCGGACCTGAAGTCGAAATCCGGCACATTCAGAACCCGAGCTTGATGTCCGGGTCCACCGTCCCTTTCACGCTCTTGAAGACCTCCGGAAAGTTGTCCTCCAGAGCCAGGCTGGCGAGGGCGAACTCGATCAACTGGGTGTTCTCCGTGATGCCCGTGCGCCGCTTGGCCTGCTCCACGAGAGCACTGCTGACGCGGCCGGAAATCCGGCTGCCCTTCTCGTCGAGCAGGCCAGAGGCCTTGGCCTTGTTCATGACCTCGACCGTAACGCTTCTGAATCGACCCGTATCGGCATTGCGAACCTTGTAGGTTCCGCTCGAGGCCGTGCGCTGCTCGCGTCCAGTCTCCTTGATCGTCTCGCGCGTCATCGTCCGGTCGCCTTGTTCAACAAAACCGAAATGTGTCTACCACGATTTCGTTGCAGCGTGAATTGAAAGTCTAGTCCCCCGTCGCCAGCGGCCTGTCGCTCGTGCCCCATTCGGCCCAGGAGCCGTCATAGATCGCGCGCGGGGGCTTGCCGATCGTCTCCAGCGCGGCCGAGAGGATCGCGGCCGAGACGCCCGAGCCGCAGCTCGTGATCATCGGCTTGTCGAGATCGACGCCGGCCTCGCTGAAGGCGGCGGCGATCGCCTCGGGGGATTTGAGCTGCCCGTCCTGCATGATCGCCGGGAAGGGCAGGTTGAGCGAGCCCGGGATATGGCCGGAGCGCACGCCGGCGCGCGGCTCGGGCGCTTCGCCCCGGAACCGGTCGGCCGGGCGCGCATCGACGACCTGCACCGAGCCGCCAGCGAGGGCCTTTTCGACATCGTCGGCGTCGGCGACCGCCGAATGGTCGAGCCTCGCGGTGAAGCTGCGCGCGGCGCGGACGCGTGGCGGGCCTTCCTCTATGGCGCGACCCTCGGCCTGCCATTTCGGAAAGCCGCCCTCCAGGATGACGACATCGCGCGCGCCGAATGTCCGAAACGTCCAGCGCACGCGCGGGGCCGAGAACAGGCCGAGGCCGTCATAGACGACGATCCGCATGCCGTCGCCGATCCCCATCGCGCCGGCGGCGGCGGAGAACACCTCCGGACGGGGCAGCATATGGGGCAGGCTGGAGCCGGCATCCTTGACCGCGTCGATGTCGAAATGCACCGCGCCCGGTATGCGGCGCGCGGCGTATTCGGCATGCGGATCCTTGCCATGAGCCGGCAGATACCAAGAGCCGTCGACCACCACGACATCGGGTGCGTTCAGGTGTTCGCCGAGCCATTCGGTCGAGACGAAGACGGTGTCCTTGAGCATGTGAGTTCCTCAGTCGTTTCGACCGCTCTGCCGGCGGCTGGCGAAGCAATCAGGCGAGCGCGATGCGGACGCGCCGGTTCTGCTTGCCCTTCTTCTCGATATCCGTGACCGCGACAAGGCCGATCTCTGACGTGTTCCTGACATGCGTGCCGCCGCAGGGCTGCAGGTCGATCTCGCCGATCGCGACCAGCCGGACCCGGCCGGAGCCGCGCGGCGGGGCGACCCGCATCGTCTTGACGAGACCGGGATTGGCGTCGAGCTCGGCGTCGGTGATCCAGCGCTCGGTCACGTCGGCGTTGCTGGCGACGAGCCCGTTCAGCGCGTCCGCGATCCCGTTCTTGTCCAGCCCGCCTTCTGGAATGTCGAAATCGAGCCGGCCGTCGCCATCGCCGATCGCGCCGCCGGTGACGGGGTAGGGCAGCACGACGCTGAGCAGGTGGAGGGCGGTATGGATACGCATGCGCCTGAGGCGCTTCTCCCAGTCGAGCCGCGCGCTGACAGTTTCGCCCGGTTGGGGGAGCGCCTGTCCGTCGAGCGGGACATGCAGCACGCGGCTCCGGTCGTCGGGATCGTAGATCGCGACGCCGATGGCGATCTCGCGGCCGTCCGCCGCGACGATCACCCCGGCGTCGCCGGGCTGGCCGCCGCCGGTCGCGTAGAACACGGTCGCGTCGAGCGCGATCGCGCCGCGTTCGGTGACGGTTTCGACCGTCGCGGTCGTCTCCCGCAGATAGGCATCGTCTCGAAACAGCAACCGGGTCGCCATAGGCATTCGTTCTCGTGCAAGCCGGATCATGGCAGGGACAGGCCGGCCGGATCGGAACCCGCCGCCGGTGGAGATTGCACGGAACGTGGCCGGCGCGCCACAGCCGGCAGCGCGCATGGGCCGCAGGCAGCGACATATCGATGTCGCTCTTGAAAGTGGAGCGTCCTCGCGCGATTCTAATCCAGTCCGCGATCGTTTGCGTAAATCTCTCGCTGAAACACCATAGCCATGTCCGCAATGGCCGGCTGACGAGGACGACACATCTTGAACCTGCACCAGGTCGAGACTCCGCAGGCGCGACCGATCGATGCCCTCCTGGCCTCCTATGCCGGGGGCAGCCTCAACGCGCCGCTGCAGGCGCTGGTCGGCTCTCATCTGGAGCTGTCGCGGGAAAACCGGGCCTTCGTCTCGGCGCTGGAGGATCTGGCGGGGCTGGAACTGGCCCAGGCGGCGCAGGCCCAGCTTCCGGGCCGCGATCTCATGCTGGAGGCGATTCTGTCTGGCGAGCCCGATCGCCTCGCCGCAGCCTCGCCGCCGGCCTCCGACGCCGTGCTGCCCGCGCCGCTGCGGCGGCTCGTCGGGCGCGGCTCGCTGGACATCGCCTGGCGGTTCAAGCTGCCGGGCATCAAGGAGTATCGCATCGCCGAGACGGAAGCCGGCGAGGCGGTGCTCTACTGGGTCAAGGCCGGCCGGCGGCTGCCGCAGCACACCCATGAGGGCGACGAGGTGACGCTGCTTCTCACGGGCGGCTTCACCGACCCGCTCGGGCATTACCGCCGCGGCGACATCGCCATCGCCGACGCCGACCTCGACCACACGCCCATCGCCGATGCCGACGAGGACTGCATCTGTTTTGCCGTCACCGACGCGCCGCTGCAGTTGACCGGCCCGGTGATGCGCCTGCTTCGCAAGGTGTTCCGCCACTAGGAAGCTCTTCCGGCACTGATCGGCCCGACCTAGATTGGAGAGGCCGCGGTCCACCCGGCCCCCGCTCCCGGAGTCTTCATGTCTTTACCCCGCATGCAGCCGCAGGACGGCGTCGCCTGGATCACGGGCGCGAGTTCCGGCATTGGCGAGGCGGTGGCGCTGGAACTGGCGCGGCGCGGCTGGACGGTGGCGATCACCGCCCGAAGGCTCGAGCAGTTGGAGGACATCGCGAGGCGCGCCGAGGGGCTTCCGGGCCGTGTCGTCGCCCATGCCGGAGACGTCACCGACACGGCCTCGATGCAGCAGGTTGTCGAGGGCGTCGAGAGCGTCCATGGCCCGATCGCGCTGGCCTTCCTCAACGCCGGCGTCGCGCCCTATACGCGGGCCGGCGCGCTCGACGTCGAGGCCTTCGAGAAGGCGTTCGCGGTCAACACGCTGGGCGTCGCAAAGGGCATGGCGGCCGTGCTGGAGCGGATGACGCAGCGCAAACGCGGCCAGATCGCCGTCAACGCCTCGACCGCCGGTTATGGCGGGCTGCCGAAGGCCGCCGCCTACGGCGCCTCGAAAGCCGCCGCGATCCATATGTGCCAGGCCTTGAAATTCGACTGCGACAGGCTCGGCATCCGGCTTCAGGTGGTCAATCCGGGTTTCATCGACACGCCTCTGACCAGGAAGAACGACTTTCCGATGCCGTTCCTGATGGCGATGGACGACGCGGCGCGGCGCGCCGTCGACGGCTTCGAGCGCGGCGGCTTCGAGATCACCTTTCCGCGGCGGCTGTCGTTCATCATCAAGGCGATCAATCTGCTGCCCTATCCGGCCTATTTCTGGCTGATCGCCAAGGCGACCGGCTGGGACAAGCGGACGGATTGAGCTTCATCGGTTTCTCGCGATGATCCTCGTCTCGACCTCGCTGATCGCGGCCCGGTCGAGCGGAAAGTTCCAGACCAGCGCGATCGCGCCGAGTTTCAGCAGGCAGGGCAGGCCGGCATAGAGCAGGCCGAGCATCAGGAGCCCTTCCTCGGTCTTCGCGCCGGCGGCCGGGTCGAAGCCGGCCCAGCCCAGCAACGGGAAGGCGAGGCCGACCGCGCCCGCGAAAGCGAGCTTGGTCGCCAGCGCCCAGAGGCCGAGATAGAGCCCGGCGCGCTCGGAGCCGGTCGCGGCCGTGTCGATGTCGATCACGTCGGCCTGGATCGAGGCCGGCAGCACCACGTCGGCTCCCAGCGCGAGCCCGGTCAGCACGCAGACGACGCCGAAGGCGAAGACGTCGCCCTCGCGCAGGAAGACCGCCGCGGCGAAGCTGGCGACCGCCAGCAGCATGCCCCAGGCCCAGGCCCGATGCTTGGATGCGCGGCCGGCGAGCCAGAGCCAGAACGGCACGCCGAGCACGCCGCAGAGGAAATACAGAACCAGCAGCGGCCCCGCGGCGTCGCGGTCGCCGAGCCGTTCGGCGACGAAGAACAGGAACAGGGTCGCGGGCAGGCCGTTGGCGAAGCTGTTGATGAAGAAGGCCGCAAGCAGCCGCCGGAACGGCCGGTTGGCGAGAATGCCGTCGAGCCCCTCGCGCCAAAGCAGTTTTGCGCGCGAGCGTTCCACTGGCTCGGGCGTGCGCCAGACGGCGATGAGCGCGAAAAGCGGCAGCGACAGGCCGATCAGGATGGCCAGCGCGAGCAGTCCGGCGCGCGCGTCGCCGCCCCGGCTCTGGATCACGGCGGGCAGCACCAGCGCCAGAAGCGTCCCGATGACGGTCGCGCTTTCGCGAAAGGCCGCCACGCGGGTGCGCCCGGCATAGGAGCGCGAGAGTTCCGCGCCCCAGGCCTGATAAGGCACCTGCGCCGAAGTCCAGGCGAGCGAGAGCAGGCTCGCCCAGAGCAGGAGATAGCCTGCCGTGGCGCCCTCCGGCGGTGCGAGCACGAACCAGGCGCTGAGCGCCACCAGCGGCGCGGAGGCCGCGACCCAGAGCCGGCGGCGGCCGAAGCCCGGACGGTAGCGGTCGGCGAGCCAGCCGGCGAGCGGATCGCTGACCGCGTCGAGCAGGCGCACCAGCAGGAGGACATAGCCGACCGTCGCGATCGGCAGGCCGATGTCGCGGGCGTAGAACTCCGGCACCATGACGTAGAAGGGCAGGCTCAGCGCCGCCAGCGGCAGCGCCGGCAGCGCATAGGCCATGAGCACGGTCCAGCGCTGCTCGGCCGGCCCAGGCCTCGATGCGATGGTCGTCTCCGTCACGGGGCCTTCGCGAAAACCATCTGGCGGACGTCGATATTGCCGGTCCTGAAGCCGGCCTCGCAATAGGCGAGGTAGTATTCCCACATCCGCCGGAAGCGCTCGTCGAAACCCATCGGCACGAGCTGCGGCCAGGCGGCGCGGAAGCGGTCGCGCCAGCTCGCCAGCGTGTTGGCGTAGTCGAGCCCGAAGATGTGTTCATGCGTCAGAGGCACGCCGAATTTCTGGCCCAGCCCCTTCATGATCGAGGGCGTCGGCAGCATGCCGCCGGGGAAGATATAGGCGCGGATGAAGTCGAGTTCGCTGCGATAGACCTTGAAGCTCTCGTCGCGGATGGTGATGACCTGCAGGCCGGCCGTGCCGCCGGGCCTGAGACGGTCGTGCATCTGCTCGAAATAGGTTGGCCAGAACGCCTCGCCGACGGCCTCGAACATCTCGATCGAGGCGATGCGGTCATAGGTGCCCTTCTCGTCGCGATAGTCCTGCAGCTTGAAGGTGACGCGGTCCGCCAGCCCCGCCTTCTGGATGCGCTCCTGGGCGAAGTCGAACTGCTCCTGGCTGATGGTGAGGCCGGTGACCTTGCAGCCGATCTCGCCGGCGGCGTATTCGGCGAAGCCGCCCCAGCCGCAGCCGATCTCCAGGACATGGTCGCCGGCCCTTATCCCGGTCTGCTCGGCCAGAGCCTGGTATTTGCGGGTCTGGGCGGCGGCGAGGTCGGTGTCTCCGGCGGCGAAGATGCCCGAGGAATAGGTCATCGTCCTGTCGAGCCACGCGCCGTAGAACCTGTTGCCGAGATCGTAATGGGCGTGGATGTTCTTGCGCGCCTGCGATTTGGTGTTGCGGCGGCGGAAATGCTGGAACATCTGCCAGAGCCGGACCAGCGGCTTGCCGGCGAGCAAGGTCTGGATCACCGGATAGTTCGCCGCGAATAGCTCCAGGAATTTGGTGAGATCGGGCGTGTCCCATTCGCGGCGCAGATAGGCCTCGGCGAAGCCGAGGTCGCCGCCATCCGAGAGCCGCGATGCGAAGCGGAAATCATGCACCTCGATCTGCGCGTGAGGGCCGGGCTCCGTGCCCTGGAACAGCAACACGCGGCCGTCGGGCAGCGTCACCGTCAGTTCGCCGCGCGTCAGCCGCGCCGCGAGCTTGAGCGCCTGACGCGTCGCGAAGGAGAGGCCTTTGGACACCTCCGCGACATTGGCGGTGGTGACCAGCAGCCTGGTCGGGCCTGCTGTGGTCGGGTCGGCGCTTATAGCGTTCATGGCGGCTCTCATCTGCTGTCGGCAGCGGTCAAGGGCCTGTGTTGCGTCCAGGCGGCGGGGGGGTGGTGGAGTGGCGGCGCATAGCTCACAGGGGCGGGCGGGGCAGGGCGGGCGACGAGCCGCACCCCCTTGAGCCAGAGCTTGAGCGCTTCCCAATGAATGCCGGCCACGACCTTGAGCGTCATGAAGGGGATCGCGGCGCAGTGCTTCAGCAGGGCGGCGGTGGTCAGATCCTGCCGCGCGCCGGTGAAGGTCGCGGCCAGTATCGGGCCTTCCGCATCGGTTTCCAGAATGCGGAGCTGAACCTTGTCGGTCGGCGGCAGCAGGCGGAAATGGTAGCGCAGCTTCATGTCCAGGAAGGGCGAGACATAAAAAAGCTTGTCGCGCTCCTGTCTCAGGCCGGCCTCGCTCAGTTCGCCCGCGACGACAGGCGCGACATAGGAGTGCATCTCGCCGAAGGTGTTGCGGACCTCGTAGATCACCGCCACGAGCGCGCCCTTCGCATCGTAGCAGTGGTAGACCGAGATCGGATTGAAGACGAAGCCGAGGATGCGCGGATAGCACAGCAGCAGCACGCGGCCGCCCGCGAGATCGACGCCGGCAGGCTGGAGCAGACGCTCGACATGGGCGCGCAGCGGCGTTGCGCCATCGCCATGGTCGCTCTCGCGGAAGGAGGCGAGCGCAGGGCCTTTCCCGATGCGGAAGAGGCGGCTGGCGCGCCCGGCCTGGGGCAGGCGGTCGAGATCGATCAGCAGGTTGAAGACCCGGTAGCTGAAGCGGTGGACCCTGGGCTTCATGCGCGCATGCATCACCGTGCCCGGCACGAGCGAAACCGCGCTCTCCGGAGCCGGGAAACGTGCCGCAATGTCGCCCGCTCGCATCATTCGGCGGCCTCCGCCACAGCTTGCCCCGGCCCGCGCCAGGGGATCGTCGCGCCGAGAGCCTCTGCTGCGTTGAGCCCCGCCTTCAGCCCGTCCTCATGGAAACCGTAGCCGGTCCATGCGCCGGCAAACCAGACCCGGTTGCGACCCTGGATGCCCGCGAGCCGGGCTTGCGCGGTTATCGCGGCCCGGTCGTATTGCGGGTGGCTGTAGTTGAAACGCCCGAAGGTCAGCTCCGGTTTCGGCGGCACGGGCGGATTCAACGTCACGAAGACCGGCTTGCGCCTGTCGATGCCCTGCAGCGCGTTCATCCAGTAGGTCAGCGTCAGTTCGGCGTCCGGGTCGTCGCCCGCCAGCACGTTCCACGCGGCCCAGGCCGCCTTGCGGCGCGGCATCAGGTCCGTGTCGCGGTGCAGCCAGACATCGTTGGGCCGATAGCCGATACCGCCCAGCACGGCGCGCTCGTCGGCCGAAGCGTCGGCAAGCATGGCGAGCGCCTGGTCGGAATGGGCCGCGATGACGACCTGGTCGTAGCGCTCGGCGCCGGACGCGTCCGTCACATCGACGCCGCCGGCGTCCCGCCGGATCGACGTCACCGCGCAGTTCAGCCTCATGCGGTCCCGAAACCGCGCGGTCAGCTTCTCGACATAGACACGCGAGCCGCCGGTCACGGTGCGCCAGCTCGGCCGGTCCCAGTGCAGCAGGCGGTGGTTCTCGAAGAAGGCGATGAAGCTCGCCGCCGGGAAGCCGAGCAGCCTGGCCTGCGGCATCGACCAGATCGCCGCCCCCATCGGGACGAGATAGTCGTCGCGGAAGGTCGCCGAGTAGTTGCCGGCGGTCAGATATTCGCCGATCGTCATGCTGCCGAGCTTGTCGCCGTGATGATCGGCCACCGCCGCCTTGTTGAAGCGGAACATCTCCGCGATCATCTTGTAGTGCGAGAAGGAGACGATGTTGCGCCGCCGCGCGAACAGCCCGTCGATCATGCCGTCGCCGCGCCCGGCCCATTCGCGCCGCCCGCCATCGGCCGAAACCGCGAAGCCCATGTCGGAGGCTTGGGTCGGCACATTCAGATGCGCGAAGAGCGCCGTCAGGTTCGGGTAGTTCAGCTCGTTATAGACGATGAAGCCGGTATCGACCGGTATCGACGTGCCGCCATGGTCGATATCGACGGTCGCCGAATGGCCGCCGGGCCGGCTGTCCTGTTCGTAGAGGACGATCTCGTGCGGCGAGCCCGTGGCCAAAGCCCAGGCTGCGGCGTTTCCGGCGATGCCGGAGCCGATGACGGCGATACGCATGCGGGGCAAGGTCCTCAGCAGTTTGGTCGCGCTAGGTCATACGTTGCGGAATTCAAACTGGTTTCAACGTCGCCAGCGCGTCGAGCGCCCTTTGACGCCCCGTATCGAGCCCGATCAGCGGATTCGGGTAAGTTTCGCCCAACACGATTCCGGCATCGCGCAGTTGCTGGGTCGAGGCGGCCCAGGGCTCATGGATCAGGTCATCGTCGAGCCGGGCGAGCTCGGGGCACCAGCGCCGGACGTAATCGCCCTTGGGGTCGAACTTTCCGCCCTGCGTGACGGGGTTGAAGATGCGGTAATAGGGCGCGGCGTCCGCGCCCGAGCCCGCGACCCATTGCCAGCTCGCCGGGTTGTTGGCCGGGTCGGCATCGACCAGGGTGTCCCAGAACCAGCTTTCGCCCTCGCGCCAGTCGATCAGGAGATGCTTGATCAGGAAGGAGGCGACGATCATCCGGACGCGGTTGTGCATCCAGCCCGTGGTCCAGAGTTCGCGCAGGCCGGCGTCGACGATCGGATAGCCGGTCAGGCCGCGCTGCCAGGCCTTCAGCGCCCTGGCGTTCGGCTTCCAGGGAAAGTCGTCGAAGCGGCGGTTGTAGTTCTCGGTGGCGAGGCCGGGATTGTAGAACAGCAAATGGTACGCGAATTCGCGCCAGCCGACCTCGGAGAGGAACTTGTCGGCATCGGCCTGCGTGCCCGCCGCCTCGCCGCTGGCGAGCGCCGCATGGGTCGCATGCCAGATCTGGCGCGGGCCGATCTCGCCGAAGCGCAGATGCGGCGAGAGCTTCGAGGTCGAGAGGTAGTCGGGCCGGTTGCGGCCCTCGGCATAGCCCTGCAGTGCATTGCCGAGAAAGTCGGTCAGCCTGTCGCGGGCGCCGGCCTCGCCTGGCTTCCACTCGGCCCGCATGCCGCCGGCCCAGTCGGGCCTGGTCGGTTCGAGTTCGAGATCGGCCAGCGACAGCGCGCGTTTCTTCAGCGCCGCCGGCAGGGCCAGCGCGTCGATCGTCTTCGGCGCCGGCTTCGGAGCCGCCGGTTCGCCGAGCGCGCGCGCGGCGCGCCAATAGGGCGTAAAAACCTTCATCCAGTCGCCGGACTTGCCCTTGACCTGCCAGGGCTCGTTCAGCAGGGCGGCGTTGAAGCTCTCGACCGTGACGCCGGCGTCGCCGAGCTTTTCCTTCAGGCCCTTGTCGAGCGCGATCGTCGCCGCCTCGTAGCGCCGGCTCCAGGTGACGCGGTCGATCTTCGCCTCCGCGATGATCTCGGGGACAAGCGTGGCGGGATCGCCGCGCATCAGCACGAGTTCGCCGCCCTTCTTCTCGATCTCCGAGGCGAGCGCCGCGAGCGAACGCGACAGCCACCAGCGCGCCGCGCCGCCAAGCGGCCGGCGGTCGCCGCCCTCATCGAGGATGTAGAGGCACAGCGTCGGAGCATGTCCGAGAGCGGCGGCGAGCGCGGGGTTGTCGGCGAGCCTGAGGTCGTCGCGGAACCAGTGAAGCGATGCGGTCATCGCGCCAAGCTAGGGCGCGGCGCGGCTGCTGGCCAGCGGGCTGGCGCGCCTCCTTGCGGGTGTTTTGATGCGGCCCTCCGGAATCGAAAAGGCCGCCGCGCCCCTGTCGCGCGACGGCCTCGATGCTCCGCCGGATCCCGGTTCAGGGGAGCCCGCCCACGTCCACTTTGCCGTGCTCAGACCGCGGTCTTGGGCTTGGGTCCGCGCTTCTTGGGGGCTGCGGCGGGCTCGTCGCCGGCAGCGGGCGCTGCCGGCTTGCGGCCGAGGCCGATCGACTTCGCCATCGCGGAGCGGCGCTCGGCATAGGCGGGAGCGACCATCGGATAGTCGGAAGGCAGGCCCCATTTGGCGCGGTACTGGTCGGCCGAGAGGCCGAACTTGGTATTGAGATGCCGCTTCAGCGATTTGAACTTCAGCCCGTCCTCGAGACAGATCAGATAGTCCGGCGTGATCGACTTCTTGATCGAGACGGCTGGCACCAGCGGCGCGGCAGGAGCGGCGGCGGGCTCGTTGCCGAGCCCGACCAGAGCCGCATGCGTGTTCTCGATCAGGGCCGGCAGATCAGCCCGCGTGACGTTGTTGTGGCCAACATAGGCCGCGACGATCATGGCCGAGAGTTCGACGAGTTCGGCATTGGTTTCGGACATGGAGACTCCAGGATGACAACAGAGATCAAAACCGGTGGGGGGGTCCGGCGCCGCGAAGCAGAGCCAGACATCTGGGAATGACATCTAGAGAATAGCGTGTCCGCTGTGCTTGTCGCAAGTCGATTTCTCTGTATTTCTATGATAAATCTATGTTGAGCGGCAATTCCAACCAATGCCAGCGCTCCCTCGGGGGGGATTTGGGTCGTCGGAGCCGATTCATGCGGGTCGATTCGGGCGATTACGGCCAAAGCCAAACGTTTCGGTCGATGATTCGGCCAGATGATCTCGCGCGCGCCAGACCTTGAACAGCGGACGACGACCGAATCCTTTCGGCTGACCGGCCATATGTGCCGCAAGCGTTCAGGACAACCTGCGATCGCGGATGTCGAGGATCCGCTCGACGACGGTTGCATGGTTCGCGAGGAGTTCCGTCAGGGGGCCGATCGGCCGGAACGCACGCAAATCCTGGTCGTCCTCGCCCTGCTCGGCCCAGTCCGCGATGGCGTCGTCGGCGGCGCTCATCTGCTCGGACGAAGGGGGGGCGGCCGGCGCGCCTGCCTCTTCCGCGATCCGAAGGGCGATCTTTCGGCGCAACTCCTGTTCAAGCTCCATCAGGGCGGGGAGTTCGTCGGTATAGGCCATGGTTCACCCCCGCAGCGTGTCCGGATTGCCCTCGCGTCGGGCTCCAGACATGCGAAAGCCCGCGAAGCGCGGGCTTTCGAGCGGCCTGTCCGATCATGCGAAGAGGCGGTGGCTCCCGGAGCAGGATTCGAACCTGCGACCAATCGATTAACAGTCGATTGCTCTACCGCTGAGCTATCCGGGATCGGTGGCCGCGTATACCCACGCCACCTGGCAGGCGCAACCCCTTTTGCGCCGCGCGACCGGGGATCGTCCTATTCGGCGGCCTGCGAGGCGTCGCCGCCGCCGGCCCAGGCCTCCATGTCGGCCTTGGCGCGCGCGGTCAAGGCGTGCTTGCGGGCGACGCTCCTGGCCGGACCTTTGAGCTTCTTTCCGTCCGGCCCGTGCGTCGCCTGGCCCTCGATATGCGGGAACAGGCCGAAATTGATGTTCATCGGCTGGAACGAGCGCGGCCCCTCGTCGATCGTGACGATGTGTCCGCCGGTGATGTGGTTGACCAGCGCGCCCAGCGCCGTCGTCGCCGGCGGCAGCTCCAGCGTCTGGCCGAGCCGCTCGGCCGCGGCCATGCGGCCCGCCAGCAGGCCGATCGCGGCGCTCTCGACATAGCCCTCGCAGCCGGTGATCTGCCCGGCGAAGCGCAGGCGCGGATCGGCCTTCAGGCGCAGCCGCCCGTCGAGCAGTTTTGGCGAGTTCAGATAGGTGTTGCGGTGGATGCCGCCGAGCCGTGCGAATTCGGCCTGTTCGAGACCGGGGATCATCCGGAAGATCGCGGCCTGCTCGCCATATTTCAGCTTTGTCTGGAAGCCGGTCATGTTGAACAGCGTGCCCAGCGCATTGTCTTGCCGGAGTTGCACCACCGCATAGGCCTTGACCGTGGGGTTGTGCCTGTTGGTCAGCCCGACCGGCTTCATCGGCCCCCAGCGCAGGGTCTCGCGGCCACGCTCCGCCATCACCTCGATCGGCAGGCAGCCGTCGAAATAGGGCGTGCCCTCCCATTCCTTGAATTCGGTCTTCTCCGCCGCCAGCAGCGCGTCGATGAAGGCTTCATACTGGTCGCGGTCGAGCGGGCAGTTGATGTAGTCCGCGCCGGTGCCGCCGGGGCCGACCTTGTCGTAGCGCGACTGGAACCAGGCCTTGTCCATGTCGACCGAATCGACATGGACGATCGGCGCGATGGCGTCGAAGAAGGCGAGCGAATCCTCGCCCGTCAGTGACTGGATGCCCTGCGCCAGCGCGGGCGAGGTCAGGGGGCCGGTGGCGACGATGACGCTGTCCCAGTCGGCGGGGGGCAGGCCTGCGATCTCGGCCCGGTCGATCGTCACCAGCGGATGGGCTTCGAGCGCCGCTGTGACCGCTTGCGAAAAGCCGTCGCGATCGACCGCCAGCGCGCCTCCGGCCGGCACCTGATGGGCGTCGCCCTTTGCCATGATCAGCGAGCCGAGCCGCCGCATCTCCCAATGCAACTGCCCGACCGCGTTGCTCAGCGAATCGTCGGAGCGGAAGGAGTTGGAGCAGACGAGTTCCGCCAGTCCGTCGGTCTTGTGCGCGTCCGTGCCGCGAACGGGGCGCATCTCGTGCAGGACCACGGGAACGCCGGCTTGGGCGATCTGCCAGGCGGCCTCGGAACCGGCCAGGCCGCCGCCGACGATGTGAACGGGGTTTTGCGTCATCCGCGGGATGTGTCCGCAGCAGGGCCGCAGGTCAAGGGAGCGGGCGCCGCGCCGTGGCCCGCAAACGCAAAATGCCCGCCTTGCGGCGGGCATTCGCTCTCAGGACCGGGCTTTCGAGGGGAGGACTCGTTGCCCGGGAGAACTACTGTTGGAGCGGAGATCGCTCAGACGGCGGCGTGGGTGCGCGCGACGAAGGGGATCTCCGAGCGCGACAGGCCGAGATCATCGAGCTCGCGGTCGGTCAGGCGGGAGAGTTCGCGAACGGTCTCGCGATAGCGCAGGTAGGAGCGGATCTTGGCGGCGATCATGGTGACGAACATAACGGTAGTTCCTGGTTATTCCGGCTCGGGTCGGTGCCCACAGCGATGAATTCGTTGTGCAGTGCATATAAGTGAGCCAGCCTGCGTCTCACAGAGGCGCGCGTTCAGTTCCGATATGCGTTTTTTGCATGAGATCGTATGTTTCTATTAATTATCGTGTCTGGTCGTGTGCTGAGAGACTAACGGCCGAAGCGATTGGCTCACGGATTCGCCTAAATTTTAGGCCAGGAATGGGTTTTTGCTACCTCTGGCCGGCATTTGCCGAGGGTGTAGGCAAATTGTGCGGTGCGACATGAGGATTTCGCCCGGGCCCGGCGGCCGGTTAACCCTCGCTTAGGGTTTCATTTCCGGTTTCAACCAAAACCGGGTCTTCTGGGCTGCCACAACCACCGGTTTCATCGGATCGGGAAAAACCGTCTTGACGCCTTCTCCAGTCTCGCCCGCGCCAAAAGCGCTCCGCGCGCCGCTGATCGACGTCGCGCGCGGGCTGGCGATGGTGATCGTGCTTTATGGGCACGCGCTCGAAGTGCTTTTCCTGGAGCGTCCCGACGCGGTCGTGCTTGCCCCAGCCTTCCTGCAATACAAGGTGTTGGCCGCCTTCGCGATGCCGTTGTTCTTTCTGGTTTCGGGCGCCGGAGCCTCCAGGCTCGCCAGCAAGGGCTGGCGCAACATGCTCAAAACCTCGCTGTTCCTGCTGGCGCTGGCCTACAGCGTCCATGCGCTTGGGCTTCTGGCGCTGGCGGCGCGGCATGGGCTCGGCGGCGGCGCGGATGTCGATCTGCTGCGCTATGGTTTCGAATCGACCTTGAAGGGCCGCGATTTCTCCACCGTGGTGGTGTGGTTTCTGGTCGCGCTCGCCTTCGTGCGGCTGATCGCCTTCGCCGTCTTCCGTCACGCGCCGCCGCGCCTCGCCTGGGCGATCGTCGCCGCTCTCGGACTTGCCAGTCTGCTCGCGCCCTATCTGCCGCAGGCCTTCATGCTGCGGACCTGGTTTGCGGGAACGGTTTTCTTCGCGCTCGGAATGGTATTTGCGGGCCATGTCCGGACGGTTCCGCTCTGGCTGGCGCCGGTGCTGGGGCCGGCCGTGGCCTGGCTTGCGCTGGCGAACCGGGGCTGCGCCTACGATCCGCTGTCGGCGTGCCCGCAATGGCAGCTCAAGACGGAATCGGTCGTCTGGTTGCATGCCGGCGAGGTCGGCTTCATCCCGCTCTTCTATGTGACGGCGGCGCTGGGCTGCATCCTGGCGCTCTGCATCGCGCGCGCGCTCGCCAATTCCGTTATCGGCCCGCCGCTGGCGCGGATCGGCAGGAAGACGCTCGAACTGCTGGTCATCAACGGCTTCGTGCTGGTTTTTCTGCAGCCGGCGCTGCAACGCATTCCGCTCGGCGAGGCCGGGTTCTGGCTCTATCCGCTGCTGCTGGCGGGCGTCATCGCGCTGCATCTGCTGCTGCTGCGGCTGCTCCAGTTGCCGCTTTCGGCGCTCCAGCGCTTCGCCTCGCGGGTGGCGGAGCGCCTCATCGGCCTCGCGCCGAAAGGGCGCGGGTCGGTGCCCGGCAAGCCTGGGCTCGGCAAGGCTGGGCTCGGCAAGTCTGGGCTCGGCAAGCCTGGGGCCAGCAATCCGTCCGCGGGCAAGGCCGTCGTCGAATTGTCGCCGGCGGAGCGTTAGCTTCCCGGCGAGGGAGTGCAGATGCCGCCCGCGAGCATGACAGTCTTCGGCTATTGCGAACGCCTCAGCGGGGCGTTCTGGGCCGAGCCCCTGAACGCCGTCACGAACGGGGCCTTCATCCTGGCGGCCATCGCCGGCCTGCTGCTCCGGCGCCGCGCCGGCGGGCGCGACCTCGCCGCGGCGCTGCTGATCGGGCTCGTCTTCGCCATCGGCGTCGGCTCCTTCCTGTTCCACACCATGCCGCGGCGCTGGACGCTGCTGGCCGACGTCGTTCCGATCCAGCTCTTCGCCTTCTCCTGCTTCGGGCTGGCGCTTCGGCGCTTCCTGAGGCTGTCAGCGTCGGCGAGTCTCATCGGCATGGTCCTGTTCGTCGCGGCCGCCTTCGGCCTGTCGGCGGCGCTGGGGCCGATGCTGCCTGCGGGCATGCGCGGGTCGGCGGGCTACGCCGCTTTCGTGCTCGGCCTGTTCGGTGTCGCGCTGGCGCTGCGGCTGCGGGGCATGGCCCCTGACGCCGCCGGTCTTCTGCTGCTGGCCGGTCTGGTGTTTGCGCTGTCGCTGACGCTACGCTCGCTCGATTCCGCGGCCTGCGGACTGGTTCCGTTCGGCCTGCACTGGGCCTGGCACATCCTGAACGCCGTCGTCTTGGCCCTGCTGCTGCGGGCGCTGATCGCGCATGGTCCCGGCGTCGCGCGCGAAAACCGGCCAACCGGCGCGCCCTGATACGGATTGGCTTGCGGGCGTGCCCGGCATGTGGTTAGACGCGCGTCTCGGCGACGCCGCGCTCCGCCAGCGCGGCGGACGGGACGGCCTCGTGGCGGAGTGGTTACGCAGAGGACTGCAAATCCTTGCACCCCGGTTCGATTCCGGGCGAGGCCTCCAAATCTTAGGGATGCTCCATCCAGCGTCGGCGTGGCGTCGCCCGCGCGGTTCGATCTTGCCTTTTCGGCCGTCGTCGAACACAAGCAGGACGCGATGGCGGCGCTGTTTTCGGCCGGGAATCCCGGCCTCCGAAACAGGGTCCCAGTCACGGGATTGGACGAGATGGACAGCTTCGCCGACTTGCGCCGCATGATGGTCGATTGCCAGTTGCGGACCTATGACGTCACCGATCGCGCGGTGCTGGCCGCAGCCGACACGGTCCGGCGCGAGGCGTTCCTGCCGGCCTCGGCCTCGCATCTGGCCTATCTCGATCAGTCCGTGCCGCTGGCCGGCACCAGCCGCGCGCTGATGGCGCCGATGGTCATCGCCCGCATGATCCAGAATCTCGACATCCAGCGGGGCGAGCGCGCGCTCGAATTCGGCGGCGGCTCCGGCTATGGCGCGGCGCTGATGGCGGCGATGGGAGCGGCGGCGACGCTCTGGGAGCCCGATGCCGACGCGCTGGCGCTGGCGACGGACGCGCTGCGGGACACAGGCGCGACCGCGACCGGGGAGCGGCCGCAGCCCGAATCGTTCGACGTGATTCTGGTCAGCGGGGCCTGCGAGGAGCCGCCGGAAGACCTGTTCGGGCTATTGGCGTCCGGCGGCCGGCTGATCGCGGTCGAGGGGCAAGGTCGCGCCGCGCGCGTCACGCTCTACCGGAAATCGGGCGAAACCGTCTCGGGCCGGCCGGTTTTCGACGCCGCGGCGCCCGCGCTGGCCGAATTTCGCCGTTCGCCCACTTTCGTGTTCTGAGCCTGAAGTGTCGCATTTTTGCGGCACTGCCGCACTGAAAGCTGTGGACCCGTTGGCGTGACGCCACGCGAAGGGTATGCATTTCGCGTTAGTATGCCGAGGCTGGGGCGATGCCTGGGCGTGACATTGAGTCCGCGCATGAGGCGTCCAGTGAAACGATACAGACGAGATCGCAAGACGGCCGGCATCGGCTTCGCGGCGCTTCTGGCGGCCGGGTTGCTGGACGCGGGTGGAACGATGGCATCCGCCCAGACCATGGAGGCCGCGCTCGGGCGGGCCTATGCGGGCAATCCGACGCTGAACGCCCAGCGCGCCGCCGTGCGCGTCACCAACGAGAACGTGCCGCAGGCGCTCTCGGGCTATCGCCCGCGGGTCACCGCCTCCGCCGATATCGGCGCCAGCATCACCGAGTCCGATACGCCGGCCAATGCGTCGACGCGCGGCGTGCATTCGACTCAGATCTCGCGCCTCGCGCCGCGCGGCGCCGGCATCAGCGTCGATCAGAACATTTTCGACGGCGGCAAGACGCGCAACTCCGTCAGCCAGGCCGAATCGCAGGTGCTCGGCGCGCGCGCCACGCTTCGCAACACCGAGCAGAACGTCCTGCTCGACGCGGCGACCTCCTACATGAACGTGCTGCGCGACACCGCGATCCTCAATCTCAACCGCAACAACGTCGAGGTTCTGGAGGAGCAACTGCGCCAGACGCGCGACCGGTTTCAGGTCGGCGAAGTGACCCGCACCGACGTCGCGCAGGCGGAAGCGCGCCTGTCGTCGTCGCAATCGCAGGCGATCCTGGCCGAATCGAATCTCAAGACCTCGATCGCGCGCTATCGCCAGAATGTCGGCATCGAACCCAGGGCTCTCGCGCCGGGACGCCCGGTCGAGAATCTGCTGCCGCGAACGCTGCCGGCCGCGCTCAACACGGCCCTGGCCGGACACCCGGCCATCATCGCCTCGCTGCACGGGGTCGACGCCGCCGAACTGCAGGTGAAGGTCACCGAGGCCGATCTCTATCCGGTTCTCGGCGTGCGCGGCACCGTCCAGCAGCGCTATGATTCGACGGCGTTCGGCGACAACCGGGCCAGCGCCAGCATCGTCGGCACGCTGACGATCCCGATCTACGAGGGCGGCCAGATCTATTCGCGCACAAGGCAGGCCAAGGAAACGGCCGGCCAGCGCCGGATCGAGGTCGACACCCAGCGCGACACCGTGCGCGCGGCCGTGGTTTCGGCCTGGGGCGGGCTCGAGGCCGCCAAGGCGCAGATCGTGGCGGCCCAGGCCCAGGTCCAGGCCGCCGAGACGGCTCTCGCCGGCGTTCGCGAGGAGGCGAAGGTCGGCCAGCGCACCACGCTCGACGTGCTGAACGCCCAGCAGGAACTGGTCAGCGCGCGCTCGACGCTGGTGACCGCGCAGCGCGACCGGGTCGTGGCGTCCTATGCCGTGCTGTCGGCCGTCGGCCGGCTCTCGGCGGAGACGTTGAAGCTGAGGGCCGAGCATTACGATGCGCGCCGCCACTACGACCAGGTCAAGAACCTGCTCTGGGGCACGCAGACGCCGGATGGCCGCTGAGCGGCGCTTTGCCGCCGTCGGCCGCCCGGGCAGGGCGGCTTTCGCGCAACAATCGGGATTTCTCCTGTGGGCGGCCGCAAAGCCGCCTTGCCTGAGCGAGTCCGCCTGAAATACTCAACCGTGAGCGTCGTCGATTCGACCGGCGCGCGGCGTCGAGTGGTCCGGACCCGAAATGAACGCGCAAGCGAAGCCCAGCGAACCGTCGATGGAGGAGATACTCGCCTCCATCCGCCGGATCATTGCGGATGACGAGGTGAAGCCGGCCGAGGACTCTGCCGCCGAGGCCGCGCCTGCACCCGAGGCCAGCGCCCCGCCCGACATCGACGACGACGTGCTCGATCTCGGCGCCGAGGCGTCGCTGATTCCGGCGCCCGCAGCCGAAGCGCCGGTCGAGCCGCCCGCCGCCCCGGAGCCCGCGGCCGCCGAGCCCGTCGCGGAACAGCCGGCACAGGCCGCCGCCGCCGACAGCGGCGATATCGAGTTTCTCGATCCGGTCGAGCTTCCGCCGGAGCCGCAGCCCGTCGCCGTTGCGCCGCCGCCGCAGGCCTTCGCGCCGCCGCCGATGCCGGCCTTCGTGGCGTCCGACCCCCCCGCGAGCCCAGCGCCGTTCGACATGGCGCAGCTCCTGTCGGATCAGGCCAGTTCCTCGGTCAACAACGCCTTCGGACAGCTTGCCCATACCGTGCTGAGCAACAATGCGCGCACGCTGGAGGATCTGGTCAAGGACATGCTCAAGCCGATGCTCAAGACCTGGCTCGACGACAATCTGCCGACCATGGTCGAGCGGCTGGTGCGCGCCGAAATCGAGCGCGTCGCGCGCGGCGGGCGTCACTGATCACTATCACGCGGAAGCACGCCCGCCGGAGCGAGCCTGTTTAATCTAACCCAGCCACTCTCGCGATCAGCGCCGGGCCGCGCGCCGCTTGGCCGCCGGAGGGGCCTGAAGCCGCTCGAACGCGCCTTCATCGCGCAGTTTCTTGTAGGCGAGACCGGCGAGCGCCAGCACGGCGGTCGGCGTGCCCAGCCGCGAAACCAGCATCGCGATGCCGACCGCGACCGGGCGCGAATAGCGGCCGGACGCGGCCTCGGTCGCAAACCATGCGCCGAGCGCGTGAACGAGAAGATTCATGGGGTCGTCCTGTCTGTAAGGTGTAGCGAGGGGAGCCGGCTCAGAGCACGACCTTGCGGTTCTCGCCCAGCGAAGGCTTCGAGCCGGTGATGGCGGCGGTCGCCATCTTGACCGTGGCGACGATCTTGCCGGGGCTGTCCCAGAACTCCGCCTGCGAAGGCCGGACTTTCAGGACGCGGATGTTGGGGTCGTCCTTGCCGTCCCAGAACGCCTTGTTCTCGGGCGACCAGAGCTCGTGGACCTTGCTGCGATCGTCGAGGACGTTGGCTGTGCCGGTCACCGAGACGAAGCGCCAGCCGCCATTGTCGGCGAAGGTCAGGCAGACATTGTCGTTGATCTCGACCTCGTCGTCCTTGTGGCTGCGGATGTCGGTGAGGAAATAGATCGCGTCCTCCTCGCGCGAGGCATGGGCGTCCATCGGGCGGGCGCGCAACTGATCTCCCGAGCCGTCATGGGTGACCAGCATGCACATGCCGATCTGCTCGATCATCTCCCAGGCGCGGTCCTGGTCGGTGTGGTGGGTCATGGCAAGGCTCCTGTCGGTTGCAGCGTTAACGAGCGGGAGCCGCGCTGGTTCCGCGCGGATACCCGCGCCTCGACTCCGTTGACCGGCCGTTCGAAGCGATCCTCCCGACATCGTAACCGTTGACGGGCGGGCCCTGCTTGGGCTCTTAGGTCTCCCGACCTTTTCAGGCCTTTGATTTTCGCGGCCGGGGCAGTTCCCCGGCCGCTTTTCGTTCGAGCGAAGCGATGATGGACAAGACATTCGAGCCGGCTGCGGTCGAGGCGCGCGTCAGCGCGGCCTGGGAGAAGGCGCAGGCCTTCAAGGCCGGGCGCGGCGCGCAACCCGGCGCCGAGCCCTATTGCATCGTCATCCCGCCGCCCAACGTCACCGGCTCGCTGCATATGGGCCATGCGCTCAACAACACGCTGCAGGACGTGCTCTGCCGCTTCGAGCGGATGCGCGGCAAGGACGTGCTCTGGCAGCCGGGCACCGACCATGCCGGCATCGCGACGCAGATGGTCGTCGAGCGCCGTCTGGCCGCCGAGAACAGGACCGACCGCCGGACCATGGGCCGCGACGCCTTCCTGGAGGAGGTCTGGCGCTGGAAGGAGGAATCCGGCGGGACGATCGTCAACCAGCTCAAGCGGCTCGGCGCGAGCTGCGACTGGTCGCGCGAGCGCTTCACCATGGACGAGGGCCTTAGCACCGCCGTCCTCAAGGTGTTTGTGGCCCTGCACAAGCAGGGGCTGATCTACCGCGCCAAGCGGCTGGTCAACTGGGACCCGAAATTCCAGACCGCGATCTCGGATCTCGAAGTCGTTCAGGTCGAGAAGACCGGCTCTTTCAAATGGGCGCGCGGCGGGGAGGAGGCGTTCGACCCCGCGAAGCTGGAAAAGGTCCTGAACCGCGATCCCGGCGGGCACCTCTACTATTTCAACTACCCGCTCGAAGGCGCGACCTACGACGCCGCCGACGCCTCGACCTATATCCAGGTCGCGACGACGCGGCCGGAGACGATGCTGGGCGACACTGGCGTCGCGATCCATCCGGAGAACGAAAAGCTCGGGCGCCTGATCGGCAGGAATGCCGTCCTGCCGCTGGTCGGCCGGGTCATCCCGCTGGTCGGCGACGACTATGCCGACCCGGAGAAGGGCACCGGCGCGGTCAAGATCACGCCGGCGCACGACTTCAACGATTTCGAGGTGGGGAAGCGCCAGAAGCTGCGTATCGTCAACATGCTGGACGGCGAAGCTCGCATTCTGATTCAGGACAACGCCGACTTCCTGGAGGGCGCGTCGCCCGACGCCGAAACCATGGCGCTGCACGGGCAGGACCGTTTCGCCGCCCGTAAACGCGTCGTCGCGATGATGGCGGAGCGCGGCTACCTCGCTAAAGTCGAGCCGAACACCAACACCGTCCCGCATGGCGACCGCTCGGATGTCGTGATCGAGCCCTGGCTGACCGACCAGTGGTATGTCGACGTCAAGCCGCTGGCGGAGCGCGCGCTCGGCGCGGTCAGGGACGGCCGGACCAAGATCACGCCCGAAAGCTGGAACAAGGTCTATTTCGACTGGCTGGAGAACATCGAGCCCTGGTGCGTCTCGCGCCAGCTCTGGTGGGGCCACCAGATTCCCGCCTGGTACGGACCCGATGGCGAGGTCTTCGTCGCCGAGTCGGAAGCTGCGGCGCAGGCGCTGGCGCTCGGGCATTATGGCGGCACGGTCGCGCTGACCCGCGACGAGGACGTGCTCGACACCTGGTTCTCGTCGGCGCTCTGGCCGTTCTCGACGCTCGGCTGGCCCGACGAGACGGCGGAGCTGAAGCGCTACTACCCCACGGCGACGCTGGTCACCGCCTTCGACATCATCTTCTTCTGGGTCGCCCGGATGATGATGATGGGCCTCAATTTCATGGACGAGGTCCCGTTCAGGGACGTCTACATCCACGCCATCGTTCGCGACGAGAAGGGCGCGAAGATGTCGAAGTCGAAGGGCAACGTCATCGATCCGCTGGTCCTGATCGACCAGTACGGGGCCGACGCGCTGCGCTTCACGCTGATGTCCATGGCGGCGCAGGGCCGCGACATCAAGCTGGCGACCAACCGGGTCGAGGGCTACCGCAACTTCGCGACGAAGATCTGGAACGCGGCGCGCTTCGCCGAACTGAACGGCTGCGCCCGCGTCGCCGGGTTCGATCCTGCCGGAGTGAGGCAGCCGCTCAACCGCTGGATTCTCAGCGAGGCGGCCAGCGCGGCCGACGAGATCGCCGCCGGCATCCCGACCTTCCGCTTCAACGAGGCGGCGGGCGGCGCCTATCGCTTCGTCTGGGGCCAGTTCTGCGACTGGTATCTCGAACTCGCCAAGCCGGTGCTGCAGGGCGAGGGCGTCGATCCGGCGCGCAGGGCCGAAACGCAGGCGACCATCGCCCATGTCATCGACCTGATCTGCCAGCTCCTGCACCCGTTCATGCCGTTCCTGACGGAAGAACTCTGGGCCCAGAAGGCGGGCGAGGGCGCTCCGCGCAAGCGCAGCCATGGCGACGACGCGCTGGTCTGCCTGACGCATTGGCCCGATCTCGCCGCTTTGCGCGACGAGGCGGCCGAGGCCGAGATCGGCTTCGTCGTCGACCTGATCTCCGACATCCGCTCCGTCCGCTCCGAGATCAACGTGCCGGCCGCCACGCAATCTTCGCTGGTGCTGGTCAAGGCCTCGCCCGCGACCCGCGCCGCCATCGAGGCCTGGGCCCCGATGATCGAGCGCCTGGCGCGTGTCTCCGACATCGCCTTCGCGGAGACCGCGCCCGGCCAGTCGGCCCAGATCATCGTGCGCGGCGAGGTCGCGGCGCTGCCGCTGGCGGGCATCATCGACCTCGATGTCGAGCGGGCGCGGCTCGAGAAGGAACTGGTCAAGCTCGACCAGGACATCGCGGTGGTCGACAAAAAGCTCGGCAATCCCGACTTCATGGCGCGCGCGCCCGAGGAGGTCGTCGAGGAGAACCGCGAGCGCAAGGCGGCGGCCGAAGCCCGCAAGCTGAAGATCGCGGAGGCGTTGTCGCGCCTCGCATGAGCCGTCGCGTCACCTCCCGGCCACGCCCGCGTCGTCAAATTGACGTTAGCGTAAGAGAGTTCTGGCAATCTCGTACAGACATCGCTTAGATGCGCGCCGCATGCAGAGCTGCCATGCGCGTGACAACCCAGGACCGGTTCCAAGACCCCATGCTCAAGCGAGCCTATGACTGGTGCGTGTCATACGCGTCCCACCCCGCCGCCCCCTGGCTCCTGTTCGCGCTGACCTTCGTCGAAAGCTCGGTCAGCCCGCTGCCGCCGATCCCCCTGCTGATCCCGATGTGCATCGCGCGGCCGGACCGCGCCTGGTTCTATGCCGGCATCTGTTCGCTGGGCGCGGTGCTCGGCGGGTATCTCGGCTATGCGATCGGAGCGCTCCTCTACGACTCGCTCGGTTCCTGGCTGATTTCGATCTACGGGCTGCAGGACAAGGCGGCCGAGCTGATCACGACCTCGAAGGATTTCTGGTTCTGGGTGCTGGTCACCAAGGGCCTGACGCCGATCCCGTTCAAGATCGTGACGATCATGTCCGGCTTCCTGCATTTCGACCTCTGGAAGTTCACGGTCGGCATGGTTGTCTCGCGCGTCACCTTCTTCGCGATGATCGCGGTCGCGCTGCGCTATTATGGCGACGACATCCGCATCTTCATCGAGAAGCACTTGCCGATGACGGCGCTGGCGCTCGTCGTGGTGGTGGTCGGCGGCTTCTTCGTCCTGCCGATGGTGCTGTGAGGCTCACGCCGTTCCGGCGCCGATCAGGCGGCTGAATTCCGCGACGTCGCTGAACATCGCGTCGCCGGCGAATTTGAGCGCTTCGATCGAACGCTCGCCGGCCTCGTGGTGACCAGCTCCGCATGCGTCGGTCAGCAGCACCGGAATGAAGCCGAGGTCGGCGGCGTGGCGCGCCGTCGGCTCGATGCCGATCTCGGTGGCGATGCCGACGATCGCCAGTCCCAGGATGCCGCAATCGCGCAGGGCCGTGGCGAGCGGCGTGCCTTCGAAAGCCGACATGGCGAGCTTGTCGAAGACCGCGTCCTCCGGCCGTGGCGCGAGTTCCGGCACGATCTCGAACGGCGGCGTATCGCGCAGGAACCAGGGATGCACCAGATCGGGCTCGTCCTTGCGCTGCCAGGCCATCGCCATGCGGAAGGCGGTCACGCCCATCCAGGTCTTGGGCAGCGAGAGATGGCGTGTATAGACGATGCGCATGCCGGCGGCACGCGCGGCCTTGACCGCCGTGACCGCGCCTCGCGTGATCGCAGGCCCGTTCTTGACCTGGCTGACGATGCCGGCCTGCATGTCGTAGACCAGCAGCGCCGTCTGACATGGCGTGCAGATCTCGGCGAAGGCGGATGGAATGGCGAGGCCATTGATCTGCTTCATCTGTGTCCAGTCCTTATCTCTCGGTAGCGCTAACTTGCGAGTGGCTGTCGGCCGCGCCACATCCCGTCAGGCGGACCAGTTCTCGCGCAGGATGGCAGCGCTCGACAAGGGTGGGATGTGCAACCCTGCCGCGCAGGCACGGCCGCGATCACCATAGGCGACCTCGCATTTTGTGACATCGCCGCAACAGTTTGGCGCATTGCGCCGCGCCGGTTCTGCGTCGGCGGAATTGCCGCGATGCCGCCACAAAGCGGGGCCACTCAAGCCCCGCGATAAGTCACTGAGATATAGAAGAATTAAAGTCTGTGCGGCAAAGTCTGCGGGTTAACCTCGCTGCTTTCCCTGCTGTGCGTGACGTTGCGCCCGGTTCGGCCCGCATGGCACATCTGCCGCGCGTGACGAACGCAGGGCGGAACGAGGAAAAAAGACGATGGATGCGCGCGTTTTCGACAAGTCCAGGCTTCCCAGCCGGCATGTGAGCGTCGGCCCGGCCCGCGCGCCGCATCGCTCCTATTACTACGCGATGGGCATGACCTCGCGGCAGATTTCGCAGCCCTTCATCGGTGTCGCTTCGTGCTGGAACGAGGCCGCGCCCTGCAACATCTCGCTGATGCGTCAGGCTCAGGCGGTCAAGAAGGGCGTCGCCTCGGCCAATGGCACGCCGCGCGAGTTCTGCACGATCTCGGTGACCGATGGCATCGCCATGGGCCATCAGGGCATGAAGTCCTCGCTCGCCTCGCGCGAATGCATCGCCGACTCGGTCGAGTTGACCATGCGCGGCCATTGCTACGACGCGCTGGTTGGCCTCGCCGGCTGCGACAAGTCGCTGCCGGGCATGATGATGGCGATGGTGCGCCTCAACGTGCCGTCGATCTTCATCTATGGCGGCTCGATCCTGCCCGGCCGCTTCAAGGGCCAGCCGGTCACGGTGCAGGACGTGTTCGAGGCCGTCGGCAAGCATTCGGTCGGCGCGATGTCCGACGAAGACCTGCAGGAGCTGGAGGAGGCGGCCTGCCCGTCCTCGGGGTCATGCGGCGCGCAATTCACCGCCAACACCATGGCGACCGTCGCCGAGGCGATCGGCCTGGCGCTGCCTTACTCGTGCGGTGCGCCGGCGCCTTACGATGTCCGCGACACCTTCTGCTACACCGCCGGTGAAATGGTCATGGAGCTGATCGCCCGCAACATCCGGCCGCGCGACATCGTTACGCTCAAGGCGCTGGAGAATGCGGCGACCGTGGTCGCGGCTTCCGGCGGTTCGACCAATGCGGCGCTGCATCTGCCGGCGATCGCACATGAATGCGGCATCGCATTCGACCTGTTCGACGTCGCCGAGATCTTCAGGAAGACGCCCTATATCGCCGACCTCAAGCCCGGCGGAAAATACGTCGCCAAGGACATGTTCGAGGTCGGCGGCATTCCGCTGCTGATGAAGACTCTGCTCGAGCACGGCTTCCTGCATGGCGACTGCATGACCGTGACCGGCCGCACCATCGCCGAGAACATGGCTTCGGTGAAATGGAACGCCGATCAGGACGTGGTGCGCGCGGCCAACGCCCCGCTCTCGCCCAATGGCGGCGTCGTCGGCCTCAAGGGCAATCTCGCGCCCGAAGGCGCGATCGTGAAGATCGCCGGCATGACGACCGAGCAACTGACCTTCTCGGGTCCGGCCCGCTGCTTCGACTGCGAGGAGGATGCCTTCGAGGCCGTCAGCAGGAAGCAGTACGAGCTCGGCGACGTGCTGGTGATCCGCTATGAGGGTCCCAAGGGCGGCCCGGGCATGCGCGAGATGCTCTCGACCACCGCCGCTCTCTACGGCCAGGGCATGGGCGACAAGGTCGCGCTGATCACCGACGGCCGTTTTTCGGGCGCGACGCGCGGCTTCTGCGTCGGCCATGTCGGGCCGGAAGCGGCGGTCGGCGGGCCGATCGCGTTGATCCGCGACGGCGACATCGTCGAGCTCTGCGCCATCACAGGAAAGCTCGCAGTCCGCCTTTCTGATGCCGAACTTGCGGAGCGTCATAAGGCATGGACGCCGCGCAAGACCGATTACGCATCGGGCGCGCTGTGGAAATACGCGCAGACGGTCGGCTCCGCCAAGGGAGGGGCCGTGACCCACCCAGGAGGGGCCGCCGAGACCCATTGCTATGCGGATATCTGACCTCCAGATCGCAGCGTTGTTCCTGATCCTGGGCGGCCCCTGCGCCGCCTGGGCGCAGGATGTCGCGCCGGGCCGGCCCGCGCCCGTGCCGCCGCTGCCGATTCCCGGGGTGGCCCTGCCGGAGCCCGGCCTTGGCGTAGGCGGCTCGCTGGGGGCGCGGGCGATCGCGCCCGCTCCCAACGGGCCGGCGGCCCATATGGCGCTGCCGCTCGCGCCCTTCACGAACGCCCGCGACGCGATCAAGGCGTGGATGCGCGATTCCACCGCCGGCGATCAGGCCGGCGCGGTGCGCGCGCTCGAATATGTCGCGGCGCAGGGCAATCTCGCGGCGCAGTTCAAGCTCGGCCGGCTCTATGCCGGAGGCGACGGCGTGCCCGCCAACGATCTCAAGGCCTTCGAGTATTTCTCCAAGATCGCGGACGAGAATGCCGACGCCATTCCCGGCACCGCGGACGGCCGCATCGTCGGCAGCGCCTTCGTGGCGCTGGGCGGCTATTTCAGCGACGGCATCAAGGGCTCCTATGTGAAAGCCAACGCCGACCGCGCCTTCGACATGTTCCATTACGCCGCTTCCTATTTCGGCGACCCCGACGGCCAGTACAATCTGGCGCGGCTCTACATGGTCGGGCAGGGCACGCGGAAGGATGCGCGGCAGGCGGCGCGCTGGATGAAGCTCGCGGCCGAGAAAGGCCATGCGCCCGCGCGCGCCGTGTTCGGCGACATGCTGATCCGCGGTGGCGACGGCGTGCCGCGCTCGCCGGTGCTCGGCCTGATGTGGCTGTCGCTGGCGCGCGAGGGCGCGGACCCGATCCGCGAGGGCTGGATCCTGGAGCGGCATGACGCGGCCTTCGCCGCCGCCACCGTCAACGACCGCAGCGCGGCGCTTGCCATGGTCGAGCGCCAGCAGGTCGCCGGCGGGCGCTCCGCGCAGCGCTGAGTCGTCTGCATCCGCGCAGGCAGCTTTCGCGTAGTTGATGGCAGAGCCCCTCGGAGCCCCTGCCATGCGCGACCCCGTCTCCTTCTCCTTCATCGCGGCCTTCGCGGCGCTGGCCGTCCTCAGCGCGACCGCGCAGGAGAACTTCGAAACCTGGGCGCCGCTCAAGGACCCGTTCCCGAGCACGGGCGGCGGCGGCATCATGATCCACGATTACGACCCGGTCGTCGCCGCCGGCAAATGCACCACGAATTTCCGCGCGATCGAGACCAACGGCACGGTCTACCGCAACGCCATCGTGTTCGACGCGGTCGAGACGCAGGGCGGCGTGCTCTGCACCAACGGCAAATGGCGCTCGCTCGACAACGACGCGACCGGCACGACGCCGTTCCGGGTTTTCATCAAGGGCGGGGTGAAGCGGGGCTCGAACGACTGAGTGCGTCCTTGCGGGCGCTTCCCTTCTCCCCTTGCAGGAGAAGGTGGCGCGCAGCGCCGGATGAGGGGTGGTCGTGCCCTTTCCGTCATGCTCGCCCTTGTGGCGAGCATCCACGTCTTGGGCGTAGCGCTCGACGGCGGAAGACGTGGATGGTCGGGACAAGGCCGACCATGACGATGAAGCACAGCCCGACCCCTCATCCGTCTCGGCTTCGCCGAGCCACCTTCTCCCGCAAGGGGAGAAGGGAAAACGCGGATCACGCCGCCCTCAACTCCACCATCACCGGCACATGGTCGGACGGCTTCTCCCAGCCGCGGACATGCTTGACGATCCGCACGCCCGCCAGCCGGTCCGCGGCCTGAGCCGAGAGCAGCAGATGGTCGATGCGGATGCCGTTGTTGCGCTGCCAGGCGCCGGCCTGATAATCCCAGAAGCTGTAATGCCCGCCGGCCTCCGTGGTGGCGCGAAACGCTTCTGTCAGGCCCAGATTGATCAGCCCGCGAAAGGCCGTGCGCGTCGGGGCTAAGAAGAGCGCGTCGTCGACCCAGGCGGCCGGCTCCTTCGCGTCGCGCGGCTCGGGGATGACGTTGTAGTCGCCCGCCAGCACCAGCGGCTCCTCATGGGCGAGCAGAAGCCGCGCATGGTCGGTCAGCCGCTTCATCCAGGCGAGTTTGTAGGGGTATTTTTCGGTGTTGGGCGGATTGCCGTTGGGCAGGTAGATCGAGGCGAGCCTGACCACGCCGGAGCCCAGCGGCAGCACGCCTTCGAGATAGCGCGCCTGCTCGTCGGCCGCGTCGCCCGGCAGCCCGCGCCGGACATCCTCCAGCCTCAACCGCGAGATGATGGCGACACCGTTGAAGGTCTTCTGGCCATGCGTCTCGACCTGCCAGCCCGCAGCCTCGATCTCGGCGCGCGGAAAATCGGCGTCGGTGCATTTGATTTCCTGCAGGCAGAGCGCGTCGGGCTCGACCTCTTTCAGCACATCGAGCAGATGGCCGAGCCGCTGTCGGACCGAATTGACGTTCCAGGTGGCGATCTTCAACGCGGTGATCCTCGGTGGCCGGAGACTCTCGCCGCATGTTCCCGATGCCGGCGGCGTTTGGCAATGCAAAGCGCGCGCATCAGCCGGCCGGGACGGGATAGCGCTCCCAGAAGCCCGGCGCCGGCTCGATCTGTTCGACGACATCGACCAGCATGCCCGCGGGATCGCGCGTCATGAACCGCCTCTGTCCCCAGTCTTCGTCGGTCAGGGGGTGGATGACGGGCGCGCCCTGCGCGCGCAGGCGCTCGAAGACCGCGCGGGCGTCCGCGACCTCGATAGCGAGGATCAGGCCGAGCCCGCCGAAGGATTCCGGGCCGGGTGGCCGGGACGGATGGTCGGGGTGCATGAAGGCCAGCGTCGCGCCGCGCCCGCCATCCTCGCCCGGGCCCGAGAGATAGACGAACCAGCTCGCCTCGAAGGCGACTTCGAAGCCGAAATGCCTGACATAGAAGTCGCGCGCCTCGAACAGCGCCGGCGTCGTCACCAGGGGATAGAGATCGCGAACCTTCATGCTTGCCTCCATCGCGTCATCGATTGCCGAGACCGCGTTCGACCGTCTTCGTGACCAGGGCTTTGGCGCATCGCCTCCGCACGGTCGATTACCTCGCAGGTCGCTCGCGGGGTGCCGCGTTCCTCTATCGCCGCCGCTACGCGCCCAGGCGCGCCATCACGAGCAGCAGACACACAAAAAACCTCCCTGCATCGCTGCAGGGAGGTTGGCTTGGTCGCCCGTCAGGCGATGTCAGCTATCGCGGGGTCAGGGGCAGGCGCGGACCACGCCGCCCGAAGCGATGTAGGTGCCGGTCTCGGGATCGTAGGTGCGGAAGCGGCGCGAGCAATAGGCGACCGCATCGACGTCCGACGGGCCATAGCCCGGCGCGACATAGACAGGAGCCGGCTCGTAGTAGCGCGGCTGGGCCGCCAGGGCGCCGGCCGCGAGAGCGCCGATCGCGCCAGCCGCGATGCCGGCGCCGATCGCCGCGCCGCGACCGCCGCGGTAGCCGCCGCGATAGCCATAGCGCGGGCCGCCGCGATAGCCGCCATAGCGGCGATACTGCACGGTCTGGACGAGATCCTTGCCGCCTTCGGCAAGCGCGAGCGCCGCGCCCGAGGTCGCGCCGAGCGGCGCGGCCGAGGCCGGAGCCGCGAGCAAGGTCGCGCCGGCGAGGGCGGCAGCAATGGTCAGGGTCTTGAGCATAAGAGTCTCCTCTCTTCTCCCGTTGGCGAGAGGACCACGAACGGTTCCCCCGATTATCGCAGAGTTTATCCAAGCCGATTGTGGCTTGAAAGCGCCGATAGTCGAATATGGACAAAATTTCATGTTGCGCTGACGCAGCGTCGGCGCGGCCGTCCGGTCCGATCGCGGGGCCGATCTTCGCGCTTGCGTTCGCAAGGTGCGCGTCCCATCTAGCAGCGGCGCCTACCGCATCGCAGCATCGACCTCCCACCTTCGGATTTCATCCCATGTCGCACCCGGCCGAACCGTCGCAGGGCCCCGTCGTAGGCCCCCTGAAGCCGCTGCCGATGATCATCTTCGGCTCGCGCTGGCTGCAGGTGCCGCTCTATCTCGGGCTGATCGTGGCGCAGTGCGTCTACGTCTTCCTGTTTCTCAAGGAACTGGTCCATCTCGTCACGCACGCCTTCGAGTTCACCGAGCAGCAGATCATGCTGGTTGTGCTCGGGCTGATCGACGTGGTGATGATCTCGAACCTTTTGATCATGGTCATCGTCGGCGGCTATGAGACCTTCGTCTCGCGGCTGCGCCTGCAAGGGCACCCCGACCAGCCGGAATGGCTGAGCCATGTCAACGCCTCGATCCTGAAGATCAAGCTCGCCATGGCGATCATCGGCATCTCGTCGATCCATCTGCTGCGGACCTTCATCGAGGCCGGCAATATCGGCGTCGCCGGCAAGACGAGCTACACCGAGACCGGCATCATCCTGCAGACCATGATCCACATGGTCTTCATCCTGTCGGCGATCGGCATCGCCTGGGTCGACAAGATGACGCTGGCGACCAACGGCAAGGGGCACTGAGCCACTCATTCGACCCTTGCCGTCATTGCGAGCGCAGCGAAGCAACCCAGGGGTCTCGCTCTACGTCTGCGGGGTTGCGTCGCTGCGCTCGCAATGACGGCGACGGGTGAACGTGTCAGATTTTTGAAACTTTTGGCGTCAGCCCCGCAGGCTCCTTGGCGCGCCAGCCACGCGCGGCTGGGCGAGCCCCGGCGCGGTCTCCAGTCCCAGCGTCGGCAGCGCCAGCGTGCGCTGGCCCCTGAAATCGACATGGGCGAAGAGGAGCCCGCGCTCCTCGATATAGCCGAGCAGCCGGCGCGCGCGGCTGGGCGAGTGGCTGCCATAGATCGCCGCGAGCTCGGCGTCGCTGGGGCAGGGCGCGCCCTCGATCGCGATCCGCGCGATCGCCAGGAACAGCGCCTGCAGGTCTTCCGGCAGCGTAAGCGCCGCATCGAGCGCCTGCCGCCAGGCCGGCTGGCCGGTGACCTCGTCGCTCGCGCCGGCGCGCGCCACGGCGAGCCTGCGGCGGAACTCGTCCAGGCTCATGCCGCCCGAACCCAGACGACGCATCCGGCAGCGCACCGTGAAATCCTGATAGAGCACCGCGACCTGCCGCGTGCGCGTCTCGGGATCGGCCATCAGCTCCGACAGGATCGCGGCCATCCCGGCCTCGCGCTCGGCGGGGTCGACCGGCGTTTCCGGCTCGGGCGACGGCGAGGGTCGCCAGCTCTCGATCTGGCGCAGCGCGTCGTTGGCGGGCGGTCGTGGTCGCGGGGCGGGGCGAGCGATCCGAGCGGCCGGCGCGGGCTCGCCGGGCCCTGCCGTGAAGATCAGCTTGCCGGCCTCCTCCGGGCCCTGCTCGGGCATCGGCATCAGGCCGGGCGCGCCGCCGCGATCGACCGAAGTCGCGGGGCCGATCCGCAGCGGCAGCGGGCGCTTCGACAAGGCGGGCCCCAGCGCGACGAACTGGCCGCGCTCGAGATCGCGGAACATCTCGGCCTGCCGGCGCTCCATGCCGAGGAGATCGGCGGCGCGGGCCATGTCGATGTCGAGGAAGGTGCGGCCCATCAGGAAGTTGGAGGCCTCGGCGGCGACGTTCTTGGCGAGCTTGGCGAGGCGCTGGGTCGCGATGACGCCGGCGAGCCCGCGCTTGCGGCCCCGGCACATCAGGTTCGTCATGGCGCCGAGCGAGAGCCGGCGCGCCTCGTCGGACGCCTCGCCCGCCATCACGGGGGCGAAGAGCTGCGCCTCGTCGACGACGACCAGCATCGGGAACCAGAGGCTGCGTTCGACGTCGAAGAGCCCGCCGAGGAACGCGGCGGTGGCGCGCAATTGCTCGTCGGCGTCGAGGTTTTCGAGATTCAGCACCACCGAAACGCGGTGCTGACGCACCCGCAGCGCGACGCGCTGGAGTTCGGCCTCGCCGCATTCCGCATCGACCACGACATGGCCGAACTGCTCGGCCAGCGAGACGAAATCGCCTTCCGGGTCGATCACCGCCTGCTGCACCAGCGGGGCGCTCTGCTCCAGCAGGCGGCGCAACAGATGCGACTTTCCCGAGCCGGAATTGCCCTGCACGAGCAGCCGCGTCGCCAGCAGTTCGGCGAGGTCGAGCCAGGCCGGCTCTCCGGCCGTGGTCAGGCCCATATCGATGGCGCTGGTCATGCGGTGGTCGCGTCGCCTTGCTCGGTCCCGATCAGACCGGCGCTTCTAGCATGCGCGGCCGGCATGACGCGGCAGGAGCCCGCCGCCTTCCACAGCAAATCAGCAGGTCAGGTCAGCGCGGGCAGCGCCGGGCGCGCTCCTCGCGCGCGATCTCGGCCACCGTGCGGCGCTGGTTCGCCGAAAGCGGCACGTCCTCGACATTGTCGTACTGGCAGCCGGCATTGCCGAAGGCGGAGATGCCGCGCCGGGTGCGGAAGCAATAGCCCTGCGCCTTGTAGATCTCGTTGCGGGCATACCAGAGATCGTCGCAGGTCTCGGCCCGCGCCGGCTGCGACAGGCCGACGCCGCCGAGCATGGTCAGGCCGAGCAGGGCGAATGCGGTGCGGTTCATCGGTCGGGTCCATGCAACAGGCGAACTCTGCCGCGCCGGGGCGGCAATCGCAAGGGCGCTCAGCGGCCCGTCAGAATCGCCTCGACGATCTCCTGCACGTCGAGCGCCTCGCGCAGCGTCGCCAGATGGTGCGGCTTTCTCCGCGCCATGGCGACGACGCCTTCGATCTGCCGTTTCAGCGCGAGTGGGCGGGATCGCTCGTTGGGCAGCGTATCCGGGGCCGGCTGCCATGAGCCATCCGGCTGCCGATGTTCGGCGATCGACCAGTCGCGCAGGCGGATCGCGCCGTTTTCGCCCCGCAGGGTCCAAAGATTGTGGTCGTCCTTGTCGGTGGTCCCGACGCCGCCGGTCAGCGCGACCGGAACCTCGCCGGCCTTCAGGGTCGCCGCGATCGCGCGTTCGGAGCGGCCGGGCTCGGGAAAGGAGGCGCTTGCCGCAAGCCCGTGAAACGGCCCGACCAGCCGGCGCGTCAGGAACAGGAAATGCGAGACGACCTCGCGGGTGAAGCCGCCTTGCGCGGTCGCGTCGAGCCAGGCCGCCGCGTCCGCCTGCCAGGGGCGCGGCCAGGCCTTGAAGCCGATCTCGATCGTGACGTCCGTGACCGGCCCGACCGCGCCCTCCGCGATCCAGCCGCGCAGCGCGGCGACCGCCGGCGACGAGGCGAAGGGGAAGTTGACCGCGCCGCGCGCGCCGGCTTCCGCCACGAAGGCGCGCGCATCCGCGACGTCGACCGCCAGCGGCTTTTCGCAGAACACGCTCTTCCCTGCGGCGAGCGCCGCGCGGGCATGGCCGAGATGCGAGGCCGGCGGCGAGGCGATGTAGACGCAGTCGCAGGCCGCGATCAGCGTGGCTGCGTCGGGCATCGCCTTGACCACAGGCAGGGCGGCCGTCACCCGCGCCAGCGCCGGATCGGACGGATCCCAGACGCCGGCGACCGCGACGAGGCCGGCCGGCTGGTCGAGGATGGCGCGCAGCAGCCGCTCGCCCATGATGCCGGCGCCGACGATGCCGATGGAGAGGGGAGCGGTCATGGCGGGCGCTTTCGGATTCGCGTTGCGACGGGGCGTCCTCTCTGCCGCCGGAAAGGCCGCGCGTCCAGCCGCCCGCGCAACAGGGCAATCGTCCCAAGGCGAACCTGATACCCTTCCCCCCGCTTGCGGTGGGGAAGGGTTAGGGAT
>JAESFX010000222.1_pt1 | contig 42550 bp, 38 predicted proteins | sample 9269501 | NCBI WGS metagenome assembly JAESFX01 (sample SAMN14515570, study PRJNA621655) | algae metagenome | isolation source: Desmonostoc geniculatum HA4340-LM1 and co-occurring heterotrophs from cave... | place: USA: Maniniholo cave, Kauai, Hawaii | collected 2009-07-28
ACTAGATATTAGTTCTGGATCTGAGCAAGAAGAGGAAGAGCCACAAGATTGAATTCCCACATTATTCGCGATGGAACCTCGCGAATAATGTTTCTTCGCTTATTTTTGCCAAATTGGGATGCTCCCAAGCAATTTGGTAGAGTCAACTTGCTTGTTGGTAAAAACAATAGCGGAAAGACATCAATATTGGAAGGTATTCATCAGATTCGCGCGGTGGTTTCCTTGTGTTACTTTCTGATAGTAATCAGCGTGTACCAATTGGCAGTATGGGTGATGGTATCTGGCACTTATAGTATTTTGCTATTTTCAAAAAGCGATCGCCCCCCTACCCCCACCATCCCCCACCAACTTAGATAAAATCACTATGGTGCTACTTAACCCTAAGTCTAATGAAAAGCGATATCTCCGATGGGCTACGCCTACGCCCCGTTTCCCCACTCTCCCTTCAACGTCCCGAACTACTTGCGCCAGCAGGTAATTGGGAATGTGCTAAAGCTGCTGTAGAAAATGGGGCAGATGCGATTTACTTCGGTTTGGATCGCTTCAACGCCAGAATGCGGGCGCAAAATTTCACAGAAGCAGACTTACCCAGCTTGATGACATTTCTGCATTGTCGGGGTGTGAAAGGTTATGTCACGGTAAATACACTAATATTTCCTAAAGAACTAGCAGAAGCCCAGCAATATCTCCTCACTATTATTGCTGCGGGTGTGGATGCGGTGATTGTTCAAGATATTGGTATATGTCGCCTCATCCGTCACCTCTCGCCTGATTTTCCCATCCATGCTTCCACGCAAATGACCATTACTAGTGCCGCTGGGGTAGAATTTGCCAAATCCCTTGGCTGTCAATTAGTGGTGCTGGCGCGTGAATGTTCTCTCAAGGAAATTAATAAAATTCAGCAGCAGATTGCCCAACAGCAAACTTCACTACCTTTGGAAGTTTTTGTTCACGGTGCTTTGTGTGTGGCGTATTCCGGTCAGTGTTTGACAAGTGAAGCTTTAGGCGGACGTTCTGCAAACCGAGGTGAATGTGCCCAAGCTTGCCGGATGCCCTATGATTTAATGGCTGATGGGGAAATTGTAGATTTAGGCGAGAGTGCTTCGCACACGCTACGCGAACGCAAATATTTACTCAGTCCTCAAGATCTAGCAGGGTTGGATGTTTTGCCAGATTTGGTGAAATCAGGTGTAACTTCTCTGAAAATTGAAGGTCGCCTGAAAGCCCCAGAGTATGTTGCTAATGTTACTCATGTTTATCGGCAAGCCCTGGATCGGGTGATGGGGGAATTGGAAGAGGACGCGGGGACACGGAGACGCGGGGATGCGGGGAAAGAAGACGCGGGGACACGGAGACGCGGGGGCGCGGGGAAAGAGGTACAACAAATTTGTGCTTCCCAGGAACACTACAACCTGGAGATGGCATTTTCTCGTGGACTCTACACAGGCTGGTTTGAGGGAATTAATAATCAGGAATTAGTTCATGCACGTTTTGGTAAAAAACGCGGCGTTTATTTAGGTGAAGTTACTCGCATTCACAACGAACAGATAGCAATCAAATTGGAAGCGCCTGTTAAACCGGGGGATGGAATTGTGTTTGACTGCGGTCATCCAGAGGCGAAGGAAGAAGGCGGGCGGGTGTATGGGGTGGTGTCCAAAGGTAAGGAAACTTTGCTGACCTTTGGTAGAAGTGATTTAAACTTACGTCGGGTGCATGTGGGCGATAAGCTGTGGAAAACCAGTGACCCAGAACTCGATAAGCAACTGCGTCAAAGTTTTGCAGGTGAAAACCCCCAATTTCAACGCCCAATTGACTTAGAGGTTTATGGAGAAGTTGGCCAGCCATTAATTGCGATCGCCCGCGATCGACTTGGCAATATCATACAAGTAGAGTCTGCAATTTCACTGGTAGAAGCCCACACCAAACCCCTAGACACAGACCGTTTACAAGAACAATTAGGTCGTCTCGGTAACACTCCCTTTTGTTTAGGAACCCTAACCAACCACCTCAGGGGTGCCATCATGCTACCCGTAAGTGAATTAAATCGGATGCGCCGAGAAATCGTGACACAGTTGGAAGAATTGCGAAGTCAACCCAAACGTTGGGAATTACGTTCTCATGTCTCCTTCCAAGACTTACTTCCCTTCCCTTCTCCCTCGTCTGCGTCATCTCCCTCTCTCATCGTTTTAGTACGCAATCTCAAGCAACTCCAAGCCGCACTGCAAGCTGGTGCAGAAACACTCTACTGCGAATTTGAAGACCCCCGCGCCTACCGAGAAGCCGTACAGTTGGTACGCCAACAAGCGCAAGCAAACAAAGAAAAATTTCTCCCTCATCCCCCTCATCTCCCTCATCTCCCCCATCTCCCTACTCCCCACTCCCCACTCCCAACCATCTGGGTTGCACCACCACGAATTACCAAACCTGGGGAAAACTGGATTTTGCAGCAAGTACGTGCCTCTGAAGCAGACGGTTATCTGGTGCGAAACTATGACCAACTGCAATTTTTTGCCCAAGACCGTTGTATCGGAGATTTTTCACTCAACGTTGCGAACCCTTTAACAGCAGACTACTTTCAGCAGCGTTTTGGTTTGGAAAGGTTGACTGCATCCTATGATTTGAATATTACTCAACTGGAAAACCTACTTACAAGTTGCCCACCCCAGTGGTTTGAAGTGACAATCCATCAACATATGCCAATGTTCCACATGGAACACTGTGTATTTTGTGCCTTCCTGTCTCAAGGAACAGACTACACCAACTGTGGACGACCTTGCGAAAAGCATGAAGTGAAATTAAAAGACCGTGTTGGTAGCGAACACGTCCTCAAAGCAGATGTAGGCTGCCGCAATACTGTATTTAATGGCACTGCTCAAACTGGAGCCGAATACGTGCAGCGTCTTATGGAATTGGGATTACGTCACTTCCGCATCGAATTTGTCAATGAAACACCAGAGCAAGTGAGTAAAACAATACATTGCTACAGCCAATTATTGCAAGGTGAGATTACAGGTTCCCAACTGTGGCGAGAGTTGAAACTGCAAAATCAGTTGGGTGTGACTCGTGGTCCTATGGGAGTGTCAGCACTGCGGTCAACTTATCCTTGAGTCTCACGCCCTTTCCGTATTCCCGCCTACGCAAATAATTTCAAAAATCAAAGCGGATTACTATATGTTTGCTAAAAGTTTTGTCTTTTTAATTCTTGTATCAACAATTGGCAACGTTTACTAGCTTCTTTGGCTTGTCTCATCAAACTTTTACTTTGTTCTCGGTTAGTAATACTAATTTCAACCGCTTGCTGACTGAACTGTGGAGCTTGTCTACCTACTTCTTGAATACGAGTTTTTAATTGTTCTACAGTTTTCATTCGCCCTCCAGTTCAATTATCAAGGTGTCCAGATTTTTAGCCTCTTCATAAATTTTATCCCCTCTACTTTGAAGTAAACTAGCATCGTCAAAATCATCGTTTTGAAGTGCCACTTATGCAGCTGTGTACAATTGTGCTGTGATCTGCTGTCGTTGCGTGTACACTCTCGACAAAATAGTAAATGTTTCTTGTTTCATTTTCAGTTTTAACAAATTATAAGTAAAAATCGTAGTTTGACGAGATTCAAAACAGCTTATCAACGTACACTTCTAAGTCAGTACGCTTACAGCGATTTTCATCTATTTAGACCACATATTTCTTTCTTTGCGCCTTTGCGCCTTTGCGTGAAATAAAAAAATGTGGTTTATTTACCTGAAAACTGCTGTAACTAGCCAGCTTTGATCTGTGCGGGAACCGCTATAATCAAATACGCTATCACCTACCAGAACATAAGGCGCGATCGCTTTTCATCACTTTCTGATTAGTCTGCAAATAATCATGCAGCAAATCGCAACCCCGTGTCAGTAATTTCTCCAGTTTAATATCTGCCAAATCCTGGAAAATCACCGTACCACTGGCACTTCCCACAGCTAAAGTCTTGCCATCAGGGCTGAAACTGATGCTCGTTAACTCATGTTTATAACCTTTCAAAGCAATCAACAATGTACCATCGCGGTTCCAAATCCTCACTTTGTCGTCACTAGAGGCTGCTAAAGCCTTACCATCTGGACTAAAGCTGACACTAATAAAACTATCGCCATCCCCAGCAAGATTACTTAATAACTCACCTGTTCGATTCCAAATCTTTACTGTGCTATCAATACTAACCGAGGCAAGAATTTGACTATCAGGTGACCAAGCTACCCCATTTACCCGCCTACTATGACCAGTTAATGTTTGTAGCAATTTACCATTTTTACTCCAGATTTTCACTGTTTTGTCATCACTGGCTGAGGCTAGCAGATTACCATCAGGACTAAAACTTACCCAATTGACTGCATCTTGATGTCCCTGCAATGTGTTCAGCAATATACCGTTACGATTCCAAAGCTTAACTGATTTGTCTTTACTAGCTGAGCCAATTACTTGACCATCAGGTGACCAAGTTACACCCAATACTGTATTATTATGACTCTGTAAGGTGTGGAGCAATTTACCACCCCGACTCCACAATTTTACTGTTTTATCTTTACTTGCTGAGGCAATTACTTGACCATCAGGACTAAAACTAACTCCCCAAACTTGACTCTGATGCCCAGTGAAAGTACGGAGTATTTTACCCTCTCGATTGAAAAGTTTTACAGTTTTGTCTCGACTGGCGGCGGCTAAAGTGCGACCTCCAGGGCTAAAACTGATACTTGTCACCCAATCATCGTTATCGGCTTTGGGTTTTCGCAGCAACACATCGTCCCAACGCCAGAGTTTAATAGTTTTGTCCCGACTCGCAGAAGCAAGGCTGCGACCGTCTGGGCTAAAACTAACGCTATTCACCCAATTATTATGTCCCTTCAGGGTACCAAGCAACACACCTTGGGAACTCCAAAGTTTGAGCGTTTCGTCGGTACTTGCGGAGGCGATGGTGTTACCATCGGGGCTAAAACTGACGCTGGTAACTCCAGCACTATGTCCTGATAAGGTTCTCAGTAACTTACCTGACAAACTCCACAATTTGATAGTCTGGTCTAAGCTAGCGGAAGCAATTGTTTTACCATCGGGTGACCAAGCTACACTCAAGACTGCATCATTATGACCTGGAAAGGTTTTCAGCAACTTACCGTCTCGACTCCACAGCTTGATGGTGTTGTCAGCACTCCCGGAAGCAATGTTTTGTCCATCGGGTGACCAAGCAACAGCCAAAACAGCACTGCTATGCCCGTCTAAGGTTTTGAGTAATTTACCGTCCTGAGTCCAAAGTTTTATCGTCTTGTCTGTACTCGCCGAAGCAATAAGTTGACTATCAGGGCTGAAACTAACACTATTCACCACAGCTTGATGTCCTAATAGAGTAGTAAGCTGTTGACCCTCCTGGTTCCACAGTTTCACTGTCTTATCTTGACTGGCGGAAGCAATAATTTGACTATCGGGGCTGAAACTAATGCTATTGACTACATCTTCATGTCCTGACAAGGTTTTGACCAAGCTACCATCAAGACGCCAGAGTTTAATTGTAGTGTCTGCACTGGCTGAAGCAATTAAAGAGCTATTGCGGTTAAATATAACACTATTTACCCCAGATATATGCCCGTCGAAACGATTATATTCTCTCACCCCAGAAACCGCTTGGTAAAGAGCCGTCAGCACTTGTTCTTTTGTATTGGAATCTACCCAGATTGTTTGTTGTAATTTTTTCCCTGCTTTTAAACCTTCTTTTAAAGCATCAATGCCTTTTTGTGAGGCAAATAAAGCTTCACTGGATACACTCAAGGTTTTAATTTCGCTATCTATGGCTGTAACTATGGAAACACTTAATCCGAATATCGCCAGCACAGAAGCAGTCAAGGCAATTTTTAAGGAACGATTTAATTTAGCTTCACTGACTCTTTGTTTTTCTTGGCTTTCTGCTAGTTTAGCTGTTAATTCTTTTTCTTTTAGTTCAGCTCGCAATTGCTCAATTTCTAACTGACTTAATTCTTCCCGCTTTTGTAATTCCCGCAATTCTGTTAAGAAGCCTAATCCCTGTTGTGGATGAGTATCTATCAATTTGGTTCGCTGCTTTTTTTGGCTCAATTCGCTTTTAAGTCGCTCAATTTCAGCTTGACTTTGTTCTACTTTTTGACGTAGCTGATTGAGTTGTACTTGTAAGCTTGATTCCTGTTGTTGCAAATGGCGAATTAAGTCTACTAAATAATCGTGAATTAGTTGATAGCGTTCTGGCACATCGGGAAAGATAACCACTAACCCAGAACGGACTAAAATATCTAAAACTAACTCTAATTTACTAGCATCTTCTAACTCTGTTAACTGCGCGGCTAATTCAGCACGAGTTTTAAAAGGTCGGTTGTTGCTTTCATCTGTTAATAAATATAAAACGAGTAAAGCTGCTCGTTCGTTTTCTGGGCCACAGTCTTTGATTAGTTCCTTAATATATCGTTCAATGAGTTTGTTGGGTCTATACGGCTGATATTCTTCTAAGGTGGTAATTCGCTCATCTTGAATTTGCGCTCCCACAACTTGCAATTCAATAGGGCGTACTTCTCCAAATTCTGTAGATAAATCTTCAATTAAGGCATCAATTAACGCAGGTTCTAAGTTAAACTGAGAACGCTCGGTTAACTTTTTGATAATCGCTTTTGCATATTCTGGGGAAAAATTATTTAATTGGTAGCGGATATTTTTATCCAGAATATTGTTGTTAATTGCTTCCAATGCTGAGAGATGTTTAAAGTCTAATAAACGATGTAAATAATCTTCTCGCAAAGAAAGAATAACTTTCACAAAAGGTATTTCAAGACAATCACTAATAAATTTATCAAATGCTTGCTTTTGATGGCGATCGCTATATCCGAAGAAAAATTCTTCAAACTGGTCAAAAATTAGAACTGTGATTAAATGATTATCAGCATTTTTTTGTAACTGTTGTACAATATTAACGATGGTGCTAGGTGTAACAGAGTCGGGTAAAACCTCTGCTTCAATACTTGCTTCTACCTTAATTTCAGACATCGCCTCACTTAAAGATTTACCTAATTCCCTAGCCCAATCTGTATAAACTTGCAGCACCACAGGTACCGCAATTTGATCGCCAATAGCTCGATTTTGCAGTGCTGGAACTAAACCCGCAGTTACCGTGGAACTCTTACCCACTCCTGATTGGCCGTGAATTACCGTCAACTTTTGGTCAGCGCGGCTAATTCTGCCAATTAAATTATTAATATCTCGTTCTCGACCAGAAGCCGCAATTTCTAAAGCAACACTGCTACTTCCAGCAGGTGACATTAATGCTGGGTTTGTCGCTTGTCTTTGGGGTTGCAAGCGTCCGGCACCGATAAAAGCCCGAAAACCATACTGCTGCTCAACAGAACGGCGTTTCTGACGAATGTAATAAGCTTCCAAATATCGCCCTTCTTCAAAATAAAGCGATCGCAATGTCCGCAACAAACGAATATAACGATGGGCATCATATTGATGAGCGCTGTATTCTAACGCTTCTGGTAGTTCTTTTGTCGCCTTTTGTAAATATTCACGGGCGACTTCTTGCTCACCTAAATTGCGCTGTGCCTTAGCTAATATTAAATAGTAAATTTGTGCCAATAATAAGGGAAATAAACAGTTATAAGGGTCATTCTGCTTTTGCGCCTCACCTAATTTCAGCAGTGACACATGTGCTAAGATACTCGCCTGTACCCAACGTGATTCCTGCACAGCTGCTTGTGCAAGAAAGCCGTAGTCAGAAGCAAGTTGGATTTGACTACCATAAATTTGATGCAACTCCAAAGACTTTTGAGCAACAATTTGCAATTGTTCCCACTCTTGGAGATTTTGTAAAACTTCAGCGAGTTGATTAATAAATTCAGCAACTATATTTAGACATCCAGCTATCTGCAAAATATTCAAACATTGCTGAAAATAAGATTTTGCTGCTAACCAATGACGGCGATTTTCTACTTGATTTTGCTCAGCTAAACGACAACAACACAGCCCAATATAAAACAGCAAAACTCCCTGTCGCAGAAGTAGGGGAGATGGGGGAGAGGGGGGAGAGGGGGAAGAAAAGGGAGATGAGGAAGTAGGGGGAGATGAGGGAGCAGGGGGAGCAATATTATTTTCATCTCCCTCATCCCCACTCTCCACCAACTTTTCCCAAATCTGCAAGCTTTTCTGAAAATGATTTAAAGCTAGATTAATGCGATCGCTAACATAATTATCTAAGCCAAAAACAAATTCTAAACTAGCGTGTAATTCCGGTTCTAAGGTAATGCCGCGATTTTGCAATTCCCTGATGGCAAAGTGCAGTTCATAGTTATGTTCCCAGACTTGCTCTAGGGTAGAATAATTTTCAGTGAATTTAGGTGCTTGGGGTTGTGCAGTGTTCTTGGGCAATACTCTGGCAAACAAAGCATCAGTTTCTTGTTGGAGAAATTGCAGCAACGAGCGAGTTGTCATTTCAAATTCAATCGGTGTCGCCGCCCAACTCGCAAAATCTGGTGCTAAACGTACCACTTTTTGCAAAACTTCATCATTCATCCACACAATTATCGGAAATGGATGGCGTTTGCGAAATTCATCACGAATATGATTAATAGATCTAAGGAAATCATCAAGTTCATCCACAGACTCTAAACCCAAAATCATCAATGCCGATGGGGGTTGTTCGCGAGTAACTAACTGTAAATGAATAGTTGTGTAAAGACTTCTGGCGTTATGGGGTAAAACTACTTTTTGAATGTGATATAATCCTGAAGAAATTTCTTCGAGTCGTTGCAACATTTCTTCTTGCAAAACTCGATAATTGCAGGATACTAAAACTAGGGAAAATTGACCGTTAGAAAGTGCGATCGCTCTCCCTAAACTCCTCAGCGCCCGCTCGTTATTTGCTCTTATATCTGCTTGTGGGTGTCGTTCAACCATGATTTAAATTTTTGCGTCTCTGCTAAAACTGGGTTGACGGCAAACCAAGCCCCCTCCCGATCGCGGTATTCAAATACAAATAAACTCCGCAATAGGGTGTGATACTCAATATCACCTCTGACCCTTTGTTGTTGCACCACCTGAAAGATGAGTTCCCATTCATGGGGATCGATAGCGTTGGCTCGGTAATCCCGCTGTCTTTGAATCACCAATTCAACACATTCCCGCTCGAAGGGTGGATCTTGTTCCCGCAAACAATCAAACAACAACCCCAGCAAGTCGCGCACATGACCACCACTAATCAGACACAACCGATCTAAAGTTTCCAAATTATCAAACACCTCTGTAATTAAGCCTAACCGATCGCTGGGTAAAATGTCGGGAAAAGCTCTCGCTAGCACCATTTGTCGCATCAATGCTAGTCCTTGGGGAAAAATCTCTCCAGAGCGCAAACGCACAGGTATCATCGGTAACACTTTTGGTGCCACTCCTCCCCCCAAACGATGCTGAAGTTCGGCGCTATCGTTGGAGAAAGTCAAAGCTAAAGGAATAGTGTAGACGACATGACAATTTAGTTTGCGTAACTGTTCGCCCCGTTGAATAAACAAGTATTCTGGTAGCGATCGCCCCGATGGTAAAGGTCGAATTGCTACTCTATCCAAATTATCAACAATTACTACCAGTCCTCTTTTACCCTTGGCTTTGAGTTCCTTATTGGCACGTTCTAATAGTTCTTGATTAATTGACTGTAAAATATTCGCCGTTCGGGGTTCTAGATAATCCCTTAACCGCCGCCGCAATTGGGGGCTTTCTTTGGTTTTAGCTGTAATTTTGCCAATCCCCACAGATAACTCAGCCTCAACTCCCAGTTCAATTGGTGTTTGCAAAAAATCGACAATTTCGCCAAACAATTTGGTAAAATAGGCAGGTTTGAGCCTGATTTTCATCGCTTCTAGGCTTTCACTTACCTGACCAGCGATCGCCAATAAAACATCAGTCACATCCACATCTGCCATTTCTAAGACATGGGTGGACTCAAAGTAAACCACATGAAATTGCTGCACTTCCAATTCAGCTTTCAGGCGCAACAATTCCGTTGATTTTCCACAGCCGAGATGTCCCGTAAATAGCTGACACGTTGGTGAATCTGGGGATATGCGAGTGATGGTACGCTGTAAAGCTTCAATGATTTTGCCACCCCGCACCACCGCAAAATCAATATAATATTGGCGATCGCTTGCATCTCCTATCATTAGAGGTCTACTTGGATTGCAAGCCTGATAAAATCTTTCTAAATCTAGGAGCATAACTAACCGACTTCATTCAAGAATAGGGGATGACAAAATTTATTTTTGAGAATTTATCTGTTTATTTAAGTACATCTGGCTTAAATTACTAAGTAAGTTAGCAGAATTCTGGTTGATTTTTCATATATAAGTTTTGTATAACACACCGCAATGCTAACATTTGCTTCTAACTAAGCAGAAATACTTTTATAAGTAGAAACGGCAAAAAAGTCTAATACTAAATAAGCTACTTTTATCAATATTAAAAATATCCTACACAAAAAAAGGTACTGTTAGGTACAATTTTGTGATGTTGTTAAATTCTTGTATAATATAATACAGCTTTGTCTTACTAAGACAATTGTATATACAAATGTAATTTTTTAAGATATGCTTGAAGATGTAAATGGCTTTGATTGGGACGAAGGGAACTCTGCCAAATGCTGGAATCGTGTTTCTCAAGAAGAAATTGAGTATCTGTTTCAACAGCCGGGTATTCTCATTGCTCCAGATATACAACATTCTGAGAATGAGGACAGATATCTTGCTATAGGGATTTCAAGCCGAGAAAGGTATATTTTTGTGGCTTTTACATTCTGCAATAAACAAGATCGAATACTCATTAGACCAATTAGTGCCAGATATATGCGAGATCAAGAAGTAGAGAGATATGGACAAAGATTTCCCAAGACTTAAAACTGATGAAGAGATAGAGGCACTATTAGAAGAAGATTTGTCAGATTATCTTCATCCTGAAAATTTTAAGCCAGTAACCTTTGAATTCAAGCCTAAAGATAAATCTGTCAATGTAAGAATGTCTGAGCAAATGTTAGAGGCAGTAAAAGCTGTTTCCAAGAAAGAAGGCATACCTTATCAACGTTACATTAGACGAGCAATAGAACGGTCTTTAGGTGCCCAATATTAGAGATTAACAAGGTGGATTTATAAACCTATGTTGTTTTATATTGGCATAAAAATGAGGAGCGAACATCGTAGAGCGATCGCTCCTCTTGAAAAGACAACAACGTAACAGATTGACTATACCCAATCAGATCGATCTACAAACCCATTGAATATAAAATTATCCGGTCATGGAGGCGATCGGGTAAAATATGCTTCAGCACAGCTTGAATTTTCGCATCTTGTCCAAACAGCTAATTGTCCAGTGACATTAACATTCATCTGGTGCTGAAATTCAGCGATCGCTAATAATTCTAAAGGACCTGGGACAGCAATTCCGGCATTATTTACTAAATGTTGCATTTTCTGCTCCAGACCGTCATTTGTCATTAGTAAAAAACAAATGACAAATAACAAATGACAAATGACAAATATCAATCCTTGCAGATACCAGAGCGCAGACAATCTTCGGTTTGGTCATCTCTAGCCGATATTTGCCACGGCAATATACCTGAGGGGGCATTTGTGGTGTAAACCACGAGAGCAGCTATCTTAGGAAGCTGGTTTTTGACAATTGACACATTACCACAAACATTGCCTAGCTCAGCATTAGATAAATAAATAGGCAATGCCATCAGACCAATGCAAATTGTCCGGTTCATACAACCTCAGCTAAAAATTTCCGATTACGCTAAACTTAGATGCCACCTTGATGAACCGGAGTTAAAAAACTGAGCATTGTTTATGTTGTGTTAATTTACTCAGTCCTACTAGCCGCAGAGACGTGATTTACAAATTATCGGTTCCACCCTTTTTGAGGTTAGGCATTGCCTACAAGATGGCTTCCTACTAACTTATGCAGATGCAACCCCAAAAAACAGGACAAAAAAGCCACAGCACTTAAAAACATATCTTAGTGGCTGCGATCGCCGGATAAAATAGTTAAGAATGCTGAGTTGGGAGATGGGGAGATGGGGAGATGAGGGAGATGGGGAGATGAGCCAGATGAGGAAGAATAACTTTTAACTCCTAACTCCTAACTCTTAACTCCTAACTCCTAACTCCTAACTCCTAACTCCTAACTTAGCACTCAGCTACAAATGTTGCCTAATAAACTGACTCATGACGCCTTCACAAGACGTAGATACTGTAACCGCTCCTGATATCAACCCAGAAGCAAATGGCAACTCCCAAACAGATCCTTTAGATGAGTTGCCAGGTGAAGTCGAAATGTCGCTTTTCGACCACCTAGAAGAATTGCGACAGCGAATTTTTTATTCACTGATTGCTGTAGCAATAGGTATTATCGGCTGTTTCTTTGCCGTTAAGCCGATTGTCCAACTACTTGAGGTTCCAGCACAAGGAGTCAAATTTCTTCAACTTGCACCTGGAGAATATTTCTTTGTCTCCCTCAAAGTTGCAGCTTACACTGGCTTGGTACTTGCTAGTCCTTTCATTCTTTACCAAATTATCCAGTTTGTGCTTCCCGGACTGACTCGCCGCGAACGCAGTTTATTGGGGCCTGTGGTTTTAGGGTCGAGTGTTTTATTTGCAGCGGGTTTAGTATTTGCTTATTTGCTTCTCATTCCCGCAGCTTTGAAATTTTTCATCAGCTACGGAGCAGATGTAGTTGAACAACTTTGGTCAATTGACAAATATTTTGAATTTGTGCTGCTACTTTTATTCAGCACTGGCTTAGCATTTCAAATTCCCATCATCCAACTGTTACTCGGTAACTTGAATATTGTCTCGTCCGAGAAGATGGTTTCTGGTTGGCGTTACGTGATTATGGGAGCAGTGATTTTAGGAGCTATTCTCACACCTTCTACTGACCCCCTCACCCAAAGTCTTTTAGCTGGCGCAGTTCTGGGACTTTATTTTGGCGGGATTGGTTTGGTGAAGCTCACAGGAAAATAGCTATTCGCTCTACCCAATAAAAAATTAAAATCTTAACTCAGCGATGGCACAAGTTAGCTTTGAAGATTTTGAAAAAGTCGAAATTCATGTTGGCAAAATCATCAAAATTGAAGAATTTCCTAAAGCTAAAAAACCAGCTTATAAATTGTGGATAGATTTTGGTAATTTGGGCATCAAAAAATCTAGCGCTCAAATTACTAAACTTTATGAACCAAGGGAATTAGTCAACAGATTAATATTAGCTGTGACTAACTTTCCACCCCGTCAAATTGCCGATTTCATCTCGGAAGTTTTAGTTTTGGGAGTAGTTCTAGATGATAGCGAGGTTGTGTTAATTCAGCCAGATAGAGATGTACCCCTCGGCAAGAGAATTACATAGCACATTTTAGATTATAAACTTTTTTATATTAACAAAATGTAATTCCAAGCCGATAAATTTGTGCATAAATATAATGCTTTGTGACCTGACATTGAAGTTAATACACATTTACATGTAATTTGTATAAATACAGCATATTTCAAGTGAAGCACACCATCTAGGTCTGCTAGCTAGTCACGCAGACTATTCTAATTCTGACTCCTGTTAGCGCAGCGGGGCGTAGCCCATTCTGAATTCTGCTGTATATTTTTGTGTCAAATCGCTCACGAAAACAGTTGAGCTAAGCTTTTTGTGCAAAAAAACTCACAAATAGAGCGATCGCTTAAATCTTAGCTAGGATTAATGCCATGAAACAAGAAGAGTTTGATGCCGCCTTTGAAAAGATTACAAGAACACAAAGGATGGTTTTAAAATCATTTTTAGCTGGGAAGACAGATGAAGCGATCGCCCAAAGTCTAGGTTTGAGCGATTCGTCAAATATCAGGCGACATATAGCCAATATCTGCGGAATATTTGAGTTCAAAAATCAGCAGAGAGAACATTTTTCTTATCGTCAGGAATTGATTGAACTATTTGCTCATTTCCGTCCTGAGTTAGTTAACTCTAAGTTATTACAAGGAGTCCAATTAATACTAGAATTTCCAGAAGGCCAAGTACCTGTGAATTCTATTTTTTATATAGAACGTTCGACTATTGAATCTGATTGCTATCAAGAGATTTTTCATCCCGGTACTTTGATTCTGATTAAAGCACCAAAGCTGATGGGCAAAACATCACTAATGACTAGAATTATGGTTCATGCAACACAACATGATTATCGTACAGTGCAGTTGAATTTGAGATTAGCAGATAAAGCCATGCTAGCCAGTTTAGATAATTTTCTACGTGGTTTTTGTCAAATGGTTAGTCGAGAATTACAACTAGAGGATCGGGTGAATGAATACTGGGATTTAGAGCTTTTGAGTAGCAATTATAATTGTACATCTTATTTTGAAGAGTATTTGTTACGCCAAATCAATTGTCCTTTGGTTTTGGGATTAGATGAAAGCGATCGTTAGCTGAAGGCTTGGTAGGAAAAGTCAGCAATCCTCAAGCTGTATTGGAAGAAATATTGGCGTGGACGGGCGGACAACCATTTCTCACCCAAAAGTTGTGTAAAATTGTCCTGCAATCTGGCGATCGAACTGACGATCCTAAATCTCTAATCGATCGGTTAACCCAAACGCACGTTATTGATACTTGGGAAACTCAAGACGAACCAGAGCATTTGAGAACGATCCGCGATCGCCTGTTGTATAACGGCAATTCTACCAGTAAGCTTTTAGGACTGTATCAGCAAATTTTGCAAAAAGGAGAAATCCCCGCCGATAACAGTTACGAACAAATGCAGTTGCAATTATCGGGATTGGTAGTTAAACAACAAGGTAGTTTGAGAGTTTATAACCGGATTTACGAATCAGTGTTTGATTCTCGTTGGGTGGAGAAAGCTTTAGCCGATTTGCGCCCCTATAGTGAGGCAATTACGGCATGGTTGGAATCGAGTTGTGAGGATGAGTCGCGGTTGTTGCAGGGGAAAGCTTTGCAGGATGCTCAAGCTTGGGCGGTGGATAAAAAGTTAAGTGATGCAGATTATCAGTTTATTAATGCTAGTTTAGACTTAGAACGGCGAGAAGCACAAACTGCCTTAACATCAGAAAGAATAGCAAGTCAGGTATTAGTTAAAATCAATCAGAGAGCCAGTAAAGCAAGTCAGAAATCCACCCGAACAATCAAGATAAAATTTGCTGGACTAATTTTACTATCGGTTGGGGCAATTGCGATCGCTGGATGGGCAACTTTAGCTTTGAGACAATCGCAAAATGAGTTAAAAGAAACTCAAGCTGCTGCAAAATTGGAACGAGAGGGAAAGAATGTCGAACAACAGTTTAAGGTTTCGCAACTAGATACGTTAGTTTCCACTATGAAGGCAGCACAAGAATTCAAAACTATTGTTAGTGATGGTCGTCCTGTTGAAGAGTATCCCACCACTACTCCAATGTTGTCTTTACAAACCACCCTCGATCGCATTCATGAGAAAAATCGAATTCAAGACAGATATGAAGTCTTTAAAAACGTTGAGTTTAGTGAAGGTGTTCAAAATGTTGAGTTTAGTCCTGATGGTAAGCTTTTGGCTACTTTAGGAAAGTCTACTATATTACAGGGTGGAGAGATAAAATTATGGACTTTTGAAGGACGGCAGTTAGCTAAGTTTTATATAGGTCGATGTTTTAATGAATTAGAACTCCGTTCAACAAAATTCAAGTTTAGTCCTGATGGCAATTTGCTAGCTACTACGAACTGCGGGACAAATCTTGGTAAGGTTTTTATATTTAATCGCCAAGGACAGATAGTAGCTGAAATTACAAACGATAGGCCTGCAAATTTCAGTTTCAGTCCCGATAGTAAATTGCTGGCTACCATAAACATCGGCAAGGTGCAATTATGGAATCTTCAGGGGCAACAGGTAGCTACTTTTTCAACTGATCATCCATATGGGAGAGAGATTAGCTTTAGTCCTGATGGAAAATTACTATTTATTCCTGGAAAAAATCGAGTGCAGCTATGGAATCTTCAAGGAAAACGAGTCGTTGATTTCCCAATTAGTAACAAAACTGTAGGCATCATTTCAGAGATTGGGTTTAGCCCCGATAAAAAGTATCTAGTTATTAATATACCTGGTGATGGGGTTCGGCTCTGGAACTCTCAAGGAAAAAGTAGCAGCAAATTCTATGATATAAGCTTTAGTCCCGATGGCAAGTGGATAGCTACTGTTGGCTTTGACGCTCGCACTCGTCTATTCAATGTTCAAAAAGATTACAAAATGGCATATGAATTGCCGATTGCAGCCACTCAAGTTGAGTTTAGTCATGACAGCAAGCTGTGGGCTACTTTTGAGAACCCTTTTAGGAATAATGACCCCCGATTGAGGCTGTGGAACCTCCAGGGACAGCAAGTAGGTGAGTTTTCACCCCACACTTATACTGATAGTTTCCAGTTTAGTGATAATGGTAAACAACTGGCTACTGTTGAACCTAGTTACCGTGACAGCACTGGAGAGATCCTTACAAAGGTGCGGTTGTGGAATGTTCAAGAACAGCAAGTAAATACTTTTCCCAGCAAACACGATTATAGTCTTAGTCCTGATGGCAAGTTGTTAGCCACAGTTGGAGATGACGACAAAGTACGGCTATGGGATCTCCAGGGACGACAGGTTGCTATATTTCCGACTGGTATTCCCCAAGATGGGAGTCTTAATTTTAGCCCAGACGGTAAGCTAGTGGTTTTTGTTGAATATTCTGAAAAGAAGCTAAAAGTGCGTCTATTTAACCTTCAAGGGCAGCAAGTAGCGACCTTTCCAACTAACGGAAAGATAAAGTTTAGTCCTAACGGTAAATTATTAGCTACAGTTGGAGATGACAACAAAGTTTGGCTATGGGACGATCAGGGACAGCAGATAGCTACATTTCCCACTGGCGATGTTGAAGATGAAGATTTCCATTTCAGCCCAGATGGTAAGCTGTTAGCTATTATTGAAGGCTCTATTAATGACAAAAAAGTACGGCTGTGGAATCTTCAAGGAGAGGAAGTTGTCACATTTCCGATTAAAAATGTTCAAGATGTCAGTTTTAGTCCTGATGGCAAGCTGATAGCCATTCTTGACTCTGCTGAAAATAATTTTTCATGGTCAAGTGAAGAATCACGGTTAACAATACGTTTATGGAATCTGCAAGGGCATCAAGTTGCAGTATCGCCAGGTGATTATTCTAGGCCTGCAATTCATAAATTTATGTCTGGAACTTATAATAAAAGCGTGAAGGACAATATAAAGTTTAGCCCAGATGGTAAGCAGGTAGTAATTGCTGGTGTCGGAAATTCCTATAGTTACCCTTTGTTGTGGAATATTCAGGAAGATATATTAACTAACTTGCCACCTAGTCAATATGTCAGATTTAGTCCCGATAGCAAACTATTAGCTTCTGTAGGATATGACAACCAAGTAATTCTTTGGAATTCCCAATGGGAGTTAGTCGCCAAATTCCCGAATGGTAATGTAGCGGATGTCTGGTTTAGTCCCGATAGTAAACTTCTGGCTATTGATACAGGTTCTAAAGTAGAACTATGGAACAGAAAAGGACAACAAGTAGCTGAATTTTCTGGCAACTCCCGCAATAGCAGATTTAGTTCTGATGGTAAGCTACTGGCTCTAGCTAAAGATAGCAACAAAGTAAAACTATGGCGAGTCAGAGATTTAGATGAACTGTTGAATGAGGGTTGTGACTACCTCAAAGATTACTTTGCTACTCATCCTGAAGCTATAAAAGAACTTCATGTATGTCAAACAAAGCTAGGTATTTTGCCACCAAAAGAGTTTTCTGATACGTCTCGGTCTATAAAGTTACCTGAAGTTTCCGTTATCACATCGATCCAAAAATGGCTAGAGATACCAAGGTTAATCAGAACCTTAATTTTTACGACTATTTTCCTGCTAATAATTTGGCGTGCAGATATCATATGCCTTCCTGGTTTTATTCTGCGTCTATTTAAAAAAGATAAGCAAGCAATTATCTTTTATGATAAAGTAGTTCAAATCGTACCAAAATGGTATCGAGTTTGGTTAATTCGTGGAGATGAGTTGTGTTCACAACAGCACTACGATCGCGCAATTGACTCTTATAATCGAGCCTATCAAATTAACTCAAAAAAATATGAAGACTGGTTTAGCAGAGTTGAAAAATTAAACGAACTAAATAGACACGAAGAAGCTCTCAATTTGTGCGATAAGGCAATTGAAATTAGACCTAATGAATCTATTATTTGGAGCAATCGTGGTTGGCAATTGCAGCAATTAAAAAGATATGAAGAAGCAATAGATTCCTATGAAGAAGCTATTAAACTTAATCCTAAAGCATATCAAAACTGGTATAAACATGGTCAAGCATTAAGTGAGTTAGGTCGGCGTGAAGAAGCGATCGCCTCCTGTGACAAAGCGATCGAGATCGTACCTAATGATTACTGGAGTTGGAACAAGAGGGGTTTAGAATTATCGCAATTGCAACGTTACGAAGAAGCCCTTGCTTCCTACGATCAAGCCATCCAAATTAATTCTGAAGAATACGAAACATGGTTGAATCGAGGCCGAGCTTTGGGTCAGTTAAATCGGCATGAAGAAGCGATAATTTCCTATGATAAAGCCTTAGAACTTACTCCAAAGTTCTATGATACTTTGTGTAGCTTGTATGAGAAAGGGCTAGCGTTAACCTATTTAGAGCGGTATAAAGAAGCGATTAGAGTCTTTGAGCAGATCGTTCAAATTAGATCTGACAATCTTACAGATCTTGAGCAAGCTTTAATTTTTGTTTTTGACAGAAAACAACATCTAATGACTTATCTAGGCGCAGCCTACGCATTGCAGGGCAATATAGATGAAGCGCAAAGACGGTGGAAAGAAGGCTTAGACCTATGCCAAGCAGACGATACTTTCCTGAAACTCAGTCGCGTACTCTACAAAATCGCTTTGGGAGAAACCGAAGAAGGCATTACCGAAATGCAAGCAGTGCTTGAGGAAGATATTTCAGTGGGACGAATCCAAGAGGCCTTGGAAGATGCCGAAATGTTAGAACGATGTTCTATTGAGGGGAGCGATCGAGTAGTACAATTATTGAAACAACGGCTGAAAGTAGTAACCAGTCAAAGTTGAAAAGAAAATGGGTGCGAGCGCCTACCTTACACAAGTTTACAACTTAACTGCGATCGTATCTCTGGTGAAGCTATGACTCCAGCATCTAACGGCCTGCTAAACTTCAAGCTTGGAAAGACAGGCTCGAATCCAACTAAATGCCTCAAAGGGTTTTCAATCTCAAAGTTATATTTTCATCTAAATGAAATTTAATCTTAGCCATGCAAGCGACGCTTTAATTTTTCTGTCAATAATGATGGATTTTGCTCTTGCAGCTGACTAGCAAATTCTTCATCAGCAGCAATTTGTTGACGAATTTCTTCTTGGCGATCGTGATAATATGCTAAGGCTGCATTAAACATCAGCTAGGCTAATACTTGGATAATGATAAACAATGTCATCGGGTGACATTCCCATTTGTTCGTGCCAGATCGCAATATCCTGAACTCTAATGCGGTGTCCAGTAATCCTGGGTTTTCCTCCACACACACCAAGAGTAATTTCGATATGTTCTTTAGATAATGGGGATAAACATCATGTTTTTTGGCTAAAGTAAATGTTCTATTCAAAATGATAAAATATTACAAGTCATTGGGAGGGATCAATCGTCATGACTGTTATTCTTGCTAAGTGGACGATTGACGAATATCATCGCATGATTGCGGCTGAGATTTTAAGCGATCGCCAAGTCGAACTACTGCAAGGAGAAATCATTGAAATGTCTCCCGAAGGAGAACCTCATGCTTATCGTAGTGATGAAGCTGCTGAGTATCTAGCAAATTTATTAGGTGAACGTGCTAAAGTCCGTGCAGCCAAGCCTATTACCTTACCTAACAACTCTGAGCCTGAGCCGGATATTGCCATTGTCCAACGTTTAGGACGTGAGTATCTACTACATCATCCCTATCCAGAAAATATTTTCTGGGTGATTGAGTATGCTAACTCCAGTTTAGACAAAGATTTAGAAATAAAAAGTAAAATCTATGCCCAAGCGGGTATTTTAGAATACTGGCTTGTGAATTTGCGAAAGCTCCACTTAGTTGTATTTCGAGATATTTTAGATGGAGAATATGCGACTAAACAGACATTTACAACTGGAATAATTCAACCACTTGCATTTCCAGATGTTTCTGTCTTAATCGAACAGATTATTAATAAGTGAGTTAAGTCGTAGATTTGAGTGCTGAGTCAGTATTTGTTGGGTTTCGTGCCTCAAACGCGAGTTGCTACAACGGGGAGGCAGCGCGGTCTTGGGGGTTTCCCCCATGAGCGACTGCTGTGGGAACCCCCGCAACGCACTGGCTCCCCAACCTACAAATCAGGGGATTTTTCGATTTGGCAAAGGTATTGGAGTTACTAATTAATTAAGTAAAAATCTTATAAAATCCATTCGGAAGTGCGATCGCCCAAATCTAGAGGAATACTGACAGCTTTGCCGAGTCGGGGGCGATCGCGTGTTTGAGTGATAAATGTTTGCACTTGTGTTGTTCCACCCAAGGCATGAAGATAACTGGCGATGCTATCAAGATGCTCTTGGTATTCTGCCTCAGTCAAGGGAAAAGAAGCTTGCTCCAAATATTTCCACATTACTTGCAAAAATATCTTCCCCTGTGCCCGCCGCAACTGGACATCGTAAGAGTATCCCCACTTCTCAACCAGCAGTTGACGTAATTCCTGTCCTGTCATAGCTTTTCTCAATCAGATTTTACATTTAGTTATGATGTTAAGTTCCGTAACTCCAGTATGATAAGGATATAAAGAAATGTAATGCTAACAGAAAAGATGCTAAATATATCTTGGAACAGAGAATTATGGCATCGCCGTAAGCGTTAGCATTTCAACCTAGACAAGAGTTGCTCAAGTACAAGTACTCCTGTCAAAATGCTTAACAAAATACACAAAGAGCGCGTAGATTATGGCTCAATTTTCAGAATCAGCAGACGTGCCAGATATGGGGCGTCGTCAGTTCATGAATCTGCTCACTTTTGGGACTGTCACTGGAGTAGCTCTGGGTGCATTGTATCCCGTTGTCAATTACTTTATTCCACCTGCTAGCGGTGGTGCTGGCGGCGGTGCAACGGCAAAAGATGAGTTGGGCAACGATGTTAGTCTGGCCAAATTTCTCGAAAACCGGAATGCAGGCGATCGCACTTTAGTTCAAGGGCTTAAGGGTGACCCCACCTATATTGTGGTAGAAAACAAAGAGGCCATCAAAAATTATGGCATTAATGCTATCTGCACCCACTTAGGTTGTGTCGTTCCTTGGAACGTTGCTGAGAACAAATTTAAGTGTCCTTGTCACGGTTCTCAGTATGACGAAACTGGTAAGGTTGTTCGGGGTCCAGCACCACTGTCTTTGGCTTTAGCCCACGCCAATTCAGCAGACGACAAAATTGTCTTGAGTCCTTGGACTGAAACCGACTTCCGCACCGGCGATGCACCTTGGTGGGCTTAATAATTTTGTCTTTTGTCCTTAGTCATTTGTCCATTGTCCTTAGACTAATGACCAATGACTAATGACTAATGACTTGTCCTTAGTCATTTGTCCATTGTCCTTAGACTAATGACCAATGACTAATGACTAATGACCAATGACTAATTCAATGATTGTCCTTATAGAGATGAGAAATGCTTCTGTCAAAGCGAGGTTAACTCGCAGTGCTAGAGCAATTGTAAAAACATTGCTCATAGCGATCGCCACCGTGACATTTTACTTCAGTTGCGATCTTGCCCTTCCTCAATCTGCTGCTGCCTATCCTTTTTGGGCGCAGCAAACCTATCCTGAAACCCCCCGCGAACCAACCGGGCGGATTGTTTGTGCCAACTGTCACCTAGCAGCCAAGCCAACAGAAGTGGAAGTTCCCCAATCGGTACTACCTGACACTGTTTTCAAAGCTGTGGTGAAAATTCCCTACGATACCAGCGCCCAGCAAGTTGGTGCAGATGGTTCTAAAGTTGGCTTAAACGTTGGCGCTGTGCTGATGTTACCCGAAGGCTTTAAGATTGCTCCTCCAGAACGCATTTCCGAGGAACTTCAAGAAGAAATCGGCGACACTTACTTCCAACCCTACAGCGAAGACAAAGAAAATATCGTCATCGTCGGTCCCTTACCCGGCGAACAGTACCAAGAAATCGTCTTCCCAGTTCTTTCTCCCAACCCCGCAACCGACAAAAACATCCACTTCGGTAAATATTCAGTTCACGTAGGTGGTAATCGCGGACGCGGACAAGTTTATCCCACCGGCGAAAAGAGCAACAACAACCTTTACAATGCTTCCGCCACTGGCACAATTACCAAAATTACCAAAGAGGAAGATGAAGACGGTAACGTTAAATATCTGGTCAACATTCAACCAGAGTCCGGCGATGTTGTCGTTGATACAGTTCCTGCTGGTCCAGAATTGATTGTTTCCGAAGGACAAGCAGTTAAAGCTGGTGATGCCTTGACCAATAACCCCAACGTCGGTGGATTCGGTCAAAGAGATGCAGAAATTGTACTGCAAGACGCTGGCAGAGTCAAAGGGTTAATTGCGTTCATCGCTCTTGTGATGCTGGCTCAAGTGATGCTAGTGCTGAAGAAGAAGCAGGTTGAGAGAGTCCAAGCTGCTGAGATGAATTTCTAAATTCTTTGCTAAATCATTATTTACAAGACAGGCAATAAGCCTGTCTTTTTTATACCTTAATTATGGTTCTAAGCCTAACTTAAAACAAAGGTTTTGCGATGACTATCTTAATTGCATTAATAGTTGTGGGTTGGGTAGCTGCTTCAGCTTTAGGCTCTTTGGCTTATTTCCTGGGAGAACAGAGCAAGCCTATCCACGAACGTAACTGGCGTTCTGAGTCTTTTGAGAAGTTGGCTAAATCTTTCACTGGACTGGATATAGACTACACAAATCGCACTCCTGCATATGCGATAGATGCTTACGCCAGCCGCAACCTGCCCCAATAGCAATAAAGGCAGCTTAGTAGAATGTCGATAAAATATTAGGGTGGGTGTTATTTACCCACCCTACTCTTGCTTACTTAACTTGGATAATAATTTCAAAGTTCTCCGTTAATCTTGCGCCTGATGATTTCCATCTGGGCTTGCATATCGGCTTCTGTTAAAGGCATAGGATAGCCTTTAGAGTTTGGATCGCGTTTGCTCATCAAAAAACGTAGAGCTTCAATGTCTTCGCGGTTTTCCACTACATAAGCTCTCAATTGTTGAAAACTCATTTGCTCATAATTCGGGTTCATTGACAAAATCCCAGATACCATTACTCAATACAATGATTTGGAGTTCGTCTCCAGCTAGGATGTAAACCTGTCCTGTTCTGTCGTCAAATCGAAATAAGCGGATATCTTTATACAGATTTGATAACATTTGACAAACCCGTACACAGGCTAAGGCTTGCTCTGTTGTTGGTAAAATAAACACTCCTCACTATTAATATAAGGCGGGCATTGCCCGCCCTATTACTACAACGGACGGTAGACGCGATAGTTGATGTTGGGGAAAATATTATCCATCACCTCGACTTTTTCGAGCCAACCGCTATCAATTTTGCCAATTTTCACGTCTTCGTAGAGCTTATTGAAGCGCATCAGGTGCGATCGCGTCCGTCTCACTGCATAGGGTACCATCGTTCCCGTCCGCATAATAAAAGCCCAGTCAGAAGATTGTGCCAACAATAACTCCCGTGCTGCTTGATTTAATGCTCGCCAGCCCAGTTCATCCTCCGGTTCCAACTGGGATATTTCAATCATTCGCTCAGCAGCTTTGTGCAAGTGTGGGTAAATCCAGGCGTTTGTTTCGTTCAACCAATACTCGTGGAAACCTTTGAAACCCCAACTTGATTGGGAAGGACGACAGACTTGCTGCACTGGATGCGATCGCAGATAATCTGCTAAGTGCGTCATTGCATAGGTTCCTTGGTCATACCATGACTTGCGGAACAAGAAATCAATGAACCAAGGACCTTCATACCACCAGTGTCCAAATAATTCCGCGTCATAGGGCGAAACGATAATCGGCGGGCGCTGCATTATACCATAAAGATGTTCAGATTGCCGCTCTCGATTATACATAAAGTTAGCAGCGTGTTCTGCGGCCTTTTCCTTAGCCCAATAAGGATCGTACAGTGCTTTATCTGACAACCCTAAACCACGCCCAGTAATTTTGTGATATTTAATGCCCGTGTTTTTTCGCTGACCATTGGGCATAATGTAGGGCTTGATGTACTCATATTCTGCTTCCCAGCCCAAATCTTTATAAAATTCTCGATATTCTGCCGCCCCAGGATAGCCAACTTCAGAAGACCATACCTGTTGAGACGATTCATGATCTCGGCCAAAGGCAGCAACACCAGTTTCAGTGAAAATAGGTGCATAGGTGCCAAAACGGGGACGCGGGCGGGCGTAAAGAATGCCATGTCCGTCGGTAAGGAAGTAGCGTAATCCAGCATCTGCTAGCATCCGGTCTACACCTTCATAGTAAGCACATTCAGGTAACCAAATACCTCTCGGTGCTTGTCCAAAAGTTTCCTCGTAGTGTTCACAAGCTACCTGAATTTGCGCCCACACTGCTTGCGGATACATTTTCATCAACGGTAAGTAGCCGTGGGTAGCACCGCAAGTGATAATTTCCAGGTTATTACTGTCTTGGAACTGCTTAAAAGCCGTCACCAAGTCACCGTTGTAGCGTTCCCATATTTGACGTGCTTCGTTAAATTCAGCAGCATAATGTTCCGCTAAATAACGAATATGTCCGTTGTGGACGTTACGCTCAGCCTCCAGTTCTATAAGTTCTTCAAGTTGTGCTAAGTGGGCATCATAGCGTTCTTGCAGCAGGGGGTCACGAAGCATCGACACTAGAGGTGGTGTCATACTCATCGTGATTTTAAAGTCGATACCGTCTCGCTTTAAGCCTTCAAATACTTTTAATAAAGGGATGTAGGTTTCTGTGATGGCTTCATAGAGCCATTCTTCCTCCAGCACATAGTCACTTTCCGGGTGACGAACGAAGGGTAGATGTGCATGAAGGACAAGCGCGACATAGCCAATAGCCATAGTGATTTTGGGGTGATACTTGTAAGTTGAAGGTCGAGAGGTTGGGCTGAAATTAACAATATTTTAAGACTTTATGGGGATCTAAGAGTACTTAATGATTTTTTCTCAATCTATGGGGCCAATAGCTCGCCAAGTTTTTTTCAGTCTTGCCATCTGAACAGGCTTGGTGCTGAAGTTGAGTTTGAAGAGCGATGTCTAGGTTGGGCTACGCCTACGCCAGAATTATACAAAAAAGCGTTGAACTCGAACGCTAAAACCTGGCAACAGTGGGGATGTGATTTCGTCATCAGCCAACAAAGTTGCTATCAGTTTTAATTGGGCGCTTTCTCTGCGATAAACTTCTAGCTGCTGTAATTGCCAATTTGCAATCCAATATTCTTGGACTCCTGTGGATGAGTATAGTTTCAGCTTGGCTTCTCGGTCTCGACGTTCGTTGGTTGTCCCAGGAGAAAGCACTTCCACAATCAGTTCTGGCGCTCCTCTCAAATGTCCTTCGTCATCTAGCAATTGTGCTAAACGCTCATTACTGATCCAAACTACATCGGGTATGACATTATCAGCATTTGTAAAAATTATCCCAGGAGTTTGGCGAGTTTCTCCCAGCCCGCTAGAGCGAGACCAAATTTGTAATTCTAAACATATATTGCCGGCAGACCCTTGATGTCTCCAGTGAGGCGCTCTCGTCACAAATAGTTCTCCGTCAATAATTTCATAGCGCTTCCATTCGTCAGTAGCGAGTAATTCTAAGTCTGAGGTTGTCCAACGGACTCCATCGGATATTGTTTGGTTCATAGGACTATCTTTCCATGTCTACTTGAGAAATGAAATTCTATTTTGAGAATATTTACTCAGGGTCAATACCTGCGGCTCGCAAGCGTTCTGCCAACATTGCAGCCCGTTGACGTTCTTCTTCTAGTTGTTGGTTTGTTTGCTCTAACTGTTGATTTGCTTGCTCTAACTGTTGATTTGCTTCTTCCTCTGGTAACATCACCAGCTGTCCATCTGGTGTAAAAAAGCGTAATTTGCCTAAATGTACTGCTAAATACAGCCCTAATTGTTGACTCCACAACCAACCTGACTCAGTAGGTACAAGGTCTTGATATTGTCCATCAAGTAAGTGAAATCCCTGAAACTCTAGGTTATTTGGGTCAAACCAAAAGTAATCTGGAGTACGAAATGTATTCTGGTAAATTTGCTTTTTCAAACCTTTATCAACCGAGGCAGTGGAATCAGATAACATCTCAATAATCACATTGGGATATTTGCCGTCTTCTTGCCACACAACCCAGCTTTTACGGTCTTTTTTTTCTGTATCTAAAACCAGAAAGAAATCAGGGCCTCGAAATTCTTCTGACTTTTTCTGATTAGGACTGAAATAGATAGTCAGGTTGCCGGTAGCATAAAAATCCTGACGATCGCGCCACCACCACTTAATCAAGCGAATCAGTAAATCGATTTGTTCGCGGTGTAAATCGGATTCCAAGGGGGGTTCATCACTGTAAATATCACCTGGTGGGAAAATTATACTCTCAGTGACATCTTTTACACTAGGGGTGGTGGCAAGGGGCTGAGACATACAACAACAGAATCTTTCTATTTCTATCTATGCTATCGTGACGGCTTGTTCTCCTATTCTTCGCTTTCTTGATACAGCTGTTGCAAGTCCTGTAACTGAGTCTTTCGGGAAACACGACGATATTTTTTAGTTTCCAACTTGGGTTCGTATTGACTCTGCCCTTTGCCTTTACTTTTTAACTTGAGAGTGGATTCCGGATCGGCTTGTTGGTGGAGTTGTGTTTGACGAGCGATCGCTGCATCCAAAAATTCTAAATAATGTTCGTATCGTTCCCAGTCTCCGCGCACTGCACACTCAGGTTCATCTCGGTGGAGACAATCATTAAATCGACAGCTAGCAATTGCTAACCGCTTTCTTGCTTCTGGAAAATAATTTATTAATTCTTCTGGGTTACAATCCATGTCAGGCTGATTAAAACCCGGAGTATCTGCAAGCATTCCACCGCTAGGCAATTCAAATAATTCTACATGGCGGGTGGTATGACGACCACGAGCCAATTTACCAGAAACCTCCGCCACTCGCAGGTTAGCATTGGGAATTAGCCCATTAATCAGGCTAGATTTGCCCACTCCGGAAGCTCCAGCAATTACAGTAATTTTATTGCTTAGATGGGTCGCAGCTTGGTCAATATTTATACTATTTTTGACACTGATGAATAACGGCCGATAACCCCAACCGAGTAGGCGATCGCTAATTTGCTGCTGTTCCTGTGGTGAAATTAAATCACTTTTATTCAAGCATAAAAGCACATCCAAGCCAGTAGACTCTGCCTTAATCAGAAACCGACTCAATTGATAAGGTTCCAAAGGTGGATCGGCCACAGCAAATACCAATAAGATTTGGTTGACATTGGCGATCGCTGGACGATCTAATTCACTTTGGCGGGGTAAAACCTCAGCGATCGCTCCCCGTCCTCCAGCCCAATCTGGCTCCTCTACAACAACGCGATCGCCCACCATCACCTGTTGTCCGATTTTTTTCAGCCGTGTTCTGCGAGTACAAAGCAGGAAAGGGAGCAGGGGAGCGGAGGGGCAGAGGGGCAGAGGGGGATTTACATCTATTTTCTCCTCTGCTCCCCTGCTCCTCTGCTCCCCATCCTCTTCATCCAACTGTACCCGATAAAAATTAGCTTGCACGGCCACCACAGTACCCAATAACTGCCCAGTTGCGGTAAAATTTTCCGCTATCATTGGCTGTTAACTGGACGACGCACTAACAGAGAAAAATAACTACTACAGTCTGTAATTTTTTCCACCTGATAACCTGCCATTGTCAAACTATCAGGAACCTGCTCAATTGGCTCTCCTGGGTCTAGCCAGACTTCTAGCAAACCTCCCAGTGGCATTTTCTCTAAACGTAGTTTTGTCCGCACGAAATTTATTGGGCAAGGGGTGCCGCGTAAATCAAGCTGAGCATCGGGAGTTGAAATAGAAGAGGACTTCATTACTTAAACAAATTTCCCAAGAATCCTTCTAGACCGCCTTTACCAGTGCGATCTCCTTTAATTTTAGCCAGCTTCTCCAACAGTTCCCTCTCCTCTGGGGCTATCTTGTTGGGAATATCAATTAATACGGTCAGCATATGATCGCCGCGACTTACGGGATTTCCCAATCTGGGTACGCCGCGATTTTCCAACTTCATCACCGTATTCGGCTGGGTTCCCGCAGGAATGATTAGTTCCACTAGCCCATCTACCGTATCGACCTCTAACCGACAACCTAAAATTGCTTGCAAGTAGCTAATTTTGATTTCCGAGAGAATATTGATGCCATCCCGTTGGAATTCCGCGTCCTCATTGACGAACAAGTAAACATACAAATCCCCAGCAGGACCACCGCGTTGACCGGCATCCCCTTCATTGGAAATCCGCAAGCGTGTGCCATTATCCACCCCAGCGGGAATGGTAATTTTGAGTTTTTTTGTTACTTGATTTGCGCCCTTACCATCACACGCATCACACTTATCTTCAATTACCATGCCTGTGCCATTACAAGTGGGACAAGTCGAGACTTGTGTGAAACTACCGAAGGGTGTTCTCGTAACACGACGAACTTGACCCGAACCGCTACAAGTTGAACAAGTACGCGGACGTGTTCCTGGTTTAGCACCAGAACCATTACAAACTTCACAATTTTCTAAATGCGAAATGCGGATTTCTTTTTCACCGCCAAATACTGCTTCCCGGAAATCTAACTTTAGGTCTAGCCGCAGGTCATCACCTCGCGCAGGGCCGCTGCGGCGTCTTTGTTGTTGCGCTGGACCACCCATACCCCCAGCAAAGCCGCTAAAAATACTTTCAAAGATGTCGGCAAAGCCACCCATATCGCCAATATCTTGGAAGCCTGCACCAGCTCCGCTTGACACGCCCTCTGGACCAAAGCGATCGTAACGAGCGCGGATTTCTGGTTCCGAGAGTACCTCATAAGCGCGGTTAATTTCTTTAAAGCGCTCTTCCGCTCCCGGTTCTTTGTTCACGTCTGGGTGATACTTCCGGGCTAAACGGCGATAGGCTTGTTTGATTTCTTCTTTGTCGGCGTCACGAGAGACACCCAGGATTTCATAATAGTCGCGGGCCATATAGCAAAGGTAAAAGTTAGAAGGAACAAAGCAGGAGGCAGTAGAACATTACGGTTACTTCCTACCCTACAAAAAGGCGTTTTACCTAGAAAACGTCTTTGGGAGGGCGGCTTGCCAAAGGACAGGCAGAAGATAAAATAAATTTTTGTTAATAACTGATTTTACCCTTTACCTTTTACAAAAATCACCGACAAATCTTAAGCAACAGGTGCTTTCCTCGTGGGAGACGACAAAAGTTGCAGAAGTAGTTACAAACAAAGAAAACCTCTGTTCGGACTTCTCACTGCTGAATTTGCTGTCTCTTTTACAATTGTGCTACGTAGGAGAGGAAAACCCCGCCCATCAACCAGAGGGGCTAGCCGCACCATCAGGTGTGGAAAACCACCCATATGCTTTGGATCGCATCTCAACTAGCACACCGTTTAGCCCACAGTAATTTGCTTCTACAATCTAGCAAACCGCTGGGGTCTTGTGAAACTTCGCTAAATTTAGCGTCAATATATTTAGATATATTAAAGTGTTTTAACAAAAATCTCAAAAATGGGGATTGGGCATGAGGCATTGGGCATTGGGCATTGGTTATTAATTCTTATCCCTCACTCCCTCATCTCCCCATGCCCCATACCCAACCTTTAATCTATCGCCTCATAATCAGCTTGTGCGGTACTTTCTTCGTCAAAATCAAAGTTGAATTGGGGTATGAGTGTGCCATTCATAGCTGAGTCTAGTTCTGGGGTAAAGGCGCCCGCCGAAACTTCCTCAATTTCATCGGCTTGGCTGTTAGCTCGGTTGTAGACATCGGCACCAATGGCAAATAGGGTTTGTTGGAAGTCGTCTAAGCGCTGCCTAAATTCCGTTGTGGAGATACTGGAGTCAGTCATTGCAGCTTGGAGTTGTGAAACTTTTTCACTAGCCAAGGTTTTCATCTGCTCGCCAATAAAGTTGCCATTATCCTTGATAGTGGATTCGTAACTGAACAACAGATTATCTGCTTGGTTTTTCAGTTCAACGAGTTCTTTACGTCTTCTGTCTTCTTCGGCGAACAATTCGGCCTCTTGGCGCATCCGTTCGACTTCGTTGGTACTTAAACCACCTGTATTGGTAATCCTGATACTTTGTTCTCTGCCTGTACCTTTGTCTTGGGCAGCAACCTTGAGGATGCCGTTAACATCAATTTCAAAAGATACTTCAATTTGCGGTACACCACGGGGTGATGGGGGAATTCCTGCTAGGAGAAACTTACCGAGACTCTTGTTATCTCGTGCCATTGCGCGTTCACCTTGGAGGACGTGAATTTCCACCGAGGTTTGCCCATCAACTGCTGTGGAAAATATTTGTGACTTGCTAGTAGGAATTGTGGTGTTGCGTTCAATGATTTTGGTGAACACTTCACCCAAGGTTTCAATCCCTAAAGACAAGGGGGTGACATCCAATAGTAAGAGATTATCGACTTCGCCACCCAAAACCCCTGCTTGGATAGCAGCTCCTAGTGCTACAGCTTCATCAGGATTGATAGAGCGATCGGGAGCTTTGCCATTGAAAAACTTGATCAGCGCGTTTTGGACTGCGGGAATCCGGGTAGAACCACCTACCAAAATAATCCGATCTATGTTTTGCGGTTTGAGAGCTGCGTCTTTGAGGGCTTGGATCATCGGTTCGATGGTAGCTTCGATTAATTGCCCTGAAAGTTCTTCAAATTTAGAGCGACTGAGTTCCATCTCCAGATGTTTGGGGCCACTGTCATCGGCGGTGATAAACGGCAAATTGATGGAGGTATTCACCATACTAGAGAGTTCAATTTTTGCCTTTTCCGCTGCTTCCCGCAGGCGTTGGAGTGCCATCTTATCTTGGGAAAGGTCGATTTTTTCTTGTTGCTGGAAGCGTTCGATCATCCAACGCACGATCGCATTATCAAAGTCGTCTCCACCCAAGTGGTTGTTACCACAAGTAGCCTTAACTTCAAAAACACCATCCCCAAGTTGCAGAATCGACACGTCGAAGGTACCTCCTCCCAAGTCGAAGACTAAAATTAACTGTTCTTGCTCTTGTTTATCTAATCCGAAAGCTAAAGCCGCAGCCGTTGGTTCATTGATAATTCGCAGGACTTCGAGTCCGGCAATGGTGCCAGCATCTTTGGTTGCTTGTCTTTGGGCATCTGTGAAATATGCTGGTACGGTGATCACTGCCTGAGTAACAGTTTCACCCAAGAAATTTTCCGCATCCTGCTTCAGCTTTTGCAGGATCATGGCAGATATTTCTTGTGGCGTGAAATTTTTTGAGCGAATTTGCACATCAACGGTATCATCTCGACCTTTGACACAGTTGTAGGGTACGCGTTCGCGTTCTACTTCAGTGTCTTCCCAACGCCTACCGATGAATCGTTTAATACTGTAAATTGTGTTTTCGGCATTGGTTACGGCTTGGCGCTTTGCCAGTTGACCGACCAAGCGATCGCCACTCTTACCAAATCCCACAATACTTGGAGTAGTTCGTCCACCTTCAGAATTGGAGATCACAAGTGGTTGACCGCCCTCCAAAACTGCGACGCAACTGTTAGTAGTGCCTAAGTCGATCCCAATAACTTTTCCCATACTTTCCAGTATTTTTACTGAGTCTTTATGCTGTAATTATGATGTCGCGGACTAACTTGTTTTGCACCGAACCAAGGCTAGCTCAAAACTTCAGCATCTAGAAATGGGGAATAGGGAATAGGGAATAGGGCATTGGGCACGGGGCATTGGGCATTGGTTATTTCTCCCCCTGCCTGCCCTGCCTCCCCTGCTCCCTCATCTCCCTCATCTCCCTCATCTTCCCAATACTCAATAACGATGCTCGCCTCTGCTAGAACCAGGCACTTTTGGTCAGCGAGGCGAGCGGTTACAGTTTAACTGTCGGCTGGACTCGACTGATCTTCTAGTGCAGCAGGTGTATCTTCCTTGGGAGCAGCGACTTTGACCATTGCATGGCGTAGCACGCGATCGCCCAAGTAATATCCGCGCACTAACTCTTCTAACACTGTTCCTTCAGGATGTTCATCCGTAGGTTCCCGCATTACTGCTTCGTGCAGGTTGGGATCGAATTCTTGGCCTTCCGGACGCATTGGTGAGACACCCAAACGCTTGAGGGTATCTACTAATTGTTTGTAAACGCCTTGGTAACTTTTATGGATGGTCATTTCGCCATCGGATTGCGGTTTGAGGTGCGATCGCGCCCGCTCAAAATTATCGACTACTGGTAGCAATTCCAGAATCGTGTTCCGCTTCATCAGCGCTTCTAATTCTTCTTTTTCTTTAATAGTGCGTTTCCGGTAATTCTCAAAATCAGCGGCAATCCGCATATATTGAGTACTACGTTCTTCTAGTTGCACTTTCAGAGACTCGTTTTGTTGAGTCAGTTCTGCCAAAGCTGCCGTTTGCAGTTCAGCTTTCTCGCTTGCAGCGCCGCCATTTTCTTGATTAAGAGTAGCCGTATCCACCGTTACATTGGTTTGGGCTGCCACTTGCTCAGTAACTTCGCTGCCAGATTCATTAGAATTGATTTGGGCTGGGGAGTCGCTCTTCATTGCTTGCTTTACCTCTGTTGGTTCACCCAATTGCTGGCTTGTATCGTTTATCTGTTTATTTTCATCCATCATTGTCTACTGATTCCAGATGCTTTTTATGGCAGTACATCTCCATAGCTTGCAACCGTCGTCATTCGCGGCTTGCAACTGAGGTTGATTTTATTGCCGACAAGTTTCTGGAGTGATGTCACCGTCATCTTATTGTGACAAATGGTGAACACGCTAGTTGATACGCTTCTAGTGCGGTAACCCGAACGATTGACACTCCTGAGCCGTTATGCTGAGGATTCTTGCTTCACAGGGATTCCGACGAATTTACCCTCAGCAAGCATCTTGACCGTGTGCCCCACGGCTGCAAGTCCCCTCTGGAGAACTACTTGTGCGGCGGCGACATCCCTATGGGTTGTATAGCCGCAATTTGAGCAATTATGAATACGCTCTGACAAATCTTTTTTGCCCGTCACGCTTTGGCAGTTTGGGCAGATTTGGCTTGTTTTACGGCTATCTACTTTTTGAAAATAGACACTACGCTTAAAACAAATCCGATCCAAAATACTGAAGAATTGCCCAAATCCCGCATCTAGACAGTGCTTGCCCAACATTCCACGGGATAGTCCGACAAAGTTTAAGTCCTCAATAAAAACCATCCCAGTATCGTTGCAGATTTGATGAGATAGCTTTGTGTGCCAATCCTTGCGGCAGTTGGCAACGTATTCATACAGTGAAGCAACTTTCCTTTGTGCTTTACGCCAATTGTTCGAGCCTATACGTTTTTTCTTAACGCGCTGTTGCAGCAATTTAAGCTTGCGTTCGGCATCAACAAAAAACTTTGGACGCTTAACTAAAAGACCATTAGAAGTTGCAACAAAATTAGTTAAACCTACATCAATTCCTACCGCTTCTCCGTGTGGCAACCTTTCTGGTATGGATACATCCCATTGAATGGTTAACATCACATACCATCCAGAAACTTTTCTTGCCACACGCGCTTGCTTGATTATTCCACCATCAGGAATGCTTCGTGATTGACGCACTTTTACAGCACCAATTACAGGCAATTTTACCTGACTATTGGTTAGCGGATTTTGCCCTAATTGCGGAAAAGAAAAAGACCGCATCCGTCCTGGCTTTTTAAATCTTGGGAACCCATGATTTTGTTCCCACATACTCACAAAAGCCTTTTCAAGTCGCCTCAATGTTTGCTGTAAAGACTGAGCATTAACTCGTTTTAAATATTCATTTTCTTGACGTGCAGCAGTTAAAGATTTGCACTGGCTTGCAAATGTTGGGCGCGGTGCCTCAGCAGGAATGATATAGCAGCTATGGAGGCTACAAGCATTTACCTGACAACTACGGGACTTATACCAGTCCTTGCGTTCAGCTAAAGCATGGTTGTAAACCCGTCTATGAGTTTCTATCCATTCTTCAAACAGTAATATTTGTTTTTGTGTTGGTTTTAGCTTGAATTCGTAAGTCAGGTTAAACACGCTTGTTACCTCCTGACTCTATTTTATCACAATTCTACAAATCGCTTGCTCGCTTAGTAGAATAAAGTCGCCCGCTTAAGGGCGAGGCTCTAACCCCAGGTTTTCGCTAGCGTAGCTCTAGGAGTAAGTATTTTGCAAGAGTGGCGCTGAATCTGATTCACCCCTCATCTGAATTTATGGATCGGGTTTTTAATGAGTTACTACTCAAAATTTAACGATTTCTAAAAAGGTGTTAACTGTTGAGTGTTAACCGTCAACAGTCAACCATCAAGATAAAACTCCATTCCCTTGTCCTCATCTGGTGAGGACTTTTTTTAATGGATGAGAATTCTGTGTCAGATGCTGGGAATACTTTAACCAGAGGTTTCCCCAAATCAATTGCTCCCTTTATGACTTACTCGTCACCACAACGGCGCAGTACCGCTCTAACTACTAGAACAGAGTTTTCGCCCTTTGGCAACAAGTTAGTGCAGTCTGGTTATGTTAATACCGAACAGATGAGACAGGCGCTAATTGAAAGCCGCAAATCTGGCAGACCGCTAACGGAAGTATTAGAGTCAATTACTGGACAACAATTATCACCTGAGCTGCTCAGGCAATACAAAAAACAACAGCTATTTGAATTAAAAATACTCTACGGAGTTGAATTCCTCGATCCGGAAGTTAACTCCGTTGGTAACACAATGGTGGGAACCCTGATTGATACCCTGATCCCAGTGGATATCTGCCGTCGCCATCGTTTGGTACCACTATCAAAACACGAAGATCAAACCCCACCCTCAGTTTTAGTGGCGATGGTTGCTCCGGATAATCTGGAGGCTTCCGATGATCTCAATCGCATCTTGCGCCCCCAAGGCTTGGCATTGCAGCGCATGGTGATTACACAGGAGGACTACCAACAGCTAATCAACCAATACTTGGACGATCTGGCTGTGCGGCAAAAGCACCTAGAACGAGAAAACTCTACAGATATTAGTCAAGATTTAGAAAATCTTGGAAATCTCGACATTGAAGATGCCCCTGAGGAGATGGAGGCTGATTTAGGGGCAGCGATGAAGGGCGCTGAAGATGCCCCAGTTATTAACCTTGTCAACAGAATCCTGGCTAAAGCCCTGCATGAAAAAGTTTCCGATATTCATGTGGAACCACAAGAAGAAAACTTACGCATCCGCTTCCGTAAAGATGGAGTGCTGCGTGAAGCTTTCCCAGTGATGCCGAAAAAAATCATTCCAGCGGTGACAGCCCGGTTTAAAATCATCTCCAATCTAGACATTGCCGAGAGGCGTTTGCCCCAAGATGGACGCATCCGCCGGATGTTTGAGGGTCGCAAAGTAGACTTCCGTGTAAATACCTTACCCAGTCGCTACGGGGAAAAGGTGGTACTGCGGATTTTGGATAATTCTTCCACCCAACTGGGATTGAATAAGTTAATTACCGATCCAGAGACTTTACATATTGTCCAGGATATGGTTAGTCGTCCCTTCGGTTTGATTTTGGTGACTGGACCGACTGGTTCCGGTAAAACAACCTCACTGTATTCGGCACTAGCGGAAAAGAATGACCCCGGAATTAATATCAGTACTGTGGAAGACCCAATTGAATACAGTCTTCCAGGGATTACGCAAGTACAAGTGATTCGGGAAAAAGGGCTGGATTTTGCTACGGCGTTGCGGGCTTTCTTGCGGCAAGATCCAGATGTGTTACTGGTGGGTGAAACGCGGGACAAGGAAACGGCAAAAACAGCGATTGAGGCTGCCTTGACTGGTCACTTGGTATTAACTACTTTACATACCAATGATGCCCCAGGAGCGATCGCTCGTTTGGGAGAAATGGGCATTGAGCCTTTCATGGTTTCTAGTTCTTTAATTGGCGTTTTGGCTCAACGTCTGGTGCGGCGGGTATGTTCTGAATGTCGGATTCCCTACACTCCCACAACTGAAGAATTGGCTCGTTATGGTCTATCAGCCTCCTCTGAAGTGGATATCACCTTCTACAAAGCTAACACTTTGACATTAGAAGCGATCGCAGAAGCCAAAACCAAAAATCAGCTTTGCCCAACATGTAATGGCGTTGGCTACAAAGGGCGTTGTGGTGTTTATGAAGTCATGCGAGTCACCGAAAATCTGCAAACCCTGATCAACGAAGAAGCACCCACAGAACGCATCAAGGAAGTGGCGGTAGAAGAAGGCATGAAAACCTTGCTGGCTTACAGTCTGGACTTAGTACGCCAAGGTTCCACCACCCTAGAAGAAGTAGAACGGGTGACCTTTACAGATACTGGTTTGGAAGCAGAGTTAAAAGCCAAACGCAAGACAGGTCTTACCTGCCGGACTTGTGATGCCATATTGAAACCAGAAATGCTGGATTGTCCCTACTGTCTGACATCTCGTTTTCAAGATTAGTCATTGGTCATTGGTCATTAGTCATTGGTCATTGGTTAGTAACTTTAAACAACTGACAAAGGACAACTGACAAATGACAACTGACAAATAACAAACATTAATAAGGAAGCAAAACTATGGAGATGATGATTGAAGACTTGATGGAGCAGATGATTGAAATGGGAGGTTCGGATATGCATTTATCCGCAGGTTTGCCGCCCTATTTCCGCATCAGTGGCAAACTGACTCCCATCGGTGAGCATATCTTGACGGCAGATCAGTGTCAAAGGCTGATTTTTAGTATGCTCAACAATACCCAGCGTAAAACCTTAGAGCAGACCTGGGAATTAGATTGTTCTTATGGTGTTAAAGGTTTGGCTCGTTTCCGGGTGAATGTCTATAAAGATCGTGGTGCTTATGCTGCTTGCTTACGGGCATTAAGTTCTAAGATTCCTAACTTTGAAAAATTAGGTCTGCCAGATATAGTGCGGGAAATGTGCGATAAGCCCAGAGGACTAATTCTGGTAACAGGTCCCACAGGTTCGGGGAAAACAACAACCCTCGCGGCAATGATTGACTTGATTAACCGCACCAAAGCAGAGCATATTTTAACGGTGGAAGATCCAATTGAATTTGTTTACGAACCAATTAAAAGCTTGGTTCACCAGCGGCAATTAGGAGAAGACACCAAGAGTTTTGCTAATGCTTTGAAAGCAGCTTTGCGGGAAGATCCAGATATTATTCTGGTGGGGGAAATGCGCGATTTGGAAACAATTTCTTTGGCGATTTCTGCTGCGGAAACAGGACACTTAGTATTTGGTACGCTACACACCAGTTCTGCCGCTCAAACTGTTGACCGGATTATCGACGTTTTCCCCCATGAAAGACAAACTCAAGTGCGGGTGCAATTATCAAACTCACTCGTAGCAGTATTTAGCCAAACATTAGTATCTAAGAAAAACCCTAAACCCGGTGAATATGGTCGGGTGATGGCTCAAGAAATTCTGATTGTTACTCCTGCTATTTCTAACTTAATTCGAGAAGGCAAAACCTCGCAAATTTATTCAGCTATTCAAACTGGTGGCAAATTGGGAATGCAAACTCTGGAGAAAGTTTTAGCCGATTTTTACAAAGCAGGAACAATCTCCTTTGAAGCAGCAATGTCTAAGACTTCCAAGCCAGATGAAATCCAACGTCTCATCGGTACTTCCACACCACCCCAAGCAGCAGCAGGGGCAAAACCAGGTGTGGGTGCTAAAGCGCATTAGATGAATAGGAGAGATGAGGGAGCAGGGGAGAAGTGACAACAGTATTTCCGCTCTGCCCCTCCGCCCCTCTGCCCCTCTGCCCCTCTGCCTCTTGTGCCCCATGCCCAATGCCCAATGATTATTTTGAATTGATTTATGCCAAATTTCGTTGCCCGTGTTCGGGATTCGCAAGGAAAATCTCGAACAGAAAAAATTGTTGCCGAATCCTTGGTACAAGCTCGTACTAATCTCAGAGAACAAGGTTTTGTAATCCAAGAGCTCAAGCAATCTAAGGGATTTCAGCCAGATGTTGCCTTCAAAAATTTCCAGAATTCCTTAGTTAAGGTGTCTGTTAAAGACAAGGCAGTTTTTTCCCGTCAATTTGCCGTTTTGATGAATGCGGGAGTTGCGATCGTTAGAAGTTTGGGGGTACTTTCTGAACAGTGTAGTAATACTAAACTGAAACAAGCTCTCGTGGAAATTAGCAACGATGTGCAAAGCGGAATGAATCTTTCAGAGGCAATGCGGAAGCATCCTGACTGCTTTGATGGATTGTATGTAAGTATGATTCAAGCTGGCGAAGTTGGTGGTGTTTTAGATGAAGTATTGAATCGTTTAGCCAAGTTGTTAGAAGATGTTGCCCGCTTACAAAACCAAATTAAATCAGCATTATCTTATCCAACGGTGGTGGGTTTTATAGCAGTTGCTATCTTTCTCGGTATGACCATTTTTCTGATTCCCGTTTTTGCGAAGATTTTTACAGAGATTGGAACTGAATTACCACCTCTAACGCAATTCTTGATGGATGCTAGTCTATTTTTGAGAAGTCCGAAGGTTTTCGTGCTTATCGGCGCTCTTGTAGGACTGAAAATTGGCTTTACACAATACGGTAAAACTCCTGTTGGTCGCATAACAATTGATCGTTTTTCCCTGAAGATGCCGTTGTTTGGTGACTTGATTCAAAAATCTTCAGTTGCTCGTTTTAGCAGAACTTTTGGTTCTTTGACTCGTTCCGGTGTACCAATTTTAACTTGCTTAGAAATTGTCAGAGATACCTCAGGAAACCAAGTAATTGCAAATGCCATAGATGCAGCCCGCGCAGAAATTCAACAAGGAGGCATGATTAGCATTGCTTTACAAAAAGACAAAGTTTTTCCGGCTATGGCAATTCAGATGATTAGTATCGGTGAGGAAACTGGAGAATTAGATGGGATGTTGATGAAAGTTGCTGATTTCTATGAAGATGAAGTTGAGCAAGCAGTAAAAGCACTCACTAGCGTTTTGGAACCAATTATGATTTTGGTACTAGGAGGAATGGTTGGTACAATTTTGCTGGCAATGTATTTACCGATGTTCAAGGTGTTTGAAAAACTGGGATAGAGGATTAAGAGTTAGGAGTTAAAAGTTAGGAATTAAGAGTTAGGAGTTAGGAGTTAAAATTCTTGATTTTTGATTTTTGATTTTTAAATAATTATTTTATTCTTAACTCTTGGATTCTAACTAGAAACTAAACTAATTTTTTTCTTAACTCCTCACTCCTCACTCCTAACTAATTTACTATGACTGTACAAAAATCTCAGTACGAAGCGAGCTTGGCAGAGTACAGTAATCATCAGGCTGCGATCGCCTTACTAAAGCAACACCGTCCGTATTTGGAGATGCTTCCCAGTCTCCGCCGTCCAGATGAGAGTGTAATCGCCATCCCTTTACCGATTGTTCGTCTTCGTAAAACTGCCATAACAGAGCCACAAGCAATTTGTTTACCCTGTGATGTGGCACTTTTGATGTGCGATCCAGAGTGGAAAATCAAAACAGGAGTAGAGATTTTAATCTTTATTCATCGTCCCCATGAAGATTTTTCTGATTTGTTAGGACGTTGGCGACAATCGCAAGTTTTATTAGACAATGATTATGAATGGTTGATGCCTTTTCGTCACAGCCATATTTTGAGTGAGGGAGCTAATAGCATATATCCTTTATTCGTAGTTTTTAGTGAGACATCAGAACGTATTCAAAGAGGTTTGGTAGGAGCAGAACTTCCATTTATTATGGAAACATCAAATTTATTAATTGAAGAGAATTATACAGACACTTTTTCTCCAGAAATTCCACCAGCTTAGAAAAGTTTATAAATTAGGAATAAAATTAGGAGTTCAAAGTTAGGAATTAGGAGTTTTAAATTACAAAATTTGAGTATAGCTAGAAATATTTAAGCTTCAAGCTTAACTTTTTAACTCCTAACTCCTAACTCCTAACTCCTAACTCCTAACTCCTAACTCCTAATTATTACCTAACAAATTGCGGCATAATTTCCGCAGCGGTAAATATGCCATGAATGCCGCGTTGGTGCAATTGTCTACCAGCTTTGAGATAGCCGAAAGCAGGGCCGCAGACATTGGCTGCCATGCTGGTTTCATCTCCCAAAGTAAAGGTATGGGTGGAAATTTTCCCTTCAAAGGTGCGTCCTGTAACCTTAACGTTGGTGCTGAGAGGTTTTTTAGGATTGCGAGTATCGACTACACCACCAACAGTAACGCGATCGCGCCCCACTATTCCCGCTACTTCTAACATCACATCATCAGCGTGTTCCATGTTCTCTAAGGTAAGCACGCCATTAGTTTTATCTAATAGGGCTTCTACTTCTGCGTCAGTCATCGCCCTAGCAGTTTCCACCGTGTAACCAGGCATATGCCCGATATCTTCCCGAACCGTGGCGCGGTAAGCTTCCCAGTTGGCAATTCCTACACCAAAGGTAATTTCTACCTTGTGGATTTCGGCATAGCTTTGGGCGGCTAAAGCGGCGGCAGCGGTTAACAGTCCAGGCGTAGCACCGCATCCTGTCATGTAGGTAATTCCGGCGGCTTGCAGCTCCTCTTTCATTGCCAGTAATTGTTCTACAGCACTGGTGCGCTTGATTGCATCCACTAGGACACCCCGCCAACCAGATTCAATAAATTGCTTGGCTACAGAGGGGATAAAATCATTTGGTAGGTTGGGTAAAGCCAGAAAATACCCATCCACAGGCTGACTGGTAGCGATTAAATCTTGAATACTGTTATTGCTTAATGTCCCAACTGGCTCTAGGTAACCTACTGAGCCTTGAGACTGGTAGGTGGCGATGCATTCTTGAGTATTTAAACCTTCAGCGGCGTAAGCGTAGCCTTTTTGATCTGCGGCTGCGACTAAAATCATTTCGCGTTTACCAGCAAGTAGCTTGGCGGCGGCTTGTCCTAGTCCGCCAAACCCCAGTACTCCCACGCGGATTGTTTTGTTCGCTTGTTCTGTATTCATAGTCAATTTTTTGAGTTGAGTTAAAAGCTTTCAGTATTTACCGTCTTAATATTCCGACTTCTGGCTGATGGCTAAAAGCTATAGAGGTTAATTATGCTTTATTATCCTTGGTTCTTCGGCTGACCGATGCGTTTTTTTACAGGAAAGTTTTCGTTGGTGATTTGAGATGCAGCGAGACTTCATCAGTGTTAGTACTCTTATAAATTTAGTATAAATTATGCTCTAGTAGTATTAGTCCACGCACCACATTAGGAAAAATTGACTTATGAGTTTTGAAGATATTGCCAGTAAAGCTGTTGAAAAAGGTACAGAAATTGCTGTAGAAAAAACCTTAGGCGTTAAAGACCTAAAGACAGTAAAAGCTGTTGTAGAGACTGGCGCAGCCGCAGGTTGACATTCGTAAACTACGTGAGTACTGCCTCAATCCAGAGCATGATGAAGGAAAACATAAAGCTCGTCTGTTCATGAGCGGAATTGACCGAGATATCACTCCTGATCCCCGAACAAGCCTTATAGATCGCCATTTGCCCAACACTCCCCAAGTCCAACGACTGCTGCGAACAGAAGGCAGAGCGCATGTTTTCAACGATCGCGTAACCTTAGAACGAGTCACCCAGGCTATCATTGCAAACGGAGAGCGAACCGGAATAGACGATGAAGAAGATGATTACGAACGATATGGACTCTACTTTCCAGAGGCGATCGGTTACATAATTAAAGCAGACGGGAGCCAAATTCCACTTTACTACGGCGAGATTAAAATTGTGAAAACTACAGGTGAGTATCATGCAATCCCACGCACCAGCCCTCGCAGAACAAGCTAAAACCTGGAAATTTCTAGAACTCTGGGTTGATCCGGTTGTTTTCCCGCCTAAGATTCTCATGCTAATTGGCGCTCAAGACGGCACTTGTCGTATTTTTAATCCTGCATCTAACTATAAACTCGTAGTCACTCACCCCAACTACCAAGCAGCCCAAGAGTGGCTTCTTGAGGATGAATATGAACGAGTCAAAGGTCAACTTTTGGCTGAAGAAATTATGTAATCATGAGCTTGAATTCTCGCACAGTAGATAAAGCTCGATTGTTTGAAGTTGAATTTAGCAATGCCTACGGTTTTTATAGGACTCCTATTTGATTTCTGAACAAGACTAAGAGAGAATACGGTAAGGCATACAGGTCTAACTCTTAACAATGGTAAGTCAGCATCCAGAAACTGCCACATTGACAGTAGAAGTATCGCAGGA